>Ga0118677_10009859_pt1 | contig 14782 bp, 3 predicted proteins | sample AliMusrvi5mmetaG_FD_86154 | JGI IMG/M metagenome (GOLD analysis project Ga0118677, IMG submission 86154)
ATCTTAAGTGGAAATAACTGGGTTTTCAGAAATTGTCTTTTTTCTTTCCTAAATGGTGGTGATCTCACTTTAGCATATTACGACAATATTGTCATTTCTAATAATTTCTTTTATTTCGCACCGCAATCAGCCTCGCAAGTAGCTATTGCATATTCCAATAAACCAACAGTACTTATTAACAATAATATATTTACAGGTTCGGGTACAGGTTATTATTCAGGACCATCATTTGCGGCTATTTCCAGTGCACAGATTTCTAATAATATTTTTTATGGCAAATCACCTGTGGGAACAACTTCATGTATTTTTGCAAACAATTTATCTTATGGCAGTTCATCAACCACACTACCTCCCTCAGGCAATACAGGGCAAAACAATATAGCTAACGCTGACCCACAGTTCGCTTATATACCAATAAGCACCTACACCTTTGATTTCACTTACGATTATCATTTGCAACCGTCATCGCCAGGGCATATTGCAGGCACTGACGGTACTGATATCGGAATTTTTGGCGGGGCTTATCCTATGCCTACCAATAACAACATTATTACAGGAGAATCACGGTTGCCACAAATTTATTATATGAACATTCAAAACAATGTTATTGATCAGAACACACCTATACATGTTGTTGTAAAAGCCAGAAAAATGAATTAACATATTAATTTTTAAACTGTTCATTCAATAACTGATGAAAAAAATAACAAAACACATATCAAAAATATTCTTAATTGCAACAATTATTTGTACATTGTTCAGCTACAATGGCTTTTCCCAGACTATTGTAGCTGCCGAATATTTTTTCAACACCGACCCCGGTTTAGGACATGGAACGGTTATTCCATCATTTCCGAATGGTGACGACATAACAGGAAATCTTACCATTTCAACAAATGGCTTAAATCCCGGATTTAATTTTTTATTCATTCGTGTTAAAGACAATTTAGGAAAATGGTCTCATTACGATGGCAGAACCATATTTATTAAAGATCAGCTTGCACCTACTACACAGCTTATAAAAGGAGAGTATTTTTTCGATACTGACCCCGGTATTGGAAATGCAACACAAACTACTTTTACACCCAATAATAATATTGATATTTTTTTTCTTGTAAATACAACAGGTCTTGCTGAGGGTTTTCACTCTTTATTTTTCAGGGTAAAAGACAATGCAGGCAAATGGAGTCTTTATGAAGGTAGAATTATTTTAATAAAATCAGTAAAAGGAAACAATAAACTCGTTTATGGTGAGTATTTTTTCAATACCGACCCTGGCGTAGGGCATGGAGTATCTTTTACTTTTCCTGCCGTAGATCAAGAAACAGAGACTCTTGATATAGTTACAACAGGGTTATCAGGAGGTGTAAATAATTTGTTCTTCCGCTTTCGCGACAGTGTTGGTATTTATAGCTTATACGCCGGACAATTTATTAGAATATGCGATGTTGCTGCACTGGCAAATTTTAATGCTGATACTGTTTGTTTAGGAGATTCGACTTCATTTATTAACCTTTCAACACATGGTGATACCTTAACAAAATATTTATGGGATTTTGATGGCAACGGTTCTATAGATAAACAAACAACAGGACTTATTGGACAAGGAACTCCCTTGCAATTTAAACACTTATATACCTCTGGCGGTACTTTTCAGTGCAAATTAATTACTAATAATGGTGGTGGATGTTCAGATACTGTTATAAAACCCGTTGTAGTAAAATCATATACTGCGCCTCCAGTACCTTCCGGCACTTCTGCTTTATGTATAAACAGCCCTAATACAACATATACAATACACCACTTACAGGGAGCCACTTCATATACATGGTCTCTTAGCCCACCGAATGCAGGAGTTGTTACAAGCACAGACACATCTGCTGTTATTGACTGGAACAATACCTTTATAGGAACAGCACAATTATCGGTAAAAGCTATTTATGGATCTTGTTCAAACAATCTATCTGCACCTTATTCTCCCAGTTTATCAATTGTTATAAGTCCACCAACTGTTGGAGGTTCAATAACACTTGCGCAAAGCTCAATTTGTGAAGGAAGTGCTACAGGCAATATTACTCTAACTGGAAATACAGGTACTGTAATACGTTGGCAAAAAAGACACAATAGTGGTCCATGGATAAATATTCCATATTCCAACAATGTTTATTCGGAACCATCTACCTCCTCTGGTATTTGGGATTACAGAGCCGTTGTTAAAAATGGAGGATGTGATACTGCTTGGTCTAATTATGCAACTATTACTGTTTTTCCATTGCCAAGTGCTGCCGGAACTATTATTGGCTCTTCTCAGGTATGCACAGGACAGCAACTTGTTTCATACACCGTCCCTGCTATTACCGGTGCAACTAACTATACATGGAATGTACCTACAAACGCAATTATTTTTTCAGGACAAGGAACAAATTCTATTTTAGTTAATTATTCTAATACTGCATATTCTGGAAGTATAACAGTATTAGGAAGCAATCCTTGTGGTTTTGGTGCAACATCTCCACCTTTTTTGATAAATGTTCACATTTCTCCAATTGCTAATGCAGGAACTGACGCTCTTATCTGGTATAATACTACATATAATTTAAGTGGTTCAGCTTCTGGTGGAACTCATCCCTATACTTATTCATGGTCTCCTATTCCATTACTTGTTAATCCTAATATTCAAAATTCTACAACCATAAATTTGCTAAATTCAACACCTTTTACATTAACTGTTACCGATAGTTTAGGATGTACTGGAACAGATCAGGTTAATGTTATTGTTCATGGACAAGCATTAAGTGCCATACCCACAGCAGACCCAACAATTATTTGTCAGGGAGCAAGTTCACAATTAAATGTATTACCCAGTGGGGGGGCGTCAGGTATATATCAATATTCGTGGGCAACAAATCCTTCCAGCAGCTTTACATCAACAATTAAAAATCCAGTTGTATATCCAACAGCAACCACGCAATATGTTGTGACTGTTAGTGATGGGTATCAAACTGTTACCAATTCTGTTACAGTAACTATTAGTCCTAAGCCGGTTACAGCCGGAACTATAACAGGTTCTAGTACTGTTTGCGAAGGACAATCAGGGGTTACTTATTCTGTTCCTTCTATTGCAAACGCAAACGGTTATGTATGGACTTACCCTAGCGGCACATCAATATATTCAGGTTCAAATACCAATTCTATAGTTCTTAATTTTGCAAACAATGCGCAATCCGGTAATATTTCCGTTTACGGTACGAATAATTGTGGTTCAGGGCTCCCATCGCCAAATTTTTCAGTTACTGCCAATCAAGTACCTATTGCCGATGCAGGGGTTACTCAATATATCACAATTTATAATAATACTATACTGCATGGTATAGCTTCGGGTGGTTCCGGCAATTACTCTTACTCTTGGTTTCCGTCAGCACTATTAATTAATGCCAATGTTCAAAATCCTCAAACTGTTTCTTTAAGCAATTCAACTTCATTTACATTAACGGTAACAGATAATCAAACCTCTTGTACCAGTACCGCTACTGTTCTTGTTATAGTACAAGGATTCCCTCTTAGTGCAACAACAAATGCAGTTCCTTCTACAATTTGTCAGGGTGGAAATTCACAAATTAACGCTTTACCTGGTGGCGGTTCAGGAAATTATTCTTTTGTCTGGTCATCAAATCCTGGCAATTTTTCATCATCCAGCCAAAATCCTAATGTAACACCCACTGTAACGACCACTTATACTGTTACCATAACAGCCGGGGCACAAACTGCCACATCAAATGTTATAGTAACAGTAAGTCCTTTACCCACTCAAGTAGGTTCTATAACAGGAGATAATGTTGTATGCAAAGGAGATACGAGTGTTGCATACAGTGTAACTACAATTCCCGGTGCATTAAATTATTATTGGACATTGCCATCTGGATATTCAATATATTCCGGAAACGGCACCAACACTATTCTTGTTAATTACTCTCAAACAGCACCCTCAGGTAATATTAGTGTTTACGCTTCTAATTTTTGTGGCAATGGACCTGTTTCAAGCAACTACCATATAACAGTAAACAATTTGCCTAATGCTTATGCAGGCAACGATACTGTCCTTAATCAGGGTGGCTATACTACTTTAACTGGAAGTGCATCGGGAGGTTCAGGAAACTATTCTTTTTCTTGGTCGCCGGCTCTACTTCTTGACAACCCTAATATTGCCAACCCAACTACCATATCATTATTTAGTTCTACAACATTCACGCTTTCAGTTACTGATAATGTTACAGGTTGTATTAAAACATCTCAGGTGCAAGTTATTATCTCTGGAGGACCTCTGCAAGTCGCAGCTAATGCTACACCTCAAACAATTTGCGAAGGCGCATCTACACAGCTTCATGCGCTTCCACAAGGAGGGACAGGTAATTATTCCTATAGCTGGACATCAAATCCCGGCAATTTCACTTCACCAATAAAAAATCCTACTGTTTCTCCAATTGTGCAAACAACATACACTGTTATTGTAAGTGATGGGTTTGTTCAGGCATCTGAATCAGTAGTGATAAGTATTTTACCTTTGCCAAATCCTGCCGGTGTTATAACTGGTGTTACTGAAGTATGTCAGGGTGTAACAGGAGTTGTTTATACAGAACCCCTTATTAATAATTCAACAGGATATGACTGGGTTCTTCCATCAGGTACTATATTAACCGGCGGTTCAAATACACATACCATAATGGTTAATTACACACAATCTGCCGTTTCGGGCAATATTACAGTAGCCGGCACTAATTTCTGCGGAACGGGAACCACATCACCACCACTTCACATTCAAGTTGACTCATTGCCACAAGTAGATGCAGGAGCAGACATACTAATTTCCCAGAATGGAATAGCACATCTTAATGGAACAGCTACCGGTGGTTCCGGAAATTTCAGTTACAGTTGGTCACCAACAGCAAGCTTATCTCCGCCCACAAACATACCTAACCCAACAACAACACAAATGGCAGGTTCTGCTGTATTTACATTAGTAGCAACAGATAATGTAACAGGATGTCAGAATAGCGATCAGGTTCAGGTAATTGTAACAGGAGTTCCATTAGGTGTTAGTGCCTTAGCAAATCCACTAACAATTTGCCAGGGGGGGCAAAGCACTCTTAACGCATTACCAACAGGGGGGACAGGAGCATACACTTATTCATGGTCATCTATCTCAAATTTTACATCTTCTTTACAGAACCCAACTGTGTCTCCTACAGTAACAACTACATATACTGTTATTATTAATGATGGTTCAACAACAGCAAGTTCTGCTGTAACCGTTACAATAAATGCTTTACCTGGTGCAGCAGGCACTATTGCAGGACCAACAGCCGTATGCAAGGGAGAAAATGGCGATAACTTCTCTATACCTTTAATAAATGGAGCTACATCTTATGTTTGGTCGTTGCCCAACAATGCTACTATTGCTTCAGGAGCAAATACAAATTCTATAAGCGTTAATTTTTCTCCAATTGTAACAACAGGATTAATAAGCGTATATGGAGTAAATGCTTGTGGAAACGGTAGTGCATCAAGCTATCAAATAACGGTTAATCCATTACCAACAGCTAATGCCGGATCTGATATAAATATTCATAGTGGTAATGACACCATACTTCACGGCACAGCAACAGGAGGGTTCGGCACTTATAATTATTTATGGGCTCCCTCTATTTTGCTTAACAATGCTACGGTTCAAAATCCAACGACAGTAAGTATAACTAATCCTACAACTTTTTATTTAACTGTTACGGATGCTACTTCAGGATGTCAAGGAACAGATGATGTAACCATTTATATTAGCGGAGGTAACTTATCAGTTGCTGCAACGTCATCTCCAACAAATATTTGTGAAGGACAGACATCAACACTAAGTGCAATGCCCACCGGAGGAGGAGGTAATTATACATACAGCTGGTCATCGAATCAATCTAACTTTACATCTAACCTCCACAACCCGATTGTAACGCCCACTGTTACAACAACTTATTATGTAACAGTAACTTCTGGGAGCAACTCTGTATCAACATCTGTTATTGTTACTGTCAATCCACTTCCAGCCACACCAGGAAACATTTCCGGAACAAGTGTTATCTGTCAGGGGACAAATAGTATTATTTATACAGTACCTCCTATTAATGGAGCAACAAGCTATAACTGGACATTACCTTCCGGTGCTACTATAATTAACGGACAAGGAACAAATTCAATAACGGTTAACTATTCTTCTTCAGCCGTTTCAGGTATAATAACAGTAAATGGAGTTAATCTGTGTGGTTCAGGAACTTCATCTGCAGGTTTCCAACTTACAGTTAACCCTTCTCCAATAGTAAATGCAGGAGCAGACTTTTTACTTGGTAATGGGCACGATACAACACTCATGGGAAATGTAACAGGAGGTATCGGACCATTCTCTTATTTGTGGAGCCCGTTAATATTCTTTAACCCTCAATCTCAAGCTTATCAACTTAATGCAACAACTATTAATATTTCCAGCTCACAAACCTTTACACTTACAGTTTGTGACAGTAGTACAGGATGTTGCGCTTTTGACCAGATGAATGTATATTCAACAGGTGGACCATTAACAGTAACGGTAAATACGACACAAACAAATATTTGTCAGGGACAAACAACGCAACTTAATGCCTTACCAAGTGGTGGTATCGGAAATTTTCAATATTCATGGTCGTCATTTCCTGGTCCTTTTACTTCAACATTGCAAAACCCAAGTGTTTCTCCCAGTGTTACCACCCAATATTTAGTTGTAGTAACTTCCGGCACTTATACTGCTTCTTCAACTATTGTAATCAATGTAAATCCTCAGCCTGCAGCCGCCGGCACAATTACAGGCACATCTCCTGTTTGCCAGGGGGCTACAAATGTTATGTTTACAGTTCCTGCTATTGCTCATGCAACAAGTTATGTGTGGTATGTACCACAAGGGTTTAGTATTATTTCCGGTAATGGCACCAATACAATATATGTTGATGTCGCAAATAATGCTTCTTCGGATTCCATTTCGGTTTACGGCATTAACAATTGTGGTGTTGGTATTGCATCACCATATTTTCATGTAAATGTAAATGTTTCTCCTTTTGCTTATACAAGTGCTGACCAATATATTCCATTAAACTCTACAACTCAATTGTTTGGATATGCTATTGGTGGCTCAGGTTCATATACTTACACATGGAATCCTGCTTCTTTGCTTATGGTTAATAATGTTCAGAATCCATATACAGATACTTTAACTCATTCAACAATTTTTTCATTAGTGGTAACTGATAACATTACCGGTTGTCATAGCAGTGATCAGGTTCAAATATTTGTTTATGGTGGGCCATTAAGTGTTGCCGTAAGTAGTAATCTTTACAGCATTTGTGCCGGTGAATCAGTACAACTTAATGCTTTGCCAACAGGTGGTAATGGTCAATATTTTTATACATGGGCACCGAATGGTAGTTTAAATGATGAAGCTATACAAAACCCTGTAGCAACACCTAATACAACCACCACATATACCGTACAAGTAGTTTCAGGAGGGCTTACAGCCACTAATTCTCTTATAATAAATGTTTCTCCTCATGCCGGAAATGCAGGTACCATTACAGGCATATCTTCTGTTTGTCAGGGAGCAAGTAGTATATTATTTACAGTTCCTTCTATTGCCAATGCCACAACGTATCACTGGACAGTACCTTTTGGTGCGACTATTATGTCGGGGAGCAACACAAATTCCATCATAGTTAATTTTGGTGCTAACGCAACACCAGGCAATATTTCAGTATATGGTGGCAATGTGTGCGGATTTGGCAATGCTTCGCCTAATTTTTGGATAAATGTAAACCCAACGCCTGTTGTATATGCCGGTGCTGACCAACAAATTCAATATGGTAATAATACAAATTTAAATGGTTTAGTTTCGGGTGGTTCCGGTGACTATACTTACCTATGGACTCCGTCTAATTTGCTTATTGACACTACTTCATTAAATCCTATTACACTCATTCTGTATACTTCACATACATTTACTTTTTTCGTAACCGATACAGTGAGTGGATGCACTAATAGCGATTATATGAAAGTTATTGTTTGTGATAGTTTAGGCAACATCCCATTAAGTGTAAATGCTTTTGTAAATTATAATACTATCTGTGAAGGTCAGACAGTTCAATTAGATGCAATATCAACAGGCGGAAACTGCGTATCAGGAACATATACATGGACTTCAATACCTTCTTCTGGCTTTACATCCACATTGGTTAATCCTATTGCAACGCCAGCGGTATCTACAACTTATATAGTTCATTACAACGATGGTACAAATACAGCAACTCATTCTGTTTCAGTTACTGTTAATCCATTAGTAGGCAATGCCGGTCAAATTCAAGGACCAAGTATTGTTTGCCAGAGTTCAGGAACCATTACTTATTCAATACCACCAATAATCGGAGCCACAACTTATGTATGGACATTCCCTCAGGGTACAATGTTAACTTCAAATCCTGACAGTAATGTTGTTGTGGTTATATTTACAGATACCGCTACGAGTGGCTATATAAGTGTTTATGGCACAAGTTCATGTGGTATTGGTTTAACATCCCCAACGTTTCCAATCACAGTTAAACCCATTCCTGCTGCTGCCGGGCAAATTGTGGGACCATCATATATGGTTAAGGGCAATATTGCACAGTTTACAGTACCATTAATTGCAGGTACATCGACCTACAACTGGGTGTTACCTTTTGGGGCTGTCATATTATCAGGGCAAGGCACAAATTCAATAACAGTAGAATTTACCAACAATTCTAAATCTGGTTTTATATATGTTTATGGTATTAATTCATGTGGCACAGGAGATCCTTCATCAACTCATCTTTTAACGATAATTACGAGCATTTCAGAGCCCAATGATATTGACCTTAAACTTTACCCGAATCCTAACAATGGTGAATTTATGCTAGAGATAGATGCTGCTACTGATGATAAATATGAGATGAAAATAATAAATAGAATAAAGATCAGCCCGTAAAGTATATAAAACTGAGTCCTTCCGTTTTGAAGGAAGTTCAGTTTCAGAAGTAATTTCTTCATCCATTTAAGATTTTTATCAATTAAAAAGAATTCAAGCTTATCATAATTATGAGTACTGTAGTCTTTATTACCGGGAAATATTTCATTAACAACAACATCATTCTTATGCAGACTTAAAACAGGTTCAATTAAATTAGAGTATGTCTTTACAAAAGAGCTGGCGGTATATTGCAGCCGCGGATCATTGGTTTGGTAGCCGCATCCCCATGTCGGAGTTACAGATTTTGTCTTATTTTTCCCCGTAATAATCTTAATTCCATAAACCACAAAGACCAATGCTGTAATCAGGATTCCTATAAATCCTATCTGAGTAAGAATTCCCGACTGATATGCGAATACTCCGCTCGCAGGATTAAGTGCCTGGGGAACAAAAAGTGCCACTGGTTTCTTTAAAAGCGATAAGAACATCTGAGGAAAAAAGCCAACACAAATTATCATAGCCGCCGCCATATACTGTGGAACTAACATCATGCGTGAAACTTCTTTCGGTTCAGTATGATATTGTTTTCTTTCAGTGCCAAGGAATACAATTCCAAAAGCTTTTGTAAAACAAAGCATCGCAAGTCCTCCTATCAAGGCCAGCGAAATAAATGTTGTTAACATAAATAATGAGAATGCAAAACTGTTCGACTTAAGACTTGAGTATAATCCGGAGAAAATAAGATATTCCGAAATAAACCCGTTTAAAGGTGGAAGTCCGCATATGGCTATTGCAGCAATCAGAAACAGGCCAGCAGTTTGCGGCATCCTTTTAATTAATCCGCCCAGATGTTCAATTTCGAGGGTATGAGTTTGCTGGTAAACACTCCCTGCTCCATAAAACAAAAGAGATTTGAATAAGGAATGATTCAATATATGTAATAGACCTCCGGTAAATCCGGCGATGGCTAAGAAATCATTTTTTAGTCCTAATCCTATTGTGCCTATCCCAATTCCAATTCCAATAATTCCAATATTTTCAATACTATGGTAGGCAAGAAGCTTTTTGAGATTGTGCTGAACAATTGCAAGAATTACTCCGTAAAGCCCTGAAAACACAGAAACGAATAAAATTATTTCTCCAATAATCAGGTAATTGCTGTTTATTAATAGCAGCATCCGCAAGATTCCATAAATACCCAGCTTTATTATTACCCCCGACATCATTCCTGAAATATGTGAAGGAGCAGCCGGATGAGCATAAGGAAGCCACGTATGAAAAGGGACGAATCCTGCTTTGAATCCAAATCCGATAAACAACAGCACAAAAAGTGTAATACCTACTGCATTAGGAAGATGCAAGGAGAATATTTTGACGGCATTAAAATCAGTCGAACCGGTCTGACTCATTACCCAGATAAATGAAACTATAATAAATAAAACACCAATGTGAGATTGTATAAAAAAATTCAACCCGGCTTTGATTGTCTCTTTGTTCCAGTACTCAAAAATAATCAGGAGAAAAGAAGAAACTGTCATTATCTCCCAAACGACTAAAAAAACAATAAAATTCTGTATACTGCATACAAGCAGCATTGATACATGCAGAATAAAAAAGAGAGATTTATGGAGATTGATATTCTTTGGTTCGCTATAAGTCCTTAGGTAACCAGTACCGTATAGTACACCTGTAATGAATGTGAAGTTAATTATCAGAATCATCCATGCACTTAAAGCATCTATACGAATAGGTATCTGTCCGAATATTTGGTTTCCGGATAGTATAATTTCAATACTATCACCCATCAATGCTTTAAGAGCTATAACAGAAGTTAAAGCCCCTAAACACAATGTTAGAAAAATAAGGATAAGTCCATTCTTGTTCTTCATTTATACAAACAAACAAAACTAGTAAATAATAATAACAGTCTTCCGGTGACTAATATCTCAGTATGCCATTAATTATAAGGAATAAAGTTATACAAATCCTAAAACTTTTACATAAAAATATATCATCCCTCAATCACGCAATGGTTTATTTAAAATAAAAACAGGCGGGGACAATCCCGCCTGTCTGAAATGAATTTATTTACAGGTTCTATTTAACCAAAGTCATTTTCTTTGTTTCTATATAATTACCTGCATGAATTCGATACAAATAAATACCTGATGAAACGCTATTGCCTTCATTGTTTCTGCCATTCCATTGGGCAGTATATGTACCAGCATTTTTTTCTTCATTAACAAGAGTTCTAATTTCTTTTCCGATGATATCATATATCTTTATTGTAACTTTTTCAGATGATGGCAGAGCATATCGAATAATTGTCGATGGATTAAACGGATTTGGATAATTCTGATCAAGACTGAATTTTACCGGAAGCAATCCGCCATTATTTATCCCAGTCAGACTGTTCACTATTGCGATATCTTTAACCTCAAAATTGAAAGCGGTAATACCAGGGTTTAGAGTTTGATCCAAAATGAACCCGACATACTTGATTTTAGAAGCATCAAATGGGATCTGACTTCCGAATCTCTGACTAAAATCACTGAACTTCAAAGTGAAGGTTTGTTGAGTAGGTGTTACATCAATTGTCTTCACGAAATAATTGTAATTCTGTATGCCATCCATGTCAATAAATACCTGAAGTTTATTGATTCCTGATGCTTTAAAAGTAACTCCGTTATATCCGGTTAAATCATATACAGAGGCACTTGCATTTAATGATCTTACAACTGAAATCCAGTCATTCAGATTTCCTGATACATTAACTCCGCCAGCAAGAACGAGTGAACCATCAGGGAACTGTGAAGGATCTGCCTGCGGATATCCGCTGGTGTTAAATGCCGCAACAGAACTGGTAGTTCCGGTCATATATGTATATGCACCGCCGCTTATAAATACTTCATCTCTGAATCCCTGTGCCTGGGTCAAATATACCTGCGCATCAGAGACAACGCCTGAATTTATGACAACAGATGATTCGCCCGGGTTCACTGTTATATTCTGAAGAGTCTGTGATTGATCTCCGCCCTGAGATACTCTGGACAGGGTTTTTAAGGATACCTGACATGATGAAGTTGAGTTTACAAAAGTAAGATGAATTTTGCCATCCTGAGTATATGATGCAGATTTAATGTAAACTACCGGATTTAGCTGAGCATTATTCATATAAGTTAAAGGTTTCAAAGCAGAAACTGTTGATAGAATGTTTTCTACCATTGTAATTGTTGAGGATATGGAGCTGCTCCATACCTGAAGATTATATACAGCCACTGTATTATTCGGTGCCGCATATTCATCGTATGTCCATTTGTTTTCAACACTGAACCCTGTAGATGTTTCATATAAGCAGAAAGAAATTGCATAATCTGTGATTCCCGGCCGCGTTAACGTTGAAGCATAAAATTGCTTTCCGTTGATATTGACAAGGGACAAAGATGTTATTTGAGCACCTGCAAGCCGGTCGCATACTGTTTTTAAATGATCATAAATAGAAGGTGCCGGAGTAATTGTTGAGAAAATACTGCCTATCCTTTTTAGGCCAGTTTCAGTTGAAACCATATAATCAGCGGCATAGGCAGAAACCGCATTTGAAATACCAAGTATATCAAAAGGTGTAGTTTCAACAGCTGCTGAATTAAATGGGCCTGTCTTAGGAATCAGGTCCTGTAGTGTCATTGTCCCGGCAATATTACCATTTTTAGTTTTTGGTAAAATACGTGTGGTTTGTTTGTTTTCAATCAAGAGTAGCCTTTTAAGCAAAAGCTCTGATAAACTTGCATTGGATTCCGCACCAGCACCACCGCCGCTGCTTGTTGTATCTTTAAGGTCAAGATCGAAAGCTGACGTAGTAAATGGTCTTCCATAAAAATCAGTCCCTGCAAAATATGCTGTGTTAAGATAGTTGGACCTTTTTCCGGTAACCAATGCAGTCAATGTTACCTGTCCGGAAGCAGCGGTATCAAGATTGCCTATCTGAAAAGTTACACTTGAATTGGCGGTTTCACCGCATGAAACAGCACCGGTACAGGAGACATAACTTAAACCTGAAGGAAGTGAGTCAATAATTGTTACATTATGCAGTGATACGTGACCTGCATTTGCGAAATTTATTATATAGGTTACAGTTGATCCGCTGTCAGCCATAAAAACCCTGCCGTCATCTTTAGTTAAAGTTACAACAGGAGATTCAGGCACATAAATACCTGCGTCCCATTTGGTTTGATGTTCATTGACAGCGAGCGTAAAACATTCAGTCCTTCCACTGCTATCTGCATCTGAATCTAAGTTCACGTTGGCCCCTGCCTTAGCAGGACTAAATCTGTAATTTGCAGGTAGGTCAAATTTTACATAATAATTTCCTGATGCCAAACTGTCGAAATGATAAAGGCCGTTATTATCTGTTAAAGTACTTGCCAGCAGGTTTCCGCTGCAGTCATATAAATGCACATTTACTGACCCTGCTCCGGTTTCACTGCTGTCTTGAATTCCATTTCGATTGACGTCATTCCAAACTCTGTCGCCTATTGAAGCAAGATGTAAATTCATCCAGTTTATGCTTGCCGAAGCTTGTTTTAATGATGTTGCAGGTGTAGCCAGTACAAGCTTTTGAAAATTATCAGGTTGAAGTGAATGTACGTAACGAGTACCCTGTGGAATTGTAACATTTGCCAATGCAGTAACTATAGCTGCAGAATCCGTTCCCGGAGTTAAAGAAATTACAGGTGTTTTCCCGTCAATTCCTGTAACTGATGTAAGAGTGCTAAGTGTTCCGGAAGTAGTTGTTAATGCTATCTGAACATTAGGGAGAGGGTTGTTATTATTATCAAGTGCCGTTACATAAAATCCTCCCGAAGTTCCCGTTTGAATTGTCTGACTCAGTGGGGTTATAACCAATGTTTCAATCGGAGCTGTATTTCCGGCATTTAAATTTGCATCATCAATTATCTGGGTTGCCCGGGCTAATATATCCGGATTATCAAGAAGCGTTGATACATCTACCGCATCACTAAAATGCCATATTGCAAACTGAACAGCTGCCGCTTCCCTTTCCTCTGCTGATAGTGAACCCGAATAAGGAAATGGATTTAGTGGATAATATTTGTTTAATATGTATGTAATTTTTGAAGGTGTATTTCCTGAATCAGTATAAGTATGAGGCTGATCGGCAGTATAAAATGCTAATTCATGACTTATATCTATACAATAGAATTTAGCACTATTTCCGTCAACATCTCCGCTAAAAGTTCCAGCATAAACATAAAGTTGGGAACTGTCATATGGGCTTATAAACTTTACAGCTACTACTTTATCTATATTGTAGACTTTTGCAATGGTTAAACCCTGTATTTGGTTCCCTTTGAAAAAGCTGGAAGGATAATGTTTGGTTTTTGAATTACCAACGCCAGCAAAAGAAATCGAATTAATGGCGATCAAAATTATTGCTGCACTAAGAAGTAATCTTTTAACGTACATAGTGAACCCTTAAATTAATATTCATAAGCACCACAACACAAAGAAAGTGCCATAGAAAACACAGTATTAGGAGATTATTCAGCTAATTGAAAACCGATTATTGTATTGTTTTGAGACTATGTCTTGTTTTATTTGAATTCTGGCGTGTTTAAAAGATTCAGGGCGTGATCTAAGATGATATAAATCAAAATTCAATAACTGACGATTGATTTATGAATAACCTGACCTAAGCACGTAAGCTTATGTGAGCAGAAC
>Ga0118677_10009860_pt1 | contig 14782 bp, 14 predicted proteins | sample AliMusrvi5mmetaG_FD_86154 | JGI IMG/M metagenome (GOLD analysis project Ga0118677, IMG submission 86154)
TGGTTTACGTATTTAAAATATTTTTCAGCGCTGTTTTCCATGATCCATCGCGTCGTGTCGGTTTTGTTAATAAAAACACAGGCCGCATATGCGGCCCTCTTATAAAAGTATATCAAGGCCCTTATTATATCAAGTATAATCTCTTTATACGCAGGCCGCAATCACACTGCGTATATGATGATGCGACCTGCGGTGATTGCTATTGTGAGGCGAAACAGCTCATGATATATATCTGAACATGGAACGGGTAAATAAAAAAACAATTGCCGAGATCAATGCCGAGGTGCACAGCGGCCGGAGCGTGGTTGCGGCTTTTGAGCCTGTCGAGCCTGAAGGGTCTGCAGCGCCAGCTGAGAAAAAAGTCGATGCGGTGACTTCGGCAACACTGAAAAATAATATATACCTGCAGCCCATGCCTGTCATGATGCCACTGCCTCTGCCGAAAAAGGATAAAGAATCTGAATAGCAGTGCATCTTGAGCTCGACATATCAGGGTGGGTGTAACCCACCTACAGGAAATCATGACACAATACAATGAGGCTGCAACAATTTACCGCTGAGGCAGTATGACTACATCCAGTGCAGAGTTGTTTGCGCGTGCGCAGGCGCTTATCCCCGGCGGGGTCAATTCGCCGGTGCGGGCATTTTGCTCTGTGGGGCTCGCCCCCCGATTTATTGATCACGGCAAGGCAAGCCATCTTTTTGACATTGATGGCCGGGAGTACATTGATTTTGTCTGCTCCTGGGGCGCCCTCATTGCCGGACACGCGCATCCGCAGGTTGTTGAGGCAATACAAAAAGCTGCCGAGCGGGGCACCAGCTTTGGCGCGTGCTGCGAGCTCGAAATCCGCATGGCGGAAACGCTTAGCCGCATGGTGCCGTCGCTTGAGAAAGTCCGCATGGTCAGCTCCGGCACCGAGGCGACGATGAGCGCCGTGAGGCTAGCCCGGGCCTTTACCGGCAGGGACAAGATCATAAAATTCTCCGGCTGCTATCACGGCCATGCCGACAGCTTTTTAAGCAAGGCGGGATCAGGTGCAATGACCTATGGCATTCCTGGTACACCTGGCGTGACTCGTGGTACTGCAGCAGATACGCTTAATGCGGCCTATAATAATATTGCCGAAGTGAAGCGGCTGATCTCGGAGAATCCGGAACAGATCGCTGCGGTGATCGTTGAGCCGGTAGCCGGCAATATGGGTGTGGTGCTTCCGCAGGAGGGGTTTCTGCAGGGGCTGCGCAGCCTCTGCACCAGCCATGGCATCGTGCTGATTTTTGATGAAGTCATAACGGGCTTTCGCGTGGGCCCGGGCGGGGCGCAGGAGCGCTTTGCCGTCATGCCTGACCTGACCACCCTCGGCAAGATTATCGGAGGGGGGCTGCCTGCAGCCGCTTTCGGCGGCAAAAGAGAAATCATGGATATGCTGGCTCCTGCCGGGCCGGTGTATCAGGCCGGCACGCTTTCTGGAAATCCACTTGCACTCAGCGCGGGTCTTGCAACCCTTACGCTTCTGCAGGAGACGGGCTTTTATGAACGCCTTGCCGCACGTGCTGATAATTTTTTCCAGGAACTCGATGCCATCACGAATAGGGCAGGGGTACCGGCTGTTCTGAACAGCATTGCCTCCCTGGGGTGCATGTTTTTTACGGATTTTTCTGTATTTGATGACAGCAGCGCTGCCCGTTCAGACACGAAGCAGTATGCCGCCTATTTTGCGGGAATGCTTGATCACGGCATTTATCTTGCGCCATCGCAGTTTGAAGCCATGTTTATTTCATCCGCCCATAGTGATGAGGACCTGGCGCGAACTCTTGATGCGCACCGCTGCGTGCTGAAAGATCTGTCATGATTCACGACAATCGCTGTGCAGAGTTTCTCCGGTCTGAGGCATTTGCCGTGGTCGGCGCCGCTAAAAATCGGGACAAGTTCGGCAATAAAGTACTGCGCTGCTATCAGCAGCATGGTAAAGAAGTCTATCCGGTTAATCCTCGCGCTGAAGTAATAGAAGGGCTTTCCTGCTATGCATCGACATCCGATCTTCCTGAATCCGTTAAAAGCATTTCCGTTATAACACCCCCTTCGATAACCGCATGCGTTGTTCAGGAGGCCATCAAAAAAGGAATCAAAAATATATGGATGCAGCCGGGCGCTGAATTGCCCGAAGCTGTTGCGGCTTGCAGGCTCGCTGGAATCAATGTAATTGCCGACGGTAGGTGCGTGCTTAAATTTTTAGGCTTTGACAATAACTGGTTACCAGCTCAGGGAGCTTCCTATCTTTAACCATGACTTGGTTTTGCGGTTACTGAAAAATGTTAAAGCCTAGTGGGAAATAATCCTGCTGATAAAGGGTGTATGCATTTTTGTGCACACAGCATCACTCGGCGTAATTCCCGAGAGATTTCTCAGAACAGAGTATTCGCCGCCTCCTGTTCCGCTGAAGTTATCTATAATCAAACTCGTTGATTTATCCCGTATCGTGCCGATGAATGCCGGCATCAGTTCCGTAATAACATAGAGATGCGTCATAGGAGTAATATCGGACAATATCGGCGCATATTCCTTTTCTATGTCAGCGGATATCTCGATTTCATAATCCGCATCTTCCGCTTGTAGTTGTGTTGTTGAGGGATGGCAGATTTTTGCTGCATCATTCCAGTGCCAGTCATCATGGCGCCAGGTAAGCTGACCCCTGTCGGCGCGGAATTCCCGGAACACATCCTGCCCGTCTTTCTCGAACTGAACATACATATAATCTAGTTTTTTTGAAAAGGGGTAAAAAGTCTGGATCATGAATTCCGTCTTGTTTGCCGGGTCTAGTCCGAAAGTAAAATCCCAGCCGCCGGTTATAAAGGCATAGCGGCCGAAAGAATCCTCCCGATATCCGACAGCGTCAATGGCAATAGATTCATTCAGGTCTCGTCTCACTATCGTGCCGGTTACCTGAATGGAGAGCCAGATGGAGTTCACGGTAAAATGCTCACCCGGAATAATGCCGACATCATCGCCGATGCGCCATGTTTTACCCCGGTTTTTAAGTCGCTCGGGCCACAGCGGCGTAACCGTGAGGTCCCAGGTCATGGTCGGAGACTGGCCTTTAAGCTTAATGCCGGCATATCCTCCGGCGCCGTCAGGCAGCGGATATTGTTTAGCATACCCCGTGCCATCGTCCATGGCGCAGTCAAACGTGCGCAGGTCTTTGCCGGCTTTTTTTGTAGTTCCGTTAAAAAGACCGAAATGCAGAAACTCCGCTTTTTTTACACCATCGGCAAAACGGCCGATTATTGCCGCATTGCCCCCTGATGGCTGCAGCGACGGAATGCCAGGGGCAATTTTTCCCGAGTCATTGCCAAGATGTCCGCGGGGATCATTCACGGTAATGCCGATGGTGCCGGTGAATGTTCCATCCATATTGGTGAAAGCATAATAATCCCACTCAAGTGACAGGCCATCAAGAAAATGCGGCGCGGCATAATCATCTGACAATACATGCCAGCCTGTATAGGGGTCTTGTAATTTTGATTCATTATAGGCGGCATACTGCACTGCCCACGATTGGTACGGAGAATATAAATGCTGAGCTGAAGCGTTTAGCGGCAGAAGTGAAATACAGAAAACAAACAGAAAAACTCCTTTTTTCATACAGCCTCCGGTATCGGTATTTGAGAAAACATGCGAGGTGGAAAACCCCTTTTTTGTATATCAACCCAATAATCAGCCAAAAGTTTCGGGTCTGGGGCAAAGATTCAGAATATTGATTTAAAACAAGGATTTTCAAAGGGTTCTTGACTTTGCGCAGGGGGCATGCTAATGCTGAAACAATTTATTCAAAAGCAACTTGCGCATAATTGTAAAGGTATTCGAGAATGAGCGAACAGATTCTGGACAAGACCTATGACCCCCACTCAGTTGAGCAGAAGTGGTATGAGCTGTGGAATGAAAAAGGCTATTTTAAGCCTGATATGACCAAGGGCGACAAACCGTACTGTATCGTCATCCCGCCTCCGAATGTTACGGGGTCCCTGCACATGGGCCATGCCCTTAATAATACGCTGCAGGATATTCTTATCCGCTACAAGCGCATGAAGGGCTTTGCGACTTTATGGCAGTGCGGCACCGACCACGCAGGCATTGCGACCCAGAACGTTGTCGAGCGGCAGATTGCCCAGGAGGGGAAATCCCGGTTTGATGTGGGCCGTGAACAATTTGTTGAGCGGGTATGGCAGTGGAAAAAGCAGTCCGGCGGCACGATAGTCCAGCAGCTCAGGAAGCTCGGCGCGTCCTGTGACTGGAGCCGCGAGCGTTTCACCATGGATGAAGGCTGTTCGCGGGCCGTGCGCGAGGTGTTTGTAACACTCTATACTGAAGGCCTGATCTACCGCGGCAATAAGCTTATCAACTGGTGCCCGCGGTGCCATACGGCGCTCTCAGACCTTGAGGTTGAGCATGATGAGATTCAGGGCGGGCTGTACTATATCAAATACCCCGCTCCCGACGGCGCCGGCTCTTTGACCGTTGCGACCACACGGCCGGAAACCATGCTTGGCGATACGGCAATCGCCGTAAACCCCGAGGACCCGCGCCACAAGCACTGGATCGGAAAATCAGTTGTGCTGCCGCTTATGAATCGCAGCATACCGGTAATAGGGGACAGCTATGTGGATCTTGAATTCGGCACCGGCGCTCTGAAGATTACGCCTGCCCATGATCCCAATGATTTTGAAATAGGACTTAAATACAAGCTCGATATTATCAAAGTCATCGGCGAAGACGGCTGCATGACCGCGGAAGCAGGTGCCTATGCAGGCCTTGACCGCTTTGATGCCCGCAAAAAAGTCCTTGCCCATCTTGAGGCGCAGGGTTTGCTTGAAAAGACTGAAACGCATATGCATTCCGTGGGCCACTGCTACCGGTGCAAGAATATCGTGGAACCCAATCTTTCGCTGCAGTGGTTTGTAAAAGTTGGTCCCCTGGCGGACATGGCCATTGAGGCGGTAAAGGACGGGCGCACGCGCATTATTCCGTCCAACTGGGAAAAGACCTATTTTGAATGGATGAACAATATCCGCGACTGGTGCATCTCGCGTCAGATCTGGTGGGGACACCGGATACCGGTCTGGTACTGCCAAGCCTGCGGAGAAATGACGGTTGCCAAAGTCGATCCCACGGCCTGCGCAGCCTGCGGATCCGCTGAGATCGAGCAGGAGTCAGACGTGCTTGACACCTGGTTCAGCTCGGCCCTGTGGCCCTTTTCAACACTGGGCTGGCCGGAGAAGACGGACTTTCTAGCCACCTTTTATCCGACTTCATGCCTGGTGACGGGCTTTGATATTCTGTTTTTCTGGGTGGCCCGCATGATGATGATGGGCCTGAAATTCATGGGCGATGTGCCGTTTCGCGATGTGTATATTCATGCCCTGGTGCGCGATGCCGAGGGCCAGAAGATGAGTAAATCCAAGGGCAATGTTATCGACCCGCTGGAGATTATCGACAAGTTCGGCACGGATAGTTTCCGCTTTACCCTCACCGCCATGGCAGCCCAGGGCCGTGATGTGAAGCTTGCCGAGGATCGCATCGAGGGGTACCGGCATTTTGTAAATAAAATCTGGAATGCCTCGCGCTTTGCCATGATGAATCTTGAGGGGTATGAGGCAGGCATGCCCGGCCGTGACGCCCTTGATTTAAAAGACCGCTGGATACTCAGTAAGTTGAGTGATGCAATCACTCTCGTCTCAGACAGCTATGAGCAGTACCGGTTTAATGAATCGGCAAATACGCTCTATCATTTTATCTGGCATGAGTACTGCGACTGGTATCTTGAAATGGCCAAAAATGACCTCTACCAGAAAGAAAATAGCGGCAGGCGGCTTGCCACCCAGCAGGTTATGGTGCATGTGCTGAAAAGCATTCTGGAACTTGTGCACCCCATTATGCCGTTTGTAACAGAGGAGATTTGGCGGAAACTGCCGGGGGCGGGTGAAAGCATCGTGATAACGAAATTCCCCGAAGCTGATCCCGCATGTGTTGATGCAACAGCGGAAGAGGAAATGGATATGCTGATACAGGTTGTCAGCGCCATTAGAAATATCCGCAGCGAAATCGGGGTAGCGCCTGCTGCAAAGATAGAAATTGATATTCTTGCCCATGACGATAAATCGGAGCGTTTTATCAGCGATCTTACGGTTCTGTTATGCAGCCTTGCAGGCCTTAAGTCAGCTGCGGTGCACCGTGAATTCGTTAAGCCCAGGGCAGCAGCAACAGCTGTTGTCGGGCCGGTTGAGATTTTTATAAATCTTGAGGGCGTTCTTAATTTTGATGAAGAGCGCAAGCGCTTGCAGAAGGAGCTTGATAAAGTGCTTGCCGATATCGAGTTTGTGGCGAAAAAGCTCGGCAATGAGGGTTTCCTGAGCCGTGCGCCGGAAGCGGTTGTGGCAAAGGAGAAGGAAAAGCTTGCCGGATATCGGGAAAAGGAAGTCAAGCTTCGTGATAACCTGGACCGTATTGTGAAATTTTGTACGTAAGCCTATGAATAAATTTGATGCATACCTTGATAGCCTTGTCAGCCTTGCCATTGCCGAAGATATCGGCAGCGGCGACGTGACGACACGTCTGCTTGTCGACGGCAAAGCACAGGGCAGGGCGCGCGTGATCGCCAAGGAGGATCTGGTACTGGCGGGCAGGAGGCCATTTGAGCGGGTTTTCAGCATGCTGTCGGCAGGGATCGCCAGCCACTTTATGCTGGCCGACGGTGCCGCCGCACAGAGCGGCCAGATCATTGCAGAGCTGGAGGGCCCGTTTGCCGCCCTGCTGAACGGCGAGCGCACGGCTCTGAACTTTCTGCAGCGCTTAAGCGGCATAGCAACCCTTACTCGGGCATATGTCGAAAAAATACAGCCCCATAAAGCCGTTCTGCTTGATACCAGAAAAACAACACCGGGCTGGCGCGTGCTTGAAAAGGAAGCGGTGCGCTGCGGCGGAGGCACAAACCACCGGATCGGTCTTTTTGACGCCCTGCTCATCAAGGAAAATCATATTGTCGCCTCCGGCGGCATTGCTGCTGCTCTTGACAGGGCGCGCCATAAGCTCAGCCCGCTGGTATCCGTTGAGATCGAGATCCGCAATCTGTCCGAATTGCAGGAGGCCCTTGCGGGAAACCCCGATGTCATTATGCTCGATAATATGAGCTTAGCCGATATTCGCAAGTCTGTAGAAATTACAGCTGGCAGGTTACCTCTTGAAGCATCAGGCAATGTAACTCTTGCCACTATTGCGGATATCGCGGCAACCGGCGTTGACTATATCTCCTGCGGAGCCATTACGCATTCGGCACGCGCGGTGGATCTAAGCATGCTGATCGAAAAATTATGACATGATAAATCCTTGAAACGATCATAAAAAGTTCCAGCAGGTGTCATTGCGAGGAGCGGAGCGACGTGGCAATCTTGTTTTTTTCAACCGCTTACAATAGCCGAGATTGCTGCACTTCGTTCGCAATGACAGTTGATTTGACTTTTTACGGTGGCATCATCCTTAACTTTAAAAACTTATGCTTCTTGTCATCGACATCGGCAATACTAATATTGTTTTCGGCCTGTTCAGTGCTGGTGAGCTGACAGGGGATTTCAGACTTGAAACTGTCCCCGGACGATCCGCAGCTGAATATGAAGCCATGCTGCTGGCTGAGCTTACCCGGCGAAAGCTCGGCTGTGACGCGGTTCAGGGTATTGCCATGGCATCAGTGGTGCCCAAGCTTGACGCAGTGATTGCTGCAACCTGCACAAAGCTTTTTAACCGTAAGCCATTCATGGTTGATGCGAAAACTCAGACCGGCATCAAGATAAGCTATGAAACACCGGACACCCTGGGAGCTGACCGTATCGTTAATGCCGTGGCAGCCTACGAGCATTTTAAATCCGCTGCGATAGCGATTGATATGGGAACCGCAACCACCTTTGATTATGTGGACGGGCAAGGCTTTTACCGGGGCGGCGCCATCGCGCCGGGAATTGTAACGGCAGCGGAAGCGCTGTTTCAAAAAGCCGCCAAGCTTCCACGGATTGAACTGGCATATCCCGAGCGCATAATCGGCCGCTCAACCGCAGAAAGCATGCAGTCGGGCATTGTTGCCGGCTACGCAAGCATGGTTGAGGGCATGATAGACCGCATGAAGGCTGAATCAGGCTCCGGAGCCCGCGTGATCGCAACGGGGGGGCTGGCGCGGCTGATAGCCCGGCACACTCGCAACATCGACGAAGTTGATGACCATCTGCTGCTGAAGGGACTTAAAATTATTTATGAACGCCGCGCAACCTGACGGCACTCTACCGGGGAGGTTCTATGTTTGTACTAGCTAATTTTTTGAATGCCTTTGCCCTGCTGCTGCATTACGTGCTTATGATGTATATGTGGATAGTTATAGCACGAGCTGTCATTTCATGGGTCAGTCCTGATCCCTATAACCCTATTGTTCGATTTCTTCATGCCGCAACCGATCCGGTTCTGATCCGCATACAGCGCACTATTCCGGTTTTTTTCGGCGGTATTGATTTTTCACCGATACTGATTTTTCTGGCCATAACTTTTATTGATTCCTTTGTCGTGCGCACTTTGTAGGAAATCGCCATGAGGTTACAAATGCCATGAATGATAAGAGATCAGTTTCACCGCAGGCCGACTTCGAGCCGCGCGGAGTTTCATTAACCGCGGCCGATGTGCAGCAGCAAAAATTCGTCATAAAATTCAGGGGCTATGATACCCAGGATGTCGATGCTTTTCATGATGTCGTAGCGCGGGAAATGGAGCGTCAGCTCAACGAGAGCTCCCGCCTGTATGATGAGCTGATGCTTCAGCAGCGCGAAATTGAGCTGTACCGCAAGAAGGAGGACAGCATCAATTCAGCCCTGATGACCGTTCAAAAAATGGTCGACGGCATGAAAGAGCGCGCTGCCTCAGAAGCTGACCGCATGCTTGCGGATGCCCGCAGCGAAGCCGAGCGCATGGCCGGTGAAACCAGAAATTTTATTGCCATGCAGCAGGAGGAAATAGGGGCTCTGAAAGCCCGGGCCGATGCCGAGAGCAGCGCGCTGGTGGCAAATGCCCGGGATGAGGCGGACCGGATTGTCCGCGATGCCCAGCAAAGAGCCGCCGCTCAATACGAAGAAGCGGCCGCTGCCAAGGATAAATCCGTGCAGCACGCGATCAAAGTCATGGATGACGCACAGGCTGAAGCTGCCAGGATCTTGAGCGAGGGGCAGAAGAGAATCAATGACGCCTATGAGCGTTCTAATAAATTCAAGGAAAATACGCAGGCCGAGGCCCAGCGGCTCATGGAAGAAGCCCGCAGGGAATCGAACCGTCTGGTTGCCGAGGCACAGATTAAAGCAAATGAGCTGTACAGCCAGACCGGAGCGCTGAAAGACGCGGCCCAGAAAGAGGCAAAGGCCCTGCTTGATGAGGCCCGGGGTGAAATGGCCCGCATGCGGGACGCTCTGGAAGCCGAAAGCGCCCATGCCTATGAAGAGCTCACTATGCTCAGCCAGAGAAAAATACAGTTTCAGGCCGCCCTGAAATCGCTTATTGAAACACACCTTAAGCTGATTGAAAATGACGGCCAGCAGAACTGAGTTTGCCGGTATTTTCCATGAAACGGCACAGGGCGTGACCTTCAGCGTGACCGTGCTGCCGCGCTCCTCCAAATGCGAGCTTACGGGGCTCCATAATGGCGGGCTCAAGGTGAAGCTCACAAAACCCCCTGTTGACGGCGAGGCCAATGCCGAATGCTGCCGTTTTATGGCCAGGCTTCTCGGCATTGCAAAATCGCAGGTAGTGCTGCTCAGGGGTGGCGCGTCGCGGCATAAGCTGCTGCAGGCTGCAGGCCTTACCGCAGCAGAAGCCTGTGAGCGCATTGCACAATACTTTTCCGAGTAAGGAGCTGCGCTGTAGCTCGGCTTGCCTCTTTACCGCCGTTTCAACTCGTAGGGGCGTATGTCCATATGCCCCTACAATAAATTGGAAGCAGCACCGGCAAAACAATAACTCCATTCACAGGTACATACCATGCTGAAGCAACAGATACTGCTGTCTTTGCGAAAATCATTCACCGATGCAATACTGAAATACAACCCAGGGTACGGCTTCGAGCAGCATAAGTGGGAGTTTTCAACCCATAGCGGAAAGGTTGCGGTGCAGTCGCTCCGGGGTGATGTTTTTGAAAAGGCCTGTGTTTCCGAGATTACCTCAACGGTGGTGCTTCCCAAGCGAGACCATGAGACCAGCATAGAATGGCTGGGAGTACAGATATTTCCTGCTAATCCGCTCGTGCCCATGCTGACCGCTGTTTTTGAGCAGATACTGGAAAAGGGTGAGCGGCACTGCCCGTGCTTTTTTGACGTATATCCGGTTGTGTCCTATCAGGAAGACCGGCTTGATCTGTATAAACAGATTGGGGCGGTCTGCAAAAAACATGACCGCATGTATCCCGATCTTCCGGAAAGCTATATGAGCATGTTTCAGGTGAGCGAACCGGGCATGGGTGTCGGCTACGGCGCCGGGCTTGCCCTTTCCGGGCAGGAGACACATCAGGAGTTCTACGGCGATGCTGCGCTGGCGATTTTCAGCGCATATTTTCAGCTCGTCGACCGGCGCAAAGACGCACCGCACACGCAGCAGCAAATCGCTGACCAGCAGGCCTACCGGGCGGAAATGGTAAAATTTGTTTTTATGGAGAACAGATTTTTCAAAGGCGGCGTTCAGCTTGGCGTGCCCGCGGAAGGCTTTATGCTGCATATGCTTCCTCCGTCGGCGCGGTTTTAGAACGGTCAAGTATTCTGTTTTTTGACGAGCAGGACTTAGCGGATAAGAAAAGCCGGGACTCAACATGCGTTGAATCCCGGCTTTGTGTGATCGGTTGTGCTAAAGAACTACAGTGCCTCGGAAACGATGTCGATAATATCGCGGACCTTCATTTTTGATCCGGTCGCGTCGATGCCGTCGGTGAGGTTTGCCTCGCACCAGGGGCAGGCGGTTGAAATCGTGCCGGCGCCGGTTGCTTCGGCTTCTTCCACTCGCTCCTTGGCGGTTGCAAGGGCGAAATCAGGATAGGCTGATTTCGCGCCGCCGCCGGAGCCGCAGCACCATGAATATTCCTTGATGCGCTCCATCTCGACAAGCTTCACGCCGGGGATCGCCTGCAGGATTTTTCTCGGAGCATCATACACGCCGTTGACGCCGCGGTTCATTTCGCGGGGCGGTTCGGTCAGACCATAGGCAATGCGCTTGCCTTCCCAATGCTTATAGGGCTCGCCGCGGCGGCCGAGGTGGCAGGGATCATGCCAGGTGACCTGCAGGTCAAGGGGCTTTTTGAACTTCAGCTTGCCGGCCTCGATCAGCTCTGCGATGAATTGCGTCGAGTGCTTGACCACATAGGGCAGGTCCTTGGTGTCTTTCTTCTGCAGATGGGCATACTTTTCGGAGAAGGTCATGAAGCAGCCGGGGCAGTTGGTCACAATGGTCTTGCAGCCGACTTCCTCGAATATTTTCAGGTTTTTCATGGCGATTTCTTCAAAGCTTTTCTTGTCGCCCACATTGTCGGCGATACCGCCGCAGCAGACTTCCTTGGCACCGAGAATGCCGAAATCAACACCGGCGGCCTTCAGGATTTTTGCGGTTGCCTGGGGAACCGACTCAAAGCCGGGCTTGTAGGCATACGTGCAGCCGACATAGTACAGCACGTCGGCCTTTTCGCCCGCCTTGGACAGATCCTTAATGTCCAGCTTTTTTGCCCAGTTAGCCCGGCGCGTACGCGGCTGCTTCCAGACATTGTCATAATTCATGATGCTCTGGATAAACTCCTTGTGAGCGGGCAGGGGGCCTGCTCCTTTTTCGCATGCCTCTTCGCGCAGTGCATCAAGAACGCCGATGATATCAAGGTCCATAATGCGCTTGCAGTTAATGTCACAGGCGCCGCAGACCGGGCAGCGATAAATAATTTCAAGAAGTTTGTCTTTGTCCTGTTCCCAGTTCAACTCACCCTTCAGGAGACCTGTGGTGATGTCGTTTTTTCCCTGGGCTGCATAGGCATCATACTTGCCATACCATACAGATGGGCAATTGCGGGCAAATCTATGACTCTTGATTTCCCACAGATGCGACCATTTGCAGGTTGAGCATCTTTGGCAATGCCCTGCATCGTATTCAACTTTTTCTAATGCCATCAGTTGCTTCTCCTTTCTGAAACTTTGATTTTAGCCTACTGGAACTTAAATATAATTACTTAGCGTAAAACTATTTCACCATAGCATATTTTTAGGCAGGAAGAAAATACTTTCTGCTTTCAAGGGATTGTTATTGCTCGAGCCGAGGCAGTATTTTTTCCTCAATATTGGCAAGAACTTTTCTCAATAAATCCTCAAGCGTTTTCACGTCCGCTGCAGTAAAATCGCCGGCAACTTCCCGGCCTGCTTCCGACTGCATTTTCATAAGGTTTTCCTTGATTTCCCAGGCCATGGGCGTCAGGTAGACCTGTATTACGCGGCGGTCACGCAGACTGCGCTTGCGCACGACAAGCTTTTTCTTTTCCATGCGGTCAATTATGCCGGTTATGGTTGGCCCGTCGCGTGACAGGCGTCGCCCCATTTCGCTCAAAACAATACCGTCCTCATTCCACAGCGTCATGAGCACTTCAAATTGCGGCGGCGTGATGTCGAATTTTTTCATATTCGTTTCAAGAAACCGCCGCATGTAGCGATGTATCACGCTGATCAGTTCATTGACGTTTTTAAATGATACTATCTCTTCCATGTCAATTCTCTTTGCAAAAAATTCATCTGCGTCTGGTCTGAAAAAATTTATTTATACTGCAGGCCCTTTTGCTCTATCAGAACGCCGGTGACCCGCGAAACGTTTACAATGCTTTTGCTGTGCTCGGCTTTGGCAAGGGCAAGGGTGCTCTGCGCCTGCGCCACATCTCTTTGAAAATCAAATACGTTGCGCGCCGTGGACATCCCCACGTCGTACTTTTTCTGTTCAGCCCACAGTTTTTCTTTCGTAAACTTAAGATTTGCCGTGGCTGAATCAATAACTTTATAGCTTGTTTCAAGACGCCGCAGCGCTTCACGAACATCATTGATAAGATTATTTTCAACATTTTTCATGCTCGTGACAGCCTGATCGGACTGCAGACGCGCTTTCTGGTACTGGCTTTTTGCAATATTGTTTTCAAGGGGGAAATCGAATTTCACGCCGATAACATAATTGTAGTAATCACCGCTCAGCATGTCGTTGCGCGCCTTGTCCCATTGTCCATTATAAGGGCTTGGGGTACCCTGATAGAAGGGGCCGAAGATTCCGGCTGTGGATGCCGGTCTTCCTGCTATGCCGCTGGTGCCCATGGATCCGAACAGGGCAAGGTTGGGCAACTTCTGGTTTTTAGCGTATTTGAGCTGCAATTTCGATGATTCAATGCCCAGCTGGGCCTGCTTTATATCAGGCCTGTTTGCCATGGCTGTTTGTACGCACTCATCAACAGACGGCTTAATGGCTATAACATTCGGGGGATCGGAGGGGACGATCTCAATATCCCAGTATTCTTTTTTATCATAGAGGTTAAGTGCCCCCTTTAAATAATCCTCGGTAGCTTTTACCGCGGATTGCGCAACTATGACCTCCTGCTTGCGCTGCGCCACATTGGCATCGGCCTGATAGATTTCAATCGGCGCCAGCGCTCCCGCGTCAATCTTGACTTTAAATTCGTGCTGCAGATCTTCGGCCTGTTTAAGTGAGTCCTCCTTGGCTTTCAGATCTTCTATCCGGTAATAAAGGTCCCAGTAAAATGACTCGATCTGGTACATGACATTCATGACCTGATCGCGAAAAGTATATTCCGAAATTTCATAATTGAGATTAGCAATTTTAATATATGTTTCGTTTATGCCGATGCCGAAATCTTTCAGTAGCGGCTGGGTGAGCGTCAGTCCGAGAGTGCTTTTGAACTGCGGCCGCAGTCCCTGAAATGATGAGTCCGTCAAATACTCTTCCTGTGTTTCTTTTAATTGAACCTGCGCGCCGGTCAAGAATTTTTTCTGGACTGAACCTTCAAAATTATGATGTTCCTCTTTGAGAACGGAGCTTGAACCGCTGCCCAGAACACTGCCGCTTTGCGAAACGCTGCGGTTTTTCTGATACTGCGTGCTGAGCAGGGTATCGAATTTACCCTTCTCCTGCTGAATGCCGGTTTCAGATATATTGGGATTAAAGCTCGCAAATTTTATATTCAAATTGTTTTTCAGGCCCAGCAGAAGCACGCTTTTAAGCGGCATTTCCACTTTATTGTTTTTAATGGATAAACCCTGGTCTGTGTCTGTTGCACTGTTCTGCGTTGCATCGGCAGCGCTGCAGTTCAGAGGTCGGAAGCACAGGGCGCAAACAAGAAAAAAAGCCAGGCTGGGTAAACTTGATTTTTTCATGTTTTCCTCTTTCACTTTGTTTTGTGTGCAATTAGATAGTACACTAAAGCTTTTAATTAGCAACATTTTTTTTGGATTTCGAGCCCTTTGAAAAGACCTACCGGACGCTACTGTTCCATCCGGCATTTCTAAAGACGCTCAGGAATTACAAGGTGCTGCGTTTCATGGACTGGATGAGCGCGAACAATTCCACACAGCAGCACTGGGAGGAGCGCCCGACCACCGGGGACGCGCGCTGGACGGAAAAAGGCGTGCCTGTAGAGGTAATGTGCGCCCTTGCCGGCACCCTGCACGCCGATCCCTGGTTCTGCCTCCCCCACCT
>Ga0118677_10009861_pt1 | contig 14782 bp, 11 predicted proteins | sample AliMusrvi5mmetaG_FD_86154 | JGI IMG/M metagenome (GOLD analysis project Ga0118677, IMG submission 86154)
GTTGAGGATCGCGTGAAGTCGGCTTGACCTTGAACTCCGCCGCCCGCCGCCGCGCCGCCTGGGCCTCCCCGGACCTTCCCTCTTGGTCATAGACCTCGGCCAGGCCGTTGAGCGCGTTGGCCATTTCAGCGGCCTTTTCCAGGAGGCCGTGCGTCTCGATGGCCTGCAGATACAGCCCCCTTGCCTCCGCGAGCCGGCCCTGCTTCAGGCGGATCCCGGCCAGGACCGCCAGTGCCCGGCCTAGACCATGATGGTTCTGCAGCGACCCGCGCGCCGCGACTATCCGGCCCCATAGGGCCTCGGCTTCGCCGTCTTCGCCCAGCCTCTGGAAGAGTTCGGCCAGCATGGCGATGTTCGTGATGTTGTCGCTGTTTACTGGAGCGCCCCGGAGCGCGTCCCGTATCCGTCGCGCCAAGGCCAGCGCCTTGGGCTTGCGCCCTTGGGCCGCATAGCAGTCGCCGATCCGCAAAGCCAATTGGCCCCATGGCTGGCTGAAGCAATTGCGGTCGGAATCGCACAAGGCCAGCGCTTTCCGGCAGTAGCGTTCCGCTTCGGCCATCCGGCCGTGTTCGGCGGAGAACTTGCCCAGGGTAGCCAGGAAAATCGCTTTCCATAACGGCGGTGCCCAAGCCACCGCCGAGCCTTGGCGCCACGCCGCTTCGGCTTCAGGGTACTTCCCCTGGCAGAATCGCACTTTGCCCAACCATTCCAAGTCGGGCAACATGCCGTCCGGATGGCGCCACGGCTGCGCTTGGAAAAGCTGGACCGCGCGCAGGAAATAGCCCTCTGCCTCCCGGTAATCCCCCCGCATGCCCAGATAGGCTCCCAGGTGGTGGTAGCCTAATGGGTTGGAGGTATCCAGCGCGATGAAGCTCTCGAACTCCTGCCGGGCCGCGTCGAATTCGCCCGCGTGGAGGCGCGCGTAGCCCTGTTCTATATAAGCTGCTTGCTCCTTCGGGTCGATCTTCTTGGCCCGGCCGAATGCCTCTTTGGCCCGGTCCAGCCGGCCCATGTGCACGTAGCACCTCGCCAGTTGGACGGTCAGCGCGTACTCCCGCGGCCTCTGCTGGAGCGCCCTTTCGATCACCGCGGCAGCCTGTTCGTACCGGCCCAGGGAGTCGTAGGCCGGCCCCAACTCGTTCTCGATATCGAAATCGTCCTTCTGGAGCGCCAGGGCCTGCTCCAGGACCCGGACCGCTTCAGCGTCCTTCCCATCGCGGCGCAAGAGCCGCCCCTGCTCCAGCAGGGCCTGCGGCTTGGAGTCTTCAGCGGCCGCGGCTGATGCGGGGGGATTCAGAGTCCAAGATAGGAGGCATGACCAAAAGAGGGCGAGAAGCAGGAAACGCGACCTGCCCGGCGGACGCGGGGCCTCTGGACCACATTGATGTATTGACGCAAGAGGCGCTGCCATCGATGCTCCATTATAGCAACTCCTGATTTCCCATCTTTTTCCCCAGGACGGAAGTTTAAGCATATGAGATATAATCTCCCCATGTCCGTCAAGACGGAGGCGCGCAAGAGCGCCGTCCTTGACCGCCTTTTCCCTTACTTGCTGCTCGGCATCACCCTGGCCGCGTTGGTCCGGGTCCTGATGCTGGGAAGCATCGCCCCGATCAACATCGACGGCTACAAGAATCTGTATACGGCCTTCAGAATCTCTCTCGTTCCGCGGACCTGGGAAGGATTCGACGGGTTCCAGGGTTCGCTGGGCCCCTGGAGAGGGCAGACACATCCGATACTGTTCTTCCTCGCGCTACGCGCCGCAATGCTGCTGGGCCATTTCCAGCTTCTATACCGTTCGGTTTCCTTCATCCCGGGGCTGGCTGGGGTCTATCTGACCGGGCTGATCATGGCCCGGATATGCAGGAACAAGTCGGTCGCCCTGCTGGCCGCCGCGGCCTACGGCCTGTCTCAGACGATGCAGCGGATATTCATCGACCTCCGCTCCTACTCACTGGGGCTCTTCTTCATCATCGCCGCATTCCACAGCCTGGTCGCGGCCGTCGATGACGGGCGCGGCAGGCGCCCCTTGGCATGGTTCGGGGTCTTGGCCGCCCTTGCGGTAGCCAGCGAATACTATGCCCTGTTGTTCATCGTCGCCGGGCTTGGCTCCCTGGCTTTGCTCTGGGCGGTGCGGCCTGCCTTCCGCCAGCGCGCCCGAGACTGGAGGCGTCAGGGTTGGGCGGTGCCGCTGACGGCCCTTGGCCCGTCCGTCCTCGTATTCGCCGGCCTCTATCAGACGCATCTCAAGGGATACATCGCGAATCACAACGAGTTCGAGTGCATTTCGAATCTCTTCTGGGATTCCAAGACACCTCTGCTGGGTTTCATCCTGCGCGGCCTGCAGGCCGATCTCAACTACCTGCTGCCATTCGAGATATCCCCGACGGCCGCCGCCGCCATCGTCCTGGCCGTCCTGGCCATGGTCATCTTACAGCTTCTTCCTAAGGCGCCTACCCGCGAAGGCAGGTCGCCCGCAGCCAGCCTCCCCGGCCTGATGTCCTTCTTCCTGCTGGCCGGGCTGGTCTTCATGGCCATGCTCCGGCTCTTTCCGTTCGGCGGTTACGAGCGGCAGCAATCCATCCTGCTCCCCTTCTTCATCATGACGGCATTTGCCATCCTGGACCGGCTCATCAGCCTTCTGCCGGATAGCGGCCGCGCCTCGTGGTGGCGGACCGCGGTCCTAGCCATCACCGTGGCCGGGATGGGGATCAATTATCATTGGGTCGACCCCAGATACGGCCTTATGAACGATGACGTTACGCCCCGCCGGCCTTACCTCGGCCATAGGCCAGACGCGGCGCCGCCTCCCCGGTCGGCGCCGGGCCAGGCCGGCATCCGCTGGGTGCGCATCCCGGGAGGCTCCTTCATGATGGGCTCCAACCTCGATGCTGACTCCCGGCCGCGACATCAGGTCCGCGTCCCCTCCTTCGAGATGGCCCAGGCGCTCGTCACGAACAGGCAGTACCGGGATTGCGTGTCAGCCGGCGTCTGCGCCCCGGCCCACGATTCCGGGCCCTGGTTCGCGGCCGATGACCAGCCTGTTGTGGGTGTGGATTGGGAGCAGGCGCGGACGTTCTCGCAGTGGGTGGGCGGGCGCCTGCCGACCGAGGCGGAATGGGAGTATGCGGCGCGGGGCGGCGGCCGCGACCAGCGGTTTCCCTGGGGCAATGAGAAGGCGACTTGCGAAAATCTCGTGTTCGACAGATGCGGTGGAATTACCGCCCCGGTGTGCTCAAGGCCTGCGGGCAACACGCGGCACGGCTTGTGCGACATGGCGGGCAACGTTTGGGAATGGGTGCAGGATTATTACCACAACACCTATGAGGGCGCGCCGGCCGATGGCAGCGACTGGCCGGCGATCCAGCACGGGTCCCGGATGCTGCGCGGCGGGAGCTGGACGCTGGAGCCCGTTCAAATCTCTCCGACGATCCGCGTTCACCTTGCGCCCACCGTTAACAGCGATGAGATCGGTTTTCGCCCCGCCCGCTGAGCGCCACGAACGTGGGCGGCACGGGGCCTCGGACGCTGGTCGTCACAATCAATTAGCGGTCTCCGCAGGGATGGTTGCTGCATCCTTGGAAAAAGAATAGACCATGTGGAATAGAGTTTTGTTGCAATCAAATGAGCGTATCCCGGCCTCAGCCAGGCGTTTTTCAATAGGAACACGCAGCCATTCCCTCAAAAGATCCCTTTCGTCGTCTATGGCTCTAAATGAATGAGGCATGGCAAACCTTGGCATGCAGAGAACTGTCTGCAATGCCAGCTTAGCCAATAGGCCGTGCAACTCGATACCGACAAACTTGCCGCCGGATTTCAAGGACACCAAAATATCACGGTAAAATCTTTCTGATTGAGTCGGAATATGATGCATGCTATTGGAAAATGCACAGTCAATAGAGCTTGGGCCAAAGCAGGCGATCGTCGCATCCGCACATACATTATGGATGCCAGAGGCGTTGCCATTGAAGAGTGCCCAGAAATCCAAGTCGACTGCAACCCTCAGGCACGAGTCCATGAGCGACAAGCGCTTTAATGTCGCCCCCTCGGCGCTCATAAACTCGACCACCATTTGGCTTGTATATGGGATGTGATTGCAGAATTGCTCGGTCTTAAAACTGAAAATCCGCCGACATTCCTCAATGCTGCGGACGTTCGTCGCCCCATAAAAGGCAAAGGGATTAACGGACGGACCCTTGCTGTCAGTTGCTGGAATATTTTTCTGCGGCCACGTCACGGCCATATCGGAAATCAGGATCAGCACATCCTTAAATACGGGATAGGCAAATGTGCCTGATTTATTTAACACCCATTGCGTGAATGCTTCTGTCGGCGCGCCCAATTTGTCGAATTGTCGTCTTAGGGGATTGGGAAGTTCTGAATCATCCGCCGCGACACAGAGACATTCCCCCGTGCGTGGGCAAATCAGATTTTTCAAAAGCCCCGTATTCACGCCCATTTTATTGAGCCTTTCGATAAGAACATGGCATTATTAAGGCCTTTTTTTTAAAACCGAATAATAGCGGCGCTCAACGATTTCGGCGCATCTTCCAGATTCTTCCAGAAGAGAATACCAAAAGACTTCTTGAACAGGAAGGCCATGATGCCGGCATGAGGGACGCTGATGCGGGACATAGAAATGAAGGCCGGAATCCGTCAATTCACTTTGGCCAGGATTCGATTCCGAGTGCCGATTGTCAGAGGCGATTATGTAAAATGGCCTGACGACCATTGGGATAGGGGGGGCAAACGGCGGTGCTTAGGGTCTATGATCTTCTTCCAGGAGGCCTCTACCAGCGCTGCCGCCGGTGGATCTGCCCGCTGGATTGGGTCGTGGAATTCATCCCGTCACGATCCCGATTATTGGATGTGGGCTGCGGCTCCGGGATCCTGATTGAGATTTTGAGCCGAGATACATCCCGTTGCCTCGTTGGGATCGATTGCGACCGGGCCAAGCTCCGTCAGGCAGAGGTCCTGGTGTCGGGCCGGCCCAACGTGGAGCTGCGATGCCGGAGTTTTGAAGATCTATTGGAAGGAGAGATTTTCGATTCGGTCATTGCGGTCGATTTCATCCACCACAGCGTCAAGCCGCCCATCGACGTGTTGCGCAAGGCCTTTAGACACATTCGACCCGGGGGGTATCTGATCATCAAGGAAATGGACCCTTCCATCTGTTGGAGGCGATGGATGAATACCGCGGCCGACTGGCTGGTTTCGGGTTCTGTCCCCACCTACTACCTGAGCCCTGCGGAGCTTGCGCAGATGGCGATAAGCGTCGGATTCTGTCCCCGGCAAACGACGTTCTACTCGCGCCCTTTCTTGAGCTACCATTACCTCGGGATATTTCTAAGGCCCTAAACAGCAGGTCGACTGGCAGCATCAACCCCAGTCTGTCCTGGAGAATTGCAGGATGTCGGAAAGCAGGGTCCCGTGCTTGATTCCCTTGAGGATCTTCCGGGCGATCAGCCGCGGCCTGAAATAGAATCCTCGATAGAAAGCGCGGAAGTGCCGGTCTATCGTTGGCCAATCCAGCTCCGGGTGGTCGAAGATCTCGTTGGTCGGCTTATAGAGATTGTATTGCGACCAATCCTTGATTCGAAAACGGCCTGCCGCCTTGAGTTCATCGTATATCCTGGTCCCGGGAAGGGGCGTCATGATGCATGCCTTGGCCCAGTCCAGGTCGAGCTTGCAGGCGAATTCGAGGGTTTCCCGCATGGTGGCGACAGTCTCGCCGGGCAACGCCAGCATGAAAAAGCCGCATGTTTCCAGGCCGGCTTTCTTGGCCATGGCGACCGAGCGCTCGACCTGCTCAAGGCGGATGCCCTTGCCGATGGCGTCCAGAAGGGACTGGTTGCCGGATTCGATGCCGAAAGAGACGCGATAGCAGCCGGCTCTCGCCATAAGGGCGAACATCTCCTGGTCGCCGCGGTCGACCCGGATGCCCGTTACCGTCGCCCACGGGAAGTCCAGGCGCTGGTCCAATATCTCCCGGCATATGTCCTTCACGCGGCTGATGTCGGTGGTGAACATGTCGTCGGCGATGTGGATTTCGTTAAAGCCGGCGCCCAGCGTGTGCCGTATCTCTTGGATGACCCGTCCCGGGGACTTGGCCCGGAAAACGCGCCCGAAGACGCTCTTGCTGCAGAAGCGGCAGTTGAAGGGACACCCCCGGCTGGTTTCGATCCAGCCTGCGGGATTGCGCCGCGCCATCAGTCCCGGCGAGCGGTATCGGCTGACCTCATAGAGTTGCCAGGCGGGCATCGCGAGGGCGTCAAGGTCCTGAATGTGGGAGGATGGATGGTTGACCGTTATGGCGCCGTTCTCCCGGTAGGCGATGCCCTGAATCTGCGCCGGCGGTTTGCCGGAAACGATCTCCGGAAGGACATGATCTCCCTCCCCGATCACCACCATGTCAAGCCGCGATGACTTCAAAGTATCTTCAGGCAGGGCTGTGGCATGTGGCCCGCCGCCGATGACGATCGTCCCGGGTCTTTGCCGCTTGATGAGGTCCGTCACCGAGCTCATGATCCCGAACAGGGGCGTCACAAAGGTGATGCCGGCGTAATCCGGCTCATATGCCGCGAGCTCCCAAGACAGCCGGGTGGAGTAGTCGCCACATAAGTTGAGGTCCAAAACGCGCACGCTATGCCGCTCACGCAGCAGCGCGCCCGCCAGCACGGATACGCCTAGCAAGGGGGAAGCGGGAACGCCGGATCGCACGATCGACCCGGCGTAAATGATCTCCTGGAACGGCGGGATGATCAGAAGTATCTTCATGATGCCTTCAGGCCAGACGCCGACCGTTTGTCCTGCCCTGAAGTTCAGGGAGAGAAATTTTGCGAGTTGGGAAAATGATTGGGCCAAGTTTGGCACAATCTCAAGACGTGTGTCAATTTATCGATCCGCTCATGATTCGCGGAGTTGACAAATCCCGAGGGCTCCGCTAGACTTATGGGCCTGATGAAGCCGATGCGCCGCGCCTTCTTGGCTATCCTGCTGCTGCCCGCCGCCGCGGGCGCGGAGTCCCTGGAGATGGCGCGCAACCTGAGCAAGGGGCTCGACGAGGTCTACGCCATGCGCTTCAGCGAGGCCGAGGCCGACGTGCGGCTGGCCATCGCCGCGAACCAGCAGCATCCTTACGGCTATTTCGGCCTTGCGGCCGTGAGCATGATCAAGTATGTCTACGGCAGCGAGCAAGCGGACCCCGGGCTGCTGGAGGAGTTCTCCCGGCGCATAGACGACGCCATCGTCAAGGGCGAGGCCTGGCGCAAGCTGCATCCCCGCGACCCCGAAGGTTTCATGGCCCTGGGCGCCGCCTACGGCCTATCCGCGCGCCTGCAGGTCGTGCGGCGCGACTGGATCCGGGCTTTTTGGCACGGCCGCAAGGCCGTCGCTTTCCTGCAGAGCGCCGTCAAGTACGACCCTGCCATGGGCGATCCCTGGCTGGGACTGGGCATGTACGACTATTACGCGGACGCCTACCCGCGCTTCATCCGGGTTTTGGCCAAGTTCGTCATGCGCGGCGATCGTGCCCGGGGGGTGGCTGAGCTGCGGCGCGCGGCTGCGATCGGGCGCTACAGCCAGGTGGTGTCCCAGCTCATCCTGATCGAGATATTCCTGGAGGACCAGTGGGGTCTGCGCAACCCGGCCGAGGCCATGCGCCTGAGCGCTGAGGTCCGCCGCCGCTATCCGGATTCCGCCATGATACAGAACATCGACATCATCGCGCGTTACGAGGGGGGGCGCTATGACGAGGTCCTGGCCGAGACAGACGCTTTCCTGGCGCAGGCCGAGGCGGGGGATTTTGACATCGTGCAGCTGGCCAAGGCCCATGTCATCAAAGGCACGACGCTCTGGGCCATGAACCGGCCGAACGAAGCCCTGCAAGAGTACGACGCGGCGGCCGAGGTCCGGGCGGAGGGCAAGATCACGCGGTGGGGGGTCTGGGCCCAGATCCGGGCCGGCAACCTTCTGGACTCAATGGGCCGGCGCGAGCTGGCCCAAGCGCGGTACCGCACCGTGGCCGCGGCGCCGGACCGGTGGGGCCTGCGGCAATTCGCCAGTGCCGGTCTGCGCGCGCCGTGGCCGGGCTCCCAGCCGGGGCATATCTCGCCTTTCGGCGCATAATTGATACACTGAGGGCCATGGCAAAGAACTGGACCGTCGAAGACAGTGCGAACCTTTATAACCTGCGGGGCTGGAGCCTGCGTTACTTCGACATCAACGCGGAGGGCCACCTCACCGTGCACCCCCGGCGCAGCCCGGAGCTGACCATCGACGTCAAGGGCGTCGTCGATGCGGCTATCGCCCGCGGCATCCGGCTGCCGGTCCTGTTCCGGTTCCAGGACATCCTGCGCCACCGCGTGGCGCTTTTGAACGAGACCTTCCGCAAGGCCATCGCGGACCATAAGTACCAGGGCCGCTATTTCGGCGTCTATCCCATCAAGGTCAACCAGCTCTGCGAGGTGGTCGAGGAGATCCTCGACGCCGGCCAGCCTTATCAGTACGGCCTGGAAGCGGGCTCCAAGGGCGAGCTCCTGGCGGTTCTGGCCATGAACTCGGCGCAGTCCCTGACCATCCTCAACGGCTACAAGGACGAGACCATGATGCGCCTGGCTCTGATGGGCGTCAAGCTCGGCAAGAAGATCATCGTGGTCATCGAGAGGTCCAGCGAGGTCAAGCTGCTCTTGAAGGTCGCCCGCGAGATGGGCGTGCGCCCGCTCATCGGGCTGCGCTGCAAGCTGCAGACGCAGGGGACGGGGCGCTGGAAGTATTCGACCGGCCATGTTTCCAAATTCGGGCTGACCACGCCGGAGCTCCTGGGCGCCGTCGCGACTTTGGCGGAAGCGGGCATGCGGGACTGCGTCAAGCTCCTGCATTTCCACATCGGCTCCCAGGTCTCGGACATCCAGAGCATCAAGGACGCGGCCAAGGAGGGCGCCCGGGTCTACGCCAAGCTGCGCCGCAAGAAGCTCGACCTCGAGTATCTCGACTGCGGCGGCGGCCTGGGCGTGGATTACGACGGCACGCACACGGCCGTGGACAGCTCCACCAACTACACCCCGCGCGAGTACGTCAACGGCATCGTCTACACCATCCAGGAGGTCTGCAAGCAGGAGGGCGTGCCGGAGCCCCACATCGTCACCGAGTCCGGCCGCTCCGTCGTGGCCCACCATTCCTTCATGGTGGTGGACGCCGTGGGCCTCATCGAGTCCGGGGCCACCTCCGCCGACCTGCCCGCGGCCGAGAAGGAGTCCGAGGTGGTCAGGGAGATGCGCGATACCCTCCAGGAGATCAACCCCAAGAACCTCGCCGAGAGCTACCACGACGCGCTGCAGCGGCGGGAAGAGGCCTTTTCCATGTTCAAGCTCGGCTATCTCGAGCTCGAGGAAAAGGCCAAGGTGGAGAACCTGTTCTGGCGCATCTGCCAGGAGATCGACAAGCTTCTGCCCAAGGCCAAGTTCGTCTCCGAGGACCTCCTGGAGATGGGCAAGACCGTGCGGGCCCAGTACCTGTGCAACTTCTCGGTCTTCCAGTCCCTGCCGGACGCCTGGGCTATCGGACAGCTCTTCCCCATCATGCCGGTGCATCGTCTCGGCGAGGAGCCCACCCAGCGCGCGGCCCTGGTGGACATCACCTGCGATTCGGACGGCAAGATCGTGCAGTTTGCCTGCCACCGCAAGACAGGCGGCGCCTTACCCCTGCATCCCCTGCGCGACGGCGAGCCTTATTACGTGGGCTTCTTCCTCATGGGCGCCTACCAGGCGACCATGGGCGACATCCACAACCTTTTCGGCCGGGTCAACGAGGTCCACGTGTTCGAGGACGCCGACGAGCCGGGCGGCTATTACCTGGAAGAGGTGGTGCACGGGCAGACGGTCCGGGACATGCTGACCAGCGTGCAGTACCACGACACGGAGCTGATCAAGCTGATGAAGGACCAGATCGACGCCCAGGTCAAGGCCGGCGCCATCAAGCCGCGCGAGGGGGTGGAACTGCTCGACGCCTACGAGGCGGTCATGGGGCACTACACCTATATCGACCGCAACGCCATGCGCGTCCCGGACGAGATTCCCGCCGCCAAGCCAGCTTAGGGATACGTCCTCTCAGGAGCGCGGCCGGACACGCTGATTCAGGCCAAGTAGCCGAATTCCTTCAGCGCGCGCGGGTCCTTGCGCCAGTTCTTGCGCACCTTGACCCATATGTCCAGGTCCGCCGGCCGGCCCAGGAAGTCCACTATCGCCTGCAGGGACTGCGCGCGCAGTTTGCTTAGGGCCATGCCGCCCTTGCCCAGGATGATCCCTTTCTGCGTGTCGCGCTCCACGTAAAGGGTCGCGTCTATCTGGTCCGGCGCGCCCGCGCCCTCGCGGAACCTCTCGATGACGACCGCGGTCGCGTGCGGGATTTCCTCCCCGTAGAGGTCGAAGACGGCCTCGCGCACCAGCTCGGCCGCGAAGAAGCGCTCGTAGCGGTCCGTGAGTTGGCCCGCCTCGTAGAACGCAGGCGAGATCGGCAGGTGCTTCACGATCTCCTTGAGCAGGGCCTCCACGCCGTCGCCTTTGAGCGCCGAGAGCTTGCACGCGACCGTCGGCCTGAGGGCTTCCGTATAAGATTGGAGCGCCCTGTCGTGCTGGCCGGCAGGCGCGGACAGATCGCATTTATTGAGGGCCAGGAGCAGCGGCTTGCCCGAGCGGTTGAGCCCGGAGAGCTCCTGGAGCAGGCGCGGCGAAGGCTCGCGCGGCTCCACCAAGAGCACTATGACGTCCGGGTCCTCATGGGCCGCGCCCATGGCCTGGCGGCGCAGGCCGTTCTGCAGGGGGTCCTTGGGGTCCTCGATCAAGCCCGGCGTATCCACCAGGCAGGCCTGGAAGCCGTCGCCGTTGAGGATGCCCAGGATGCGGTGGCGCGTGGTCTGCGGCTTGGGTGAGACGATGGAGAGCTTGGACTTGAGCAGGGCATTGAGCAGGGTGGACTTGCCCGCGTTGGGCCGGCCCAGGAGCACCACGAAGCCGGCCTTGAAGGTTCCTTCATCCATGGCGTAATGATATCAATTTGCCGGCGCGAGTCGCGGGACCGTTGCCGCTTCCACGAGTGAATTTCGTACAATGCCAGGCATGGCCGGAGAAAAGAAGGTCCTGCGCTGGGCCTTGGAGGCGGGCTCGCTCAAGCGGGTCAAGCGCACGGGCTGGTGGTGCGCCGGCGTCAAGGATCCGGAAAGCGTGGCCGAGCATTCCCACCGCATGGCACTGCTCGCTTATTACATCGCGGGCGAGGAAGGGGGGGACCCGTGCAAGGCCGCGGCGCTGGGCGTGTTCCACGACTTGCCCGAGGCGCGCATCGGCGACGCCCATGCCGTGGTCAAGCGCTATTGGACCGGCCTGCGCCAGGACGAGGAGCGCGCTCGCGCCGAGCAGAACGCCTGCCTGCCCGCGGGCCGGAGCCGCAGGAGCATCGCAGGATTGGGCCGGGAATGGAGCCAGGGGAGCAGCCCCGAGGCCCGGGCCGCCCGGGACGCGGATTATCTTGAATGCGCGCTCCAGGCCCTGGAATACCTTTGGCGCGACGGAGCCGTAGCCCAGGAATGGCTGGATTCCAATATCGGGCGGCTGCGCACCAAGACCGGCAAGCGTCTGGGCGCGGCCTTGCGGCGCGTTTTCCAGAGGGGCGAATGGGAGGCTCTGCGCATCTGGTGGAAGGACATCTACCAGCTTTGACTTTGGTGTAACGGAAACAGGGATATCGTCATCGTCACAGATGTATGGAATCAGGGAGGCAACATGAGAATATTGATCTGTCTGTCCGCGCTGTGGCTGTCGGCGTCTGGGGCGGGAGCCGCGGAGGTCTATGACATAGACCCGAGCCATTCCACGGTCGGCTTCACGGTCAAGCATCTGGGCATCTCGACGGTGCCGGGCAAGTTCGCCAAGTTCAAAGGCACGGTCACCCTCGAGAAGCACAAGCCCACCGCCGCCAAAGTCGAGGCCGTCATCGAGGCCGACAGCATCGACACCGGCATCGTCGGGCGCGACACGCACCTCAAGAGCCCCGACTTCTTCGACGTGACGAAGTTCCCGGAGATCCGGTTCGTGAGCACCAAGATATCCCCCGCGAAGAACGACAAGTTCGTCATGGAAGGCGAGCTCACCATGCATGGCGTGACCAAGCCCGTCAAGCTCGACGCGGTCTTCGGCGGCGAAGCCAAGGACCCGTGGGGAGGATATCGGGCGGCCTGCTCCGCGACGGGCGTCATCGACCGCAAGGACTTCGGACTGGCCTGGAACAAGGTGATGGAGACCGGCGGCCTGCTGGTCGGGGAGAAGGTGCAGATCGCCATCGAGGTCGAGGGCGTTTTGCACGTCGACAAGACGCCATAGCCATCCCCGCGCACTTGCGCGGTAGTCGCATTTTTGGGACAATCTCGTCAGACGCGCCCGTAAGGAGGCCTTCCCATGGGAGTCGGACTTTCAATGCCGGTCATCATCCTCGTTGTCGTCGCCATCATGTCCATCAAGATCATCACGGAATACGACCGCATGGTGGTCTTCATCCTCGGCCGCCTCTGGAAGGTCAGCGGCCCCGGGCCTATCATCGTGGTCCCCGGCATCATGAGCGCCCAGCGCGTGAGCCTGCGCACGATCGTCCTCGACGTGCCGCCGCAGGATATCATCACCAGGGACAATATCTCGATGAAGGTCAACGCCGTGGTCTATTACCGCGTCATGGATCCGGAGAAGGCCGTCATCCAGGTCGAGAACTACATGTATGCCACTTCCCTGATCGCGCAGACCACCCTGCGCAGCGTGCTGGGCAAGCTCGATATGGAAGCTCTCCTGTCCCAGCGCGAGAAGATCAACTCCGAACTGCAGCAGATCCTCGACTCCCACACCGAGCCCTGGGGCGTCAAGGTGAGCACGGTCGAGGTCAAGAACGTGGATCTGCCGCCGGAGATGCTGCGCGCCATGGCCAAGCAGGCCGAGGCGGAACGCGAGCGCCGGGCCAAGGTCATCCACGCCGAGGGCGAACTGCAGGCCTCCGAGAAGCTCAGCCAGGCCGCCAAGGTCCTCTCCGAGAACCCGGCCTCGCTTCAATTGCGTTACCTGCAGACTCTGTCCGAGATCGCGGTGGACAAGAATTCGACCACCATCTTCCCGGTGCCGATCGACATGATTTCGCTGTTCATGAAAAAGAACTGACGGGGAAAAAAGGTTGGCTGACGCGGACGGGTTCCTAGGGCTCTACGTCCACATCCCGTTCTGTTCCGGGAAGTGCGCCTATTGCGACTTCGCCTCCTATCCCGGGCGGACAGCGGACATCCCCCGCTACCTCGCCGCGCTGGAGGCCGAGGCGGCCTTGGTCCCGGAGCATCGGGCGCCGGAGACGCTCTACGTCGGCGGCGGCACGCCCTCAGAACTCGGCGCGGGGCAGATAGACGAGCTCTTCGCCCGGCTGCGGCGGGCTTATCCGGACTCGCGTTTTTCCGAGATCACCTTCGAAGCCAATCCGGAGTCCCTCGACAAGGACAAGCTGAAGGCCCTGCGCCGGGCCGGGGTCACGCGGTTGAGCGTCGGATTGCAGTCCCTGGATGGCAAGGTCCTCGAAGCCGCGGGCCGACGGCACACGGCGCGGGATTCCGGGCGGGCCTTCGGTTTGGCCAGGGTCTCCGGCGATTGGTCCGTCTCCGTGGACCTCATCTGCGGCTTGCCGGGCCAGAGCGCGGCGGTCTTCCGGGCCGACCTGGACCGGGTCCTGGCGTTGGGGCCGGACCATCTCTCCCTCTACTGCCTTGACCTGCACGAGGGCACCGCTTTGGCGCGCAGCGGGTTCATCCCGGATGAGGACCTGGGCCGCGAGCTGTTCGAAGAGGCCATCGGCCGTGTCACGGCCGCGGGCCTCGCCCATTACGAGATATCCAATTTCGCCAAGCCCGGGCACGAGCCGCGGCATAACCTCAACTATTGGAGCGGCGGCGAATATGTCGGCCTGGGCTGCGGCGCCGCTTCCCATCTGGGCGGCGTGCGCTCGCGCAACGCGGGCGACCTCGACGCGTATCTGGGACTGGTGGACCGGGGCTTGCGGCCCACGGCCGAGAGCGAACAGCTGGAGGGCAAGGATAAGCTCGGCGAGCGGATCTTCTTGGGCCTGCGGCGCGTGGCCGGGCTGGAGCTCGATCCCATCATGGCGGCCGAGTTCCGGTCGGAATGGCTGGCTCTGGAGCGCCGGGGGCTGGTGACCCGGCACGGAGGCCGGGCGCGCTTGACCCGGGAAGGGCTTTTCCTCGCTAATGAGGTCTTCGCCGAATTCGTGGCGCCGTTTGAGACGCGGGAGGTTCAATCATGAAGACTTTTGTCCTCGACACCAACGTCATCCTTCACGATCCCATGGCCATGTTCGCCTTCCAAGGCTCGCGCGTGGTCATCCCCATGCCCGTCATCGAGGAGCTCGACACCTTCAAGCGCAACAACGACGAGCGCGGCCGCTCGGCGCGGCTGGTGGCGCGCAAGCTCGACGAGCTGCGCAAGAAGGGCAAGCTCTCCGAGTGGGTGGACCTGGAGCACGGCGGCAAGCTCAAGGTGGAGATCCAGGTCTCCGGCGGCCTGCCCAGCTCCTTCTCCCAGCACACCAAGGACAACGAGATCCTCTCCTGCGCCCAATTCCTCAGGAAGCAGGGCGAGAACGTGGTCTTCATCTCCAAGGACATCAATCTGCGCATCAAGGCCGGAGCCCTGGGCCTGGAGACGCAAGACTATGAGAAGTCCAAGGTGGACATCGACGTGCTCTACGC
>Ga0118677_10009862_pt1 | contig 14782 bp, 10 predicted proteins | sample AliMusrvi5mmetaG_FD_86154 | JGI IMG/M metagenome (GOLD analysis project Ga0118677, IMG submission 86154)
GGATACAGCTTTTCAAATAGGACGCAAAGTATCTAATACATTAGGAAAAATATCAGATGTTGGGAATAAACTGCTACCCATGGCAGAAACAGCTGCAACAGCTTTGGGTTATGGTCCAGAAGTAGTAGGTTTTGAAGGTGTTCGAAAAGGATTAGATATGGTAAATAATGCTAAACAATGCGTAACCAAGGAATGGCATTTACAAAAGGAGGTATACCACCTGCACAAATAAAACCAAAATACGATTATTCGGATGTTTATAATTTAAATTCACTTTTTAAAGGTAATTAGAAACAAAATCTTTTTACTATATAATATAAAAAAATTGAAATTTTAAATATAAGGCACCCCATTAGTAAAAGGGCATATCATCTTTCTACAATGAGCACTCAAGAGCAAATTACAAGCACTGCTACTAGCACGCCCACACAAACGCAACTGTGTAAGCCACGCGTTGCATATGTATGCGAACCAAAGGGATCTACTTTTTGGACTGCTGATCGCGTGATTTGTATGGCGATGTCATATGATCGAACTGGAGCCGTCCGATACGGTGCCGGAGTATACAAGTACGATGACCTCGAAAACCCCGTGCCATTCACGCGACTTACTAAGCGACACATTTTCCATTCGGCAACCGGTCGTTTCGAAAAGCGACCAGTTTATTTTTCGATGAAGACCACAGACGATCTTCCTCATTACGAAACTGTTGTTCAAGCAGTTCGTAAGACTATGTACAAGAAGGGTGTTCGCGGAACTCGTTTTTCGAAGTCGGCAACGACATCCGCTTCAGGATCTCTTGCAACATCACAAGCAGATTCAGATGTTTCTTCCGATCTACAAAAGAAACATCAGCAACTGCTTCAGGATCTCTTGCAAAATCACACGCAAATTGTAAGTGATATGCATAAGACAACCACAAAAACTCGACCAACTGTAATGTCAACCGCTGCCGAACAACCAACAGCAACTGCTGCACCTACCGTTTCTTCAAAGGTTCATCGGTCACATCGATCAAAGACAACGCGCGAATCTGAAGACCGAACGACTGCCATTCAAACTGACCGAACGACTGCCATTCCGACTGACCGAACAACAATTGTTTCCCATGATCGAGAAGATCGCGGATCTCAGCGACCAAAGACAACATATTATTACGGACCAGCTCGTTCTACATCTACTACTGCAGAAACTCATACACCAGCGACCACAGAAACTCATACGCCAGCGACTACAGTTCCTACTACGACCGCAGAAACACTTGCAACTGTAGAGACTCGTGTTCCGACCACAGAAACAGACACAACCGTTCCTGTAGATGTTGAACCACGATCGTCCAAGAAGTCATCAAAGTCGTCAAAGTCATCAAAGTCAAAGACTTCAGCTTCTACAACTTCAGCAACTTCAGCACCTTCACAATTCTCATATGCATCGGCCGCAAAGAAGGGCCTCTAAACTTTTTCTATTCTAACTATTAAAATAAAAAAAAAATAAGAAAAAGTTAAAAATTGACCAATTACGACATAATAAAGATGATCGGTTGATTTTGGTCCTATCCACATTAAAAAAATAAAAGTTGTTAATATTAACCAAAAATTAACTTTATATATTATTTTAAAAGTTGCAACTCTTATTTTTGAAAAATGAATAAATGGTAAAAGTAATAAAATAATTAGAGACCCACCCATTGCTAAAATACCACCTAACTTGTGTGGTATAGATTTTAAAATTGCGTAAAAAGGTAAAAAGTACCATTCTGGTACAATATGAGGTGGAGTCTTCATAGAATCAGATTGAATATAATTATCAGAATGACCTAATAAGTTAGGATAATAAAATAATAGAAATGAAAATAGACATATTAAAATAAAAAATGCAAAAAGATCTTTTACGTAAAAATAAGGATAAAAATTTATTTTATTAGAAGTACTTTTAATACCAAGTGGATTATTTGAACCATTTATATGTAACAAAGATAGATGTAAAATACTAACACCGGCTATTATAAAAGGAAATAAGTAATGAAAACTAAAAAATCAATTTTTAATGCAATTTAGCCCTATATTGGTAAAATTTATGTAAAATATTTCATAAAAAAATTGATTATTTTTATTATATGTAAAAATGTTTAATAATTAATTTTATATATTTTTTACAATATATAAAATTAATTATAATTTAATATGAATAATTAACTCAATTGGTAGAGTGTTTCGCTTACAACGAAAAGGTTATAGGTTCAACTCCTATATTATTCAAGAAGTAAAAGCATGATACTCATCTTTTTTATTTTATTTTCAATTATATTTTTTATTATTCTTGCTAGTTCAACCGCTGCTATATTAATGTGGGGTATAAGTTTAAAAATGTCGGCTCTAATAGTATTAACTTGGTTTGGTATCATTTGGTGTTTCAATAAAAATTATTGGCAGGCATTTTTTATTTTAAGCATTTGTTTACTAGCAAACAATGTTTTATTTTCGTATGTAATTTTCAATAGTATTATTGATAGTTATTGTGAAATGTTGATAGGAAATCTAGTGTTTTCATTGGAGAGTACTTTTTTTGGTGGAGATCACGTAACTCATTTTTTTATTCCTATAGAATGTTCTAATATTGATTTTGAGTTGTTTGAAAATTCAAAACCAGTTAGTTTTCTATTTAAACGAAATGTCATCTTTAAATCTATTATTTTATCAAACTATGGAATGGCGTTTTGTTCAGTAACTTTATATGACACTCCTTTTATAGACTTATTATTATTTGAAAATGTTCCAACGTTTTTTATACCTTTTGTTAAGGAGCACCTTTTAAACAATTGCTTTTGTGGACATATTTCGTTAGAGTTAGCAAACATACTTGAATTACACAAGTAGTTTGTAAATTAGTTGGTTATTATTTCATTTTGATTCTTATATGAAATCAAAAGAAGATTCAACTTTAGTAAGCGGTTATTAATTGTTGTATACTTATTTAAAGCTTTTGTAACTTAATTGGAAGAGTTCTGGATTTTGACTTCAGAAGGTGTAGGTTCAAATCCTATCGAAAGTGATATTATTTTTAGGTTCAAATTTTATAAACATTTCACATTTTTGATGGTTTTTGGACCCTTTTTTACGTGTAGTGTTTAAAACATGAACATTATAATTTTTGAGGGATTTTGATGTTTTTTAAAAAATAGAAATGACGATAATTTAATGTGACAAAAAAAGAAGAAATCCACAAAGTTGATAAAAAAATGAGTAAAAGGTTAAAGGACATTTACCTCGTATATTCTTTGTTTTCTACTCTCACTTAAGGCGGAGGCCATCTCATAGAACAGAAAGATGCGATTTTTAGTGTCTATAAAATTTAAGATTTTTAAAATGGCAGCTCTATATAGCTAAATCGTGTCTAATGAAACCTCATCCTAATTCTAATGATATATAAACAAATAAGTATTATATAGTTTGTAAAAATGGGAAAACCACGGAGGGGAATTTTCAAATCTTTCAAATCCATTTACTTTGTATACAAATATAAATGTGAGTATATTCTTTGCGGAGGCCATCTCATATCTATATAAAAACCATTAGGTCCCTATATAGATATAATATATAAAAACCATTAGGTCCCTATATAGATATAATATATAAAAACTATGTGTAATGTTATTCTCTTAAAAAGGTTATAATTTGCTAAGTTCAATTCTTAGCTTAAGAGTTAATGGGGGGTTGAACCTTAAAAGGTTTGGTCTAAAACTCGACGTGGGTGACGTGAACTAATACATCTTGTATATTTTAAACAATTTAAACCAATATTAAGCACATTTTAAATTAAGAACTATAGGTCAAACTATAGATCAAACTATAGGTTAAATTATAGATTGATGAGTTTTATATAATTATTATTGTATTTATCATATAACTATTTTATTATACAATAATAGTTTTTTTATATAGGTATTACGACTAAATTTAAGTTATTATGTTTTCCAAGTTATTAAATTATTTGTCTAAAAACATTTATTACAGTAAGTTATTAGTAAATTCTGATAACGTATTTGTAAAAATTATATCATTATTAAAATCATCTTTAATTGATGATAAAATAGTTGATTTGAAAAAATTTCAAAGTGAGTTAAAACTTATGTTAATAGAGGATCAATCTCTAAATAAGAGTTCTATTCACTCAATTCCTTTTAGTCCAAAAAGTAAAATCTACTATGATAAACTTAATAACTTTTTAAAAGAACAAATGAGTTCTATGGAAAGTTATCATGCATTTATTTATAATGTTTTAGTAGAAAATGAAAATATTAAAGAAATTCCTCAATTAAAAAAACTTAATGAAGTTGAATTATTCAAACTGTATAATATAACCGTTGACGATTTAACTCATTTTATTCTTAAATTTATTACTAACGTCTATCGAGATCTTATTAAAAAATCGAAAAAAAATGATGACGCAGGTGACTTAATGGTGCTACGTCAATCTTTTATAATATCGTTTAAGACGCATGTTATAAATAATATTTACCTAGAATTAATAAAGATTAAAGAGTATGAAACTCTTTTTTCTGAAAAAGAATTGAGATTTATTCTAAATAGATCTTCTCCAAATTCTAGGGAATTAAAACTAATCAATTTTTTCCTTGAAGGATTATTTAAATCTGAAATAATTTCAGAGTTTAAATATTTCGAAAAAGGGAAAAGTAAAATATTCTATAAATTAAATAATGATTTATATGAATTATTTAAACATCCAACGTCGTATAATATAATAATACCATCTTTAACTATTCCATCAGATTGGTATTTTGATACCGTTTTGAAAGAGTGGCGTCAAAATAGTTTATATACTAATAATGAGAAAAATACACTAACTTTATCACTTCAAAGTAATTCATTTAGGGGTGATAAATTAGTTGTACCGAACGACTATATTATTAGTATTATAAATAAGCAACAAAAAGTTCCTTTCAATATTTCACTTGATATATTAAAGGTTATTATAGACTGTACTTATTTTTATTCTTTTAAATTTGATTTTAAAGAATTCATTAATGAGTACCTGAGTCAGCATAATTTACCTTTTTATAAAAGTTATGTTGAGGTTGCTAAACGTCTATTCTTACGTCGAACTTCTATGCTACTAAAGGTAAATATCTTAATATATGTATCTGTTATATTAAGCAATGCTAAGCAGTTTTTTTTCGATTTATTTTTAGACTTTAGAGGTCGACTATATTCTAATGGTTATCCTATAGGTCCTATTAGTGATTTTCTAGGACGTTGGATGTTACTTATTAAAAATAAATCATCCAATTATGATCAAATTCTCTCGGATGAAGATTTATCATCATTATATTTTAAAGATCTAAAACCTGATAAAGATGAGCTTTTTGATGATCTTCATTGTCATGAGTCTTTCTTTTATGAAAGGAATATAGTTTTAGACTTAAAAAAAAATATGATTATGTGTAAAATAGCACATGGTCTAGATAATGAATTTATCTTTCCTGTCAGCATAGACATGAAGTGCGCAGGTCTTGGCCACTTGGGTTTGTTGACAGGAAATTTTGATTTGTTATATCGTACACACATTTTGGCTCACAAGTTAGATCCCAGTAAAGATAATGATCTTTACTCGTATTTCCAAAATTGTGTACGAGGTTTCTTTGTTAAATCTGAAACAAAAAATAAAACAAAAAATAAAACAAAAAAAGAATCTAATATTATCTATATTTTAGATTCTATGGATCGCGCCCTATATAAAAAAATAATAATGAAATTGAATTATAACGAGTCATCTTATAGTAGATGCCAGTTTATAATTAATGAATTAACTCCTATTATTATAGGTCAACCTGATTCAAAAATAGACTCAAGTGATTTCTATTCTCTATGTTATGAAATCGCTAAAGGTTATGCTACTGTCTATCAAATTCTTTTCCCATTGGAACACGAGCTGTTAAATATTTTTGGGGAAGTCGCATGCTTAAAAGGTACTTATTCTAAGTCTAAATTTTTTGTTTGGCAAACCTTGCCGCAAACTCACAGTTTTCACCAATTCTATTTCAAGGACGAAAATTTTCGTAAGATATATGTTTACGATCCCCATACTAAATCTAGAACTTCTAGATCAAAGATGATGGACTCGTTTTCCGATTTTACGAAAAATATTTTCGAGTTTTTGGTAAACAAAAGAAAGACAAGGAATGCTACCAAACCTAATGTTTCACATAACATGGAGTGTAGTATACTTTTCCAATTATTGTATACATTACAACATTTAGGTCTTTATGTATTTACGGTGCATGACTGTTTATATGTAAATCCAAAGCAAATTTTAAAAATAAGACAGTGTTATTTTGATGTTTGCTTAGAATTTCTAAATTCTAATTTTGCAATTGATAACTTCATTAAGTTAAATTTAGATGTTTTGATAAACAGTCAGTTTAATAAAATTGACTTTTCTAACAAAACATTAAACGCAAAAAAGCATTCTGATTATGCAAAATGCCTTGCAATTAAAAATCGTTTAAATGAATTATTAGCTCTTATAGCGTATAATAAAAAAAATATAAATGATAAGATTAGCAAAGGCGAATACGTAATGCACACAAACATACTAAATTAATTTTTAAAGTCCTTTTTACTAAATCGGTTAGAATATTGCTTTTTATGGCAATAATACAGGTTCAAATTCTGTAAAGGGCGATTTTTATAAATTTATCAAGGATAATAAAATAATGTTACCATCTCTAACGACTCAGATGTTCATAACTACTACTGGTAATAGGAGACCAAATACAGTTCTTAGGTTGCAGCAACCACCTTCTATTATTCAGTCTACTCAACCTAATGATAATAGGTTAGAATTACATCAAAACTTATTAGATCTTAGAGAGACCTTGCGTCCTGCTACTCTGGATCAACACATTAAATATTTTAATGCTCAAAAAAAAGAAGTAGTAATTGGCGATCCTGGATTTGTAGAAGAAATTACTTTTACCGAAGGACCTGTTACTCGAATGGTGGGTTGTTTGGAAAAAAATAAACAACTCAAAGATAATTTTAGTTCGTATATCGAAGATCCTTCAAATCCGGAGAAATTTTTGGAATTTATTAAGTCTACCGAATTAGGTATTGATTTAATAAATTCTAATAAAGATTTAAAACCTTTATTGGAGTTACATCCTTTATTAGAAGACGGTAATAGATCTCCTTCCGTATTTGCTATTTTTTCTTCCACTTTAAATTTTATTAACTTCCAAACAGATGGGTGGGCGACTTATGTTTCGTGTTTATACGATTCATTAAAAGGTGATAGCGTTCTAACAGAACAATGTGACGCTCTTTTAGAAAGGTTTTATTCGGAATTGCATTCTAATTTGCCTTTAATCTTATATACCATGGGAGTTATTAATGACGAGTTTTATTCCTCTTTAGACGCGGAAGGGATTCGTACTTTAGTTGCTATAGTTACTTCAGGTAATTTTTATGAGTTGGCAGATAAATGCGGTTCTAGTATAATAAAAGAACTTTTTTATTCGTGTAATTCAATTCGTGATTTAATTAATAAAGTTGAGTTATATGGGATAAATACTCAACCGTTAATGGTTATTAATAATTATTCAGAAATTTCTGAAGGTGAGCTTTCTGAAGAGCAAAAAAGCACTTTAGAAGAAAAACAACAAGAGGTCGATAATCAGAAAAATTTTAAAAATGATTTAAGACTAGTTGATTTTTTGATTAGCTTATTAGGAGTTGATTTTCGTACTGTTTGGCCTGGTTTCATCCTTATTATTAAATTTTTAACAGGTGCAATTGGGTTTTTAACTTTTATTTATGCTTTTTTAGCAATTATTGTTCCTTTGATCTCAAAAACTTTTCTGAAAATTCCAGCTGGTGGTAGGTCTTCTCCTACACCAGATAATCAATCTATAAAAGATTTGATTGTTAATATAATAAAAAAGTTTTTAAAAAAACTATGATTAATGAAATTTTTAAATATTTTATGGGCTCTTCCCCACTATTATCTATAATTTTAGGCATTTTGACTCTTTTTTTGGTTTCAACCAACTGGTTGGACAATGGGTTGATGTCTTATTTGATTATACAAGTCAAACCTTTCTTTTTAGAGGTTAAATTAGAATTAATTAATCTAATAAATGATGTTACAGGTTCCTTACAGGAACAAATTAGTTCATTAAAACAAGAGGTTCTAAATTTAAAGTTAGAACTTCGAGATCAATTAAGTTCCATGTTTGGTTACGAACACATCAAAATGGTATTATTCTGTTTAGTTGGCTTAATTTGCTTTGTTGCTTTCCTATTTGTTGGAGCAAAATATGGAGGGTCGTTAGTTCATACTCAAACTATCTTAAATAGTGTCAATCAGAATATAGTTGATGTTACGAAGACTAGTTTTGAAGTTAAGGCTAACACTATAAGTCTGATAGAAGGGATAAATACTCTTCAAAAAAATGACGTTGCATTATCAGGGGTAGTCAAAGAATTAGCTGATGTTAGTTCAAAATTTTACATTAACAATTCTAGTTTAATAAATACTCCAATAATTACAGATGTCAGTGGCAGTGGATTGTCTTTAGAGGCTGCTCAGCGTGCTGCATTGAATACTTCAGGTGATGGTATCTCTCAAGCAGCAGCTTTTGCCAAAAGTTTCACTAAATAATTTTTTGTATTAAAAGCTCTTTGGATAAAATTGGTTAGAATACTTCTTTTACGGCAATTATTTTAAATATTATAAAAAAAATTAATTATTATGATAATGTTTTGTTACAACATTAAAAATTTTGTACTATCTAGACCCAGACGTTCTATGCATACTCGCAAACTAGACATAGACGTTAATTCCGCGAATAAGCTTAAGCAATTCTATTTAGACAATAGTAGCCAAGATGTTAGAGATCATCCATTAATAAATTTCGCTGTTAGTGATCAAGCCTTAATGGATACTTTGCAATGTCAAATCATAGGACTAAAAGGTCCACACATAGAAGTAGCGAAAAAAAAATTTGTTACGAAATTTTTTTCAGGAATGCAAGAGTGTTCTCAAGCAGCTCTAAATAGTTTAGTTGGAGTTCAAATCTCTAACGACCAGTACCAGGTTTATTCCTATCTAAGGGAAGAAATTCTAAATAATTTTGAGTTCTATACTTTTAATCCTACTTTTCAGAGCGTTCTTGAGAAGTATGGGGCGTTTTTTAAAATAAATTCTAAATTATTTGGGGATTATGGCATTGTAGGTACAAAGCTTTGTCATTCAATAGAAAAAAATTTAATTATTAAAGAGTTTTTTTGTAATACAACTTTTAAAATAAATTCTCTTTTTTTAGGTTTACTGGCTTCTAACTGCTTATTGGGTGCTTTTATGTATGGTACTGATTTAACTGTTTTGACAACTTATGATAAATTGCATTTGCACATGCTAAGGGAATTGGAAATGATTAAAGTCTGTTATGAACATTTTGGTGTTACAGTTAGTCTATTAAATCTAAATACTGATATTTTACCATCGATTCAGGCTTTAAGAACACCCTTTGCGTCTATTTCGGAGGTTGTACCAACAGTTCCCTCTATTTCGGAAGTTGTACCTTTTGTTGCAGATTATCTGCACACAAATAGACTAATTTTAAAAAAAATACCGTTTATAGGCGATTTGCTATTTCAAACCGTTGACTATTGCTGTCGTACTAGCAATTTTTTAAACATCGCTCCCTTTGTTGAAAGAACGGTTGATTTAACAATTAGGTATTCCTTACAAATAGGACACTCTTTTCATATGTTTTTAAATGTCCATCACATAAATGCAGATGGTTCATTAGCATCATCAGGTGGAGACGATGGAGGTGATGGGGGTGATAAAAACCCTAATTTTAATCGAAAAATTAAGGTCGTAGCTCTGTTCGGATTAATTATCTGCTTTGCTAAATTTTTTGGTTCTCATTAAATTGTATTGGTTGTATCTTAAACTTAAATTTAAAGGGTTTGTTTAGTCGGTTAAAGTAACCGGCTTTAAAATGGCAAATTGTGAGTTCGAATCTCACCAAACCTAATACTAAAAATCAATGAATAAACAATATAAAATTAATATAGCACAAAATCATACCTTTAATTTTTTAGTAGATTCTAGTCCTTGGCCTTTAGTAGCTTCTTTGGGTGCTTTGTTTATTACTTTTGGTGGAGTAATGTACATGCATTTATATAAAAATGGTTTATTTTTATTTCTAATAGGTCTTTTTACAACTATATATGTTATGTATTGTTGGTGGAGAGATATTGTTCGAGAAGGAAGTTTTGAAGGTCAACATACTAAAATAGTACAACATGGTTTACGTATGGGAATGATATTATTTATCATTTCAGAAATTATGTTTTTTTTTGCGTTTTTTTGGGCTTTCTTTCATTCTAGTTTATCACCAGTACCTACAATTGGTGGGGTTTGGTTACCTGTAGGAATTGAAATATTAAAACTATGGGAAATACCACTTTTAAATATAATATTGTTATTGAGTTCAGGTGCTTTAATGTACTCTTTTTCATTTAGGAATTTTTTAAAGCATGTTTATGGTTTTATCACAACAGGTAGGGATATTTTTTACCATGAAAAGTTGAATGTAACAAACAAATCGTTTCATTTCGGAAACGTAGGCATCCCTACGTTTTTAGATTTTAATGATTGTTCTTTAATAAGTCATCTAATTACTTCCAATTATGATTTAGATAATTTGGATGGATGTGCCAGTAGGATAATAGAATGTTTTCCTATTGAAAAAGACCATCATGCAATTTTTAAAATGTTACACTTGCTTAAAAATAATGGTTTATTAGGGGAATTTATTAGATTTTTTGGAGAAAACCATACATTATACAAAATCAATGATATTTATTATTTAGATTTTGTTAGCGCAAATTTAATAGTTTTTATTATTACTCAATTACAATTCTACGATTTTGAATCCGATTACAATACTCAATCTGTTTTTTGGGGGAAAGTTTGTTCAGATGAATTTTCAAGTACCGAAAAAGAAAACATTAAAATTTTTTTTAATGTTTTATATAGATCTAAAAACTTAGATCAATTTTTAAAATTATGGTCATAACTTATATTATAAAAAATTAATTTAAGGATTTGTATTTATCGGGGGCCTTGTATTGCATGGTCGTGAGTTCAAATCTCACCAAATCCACTATCCAATTCAAAATCAATACATAAACAATATAAATCTTAAATTTTATAGACACTAAAAATCGCATCGTTCTGTTCTATGAGCCGGCATCCGCCTTAAGTAAAAACCATGAGGATGAGGTTCTACCCATTTTAGACAAAAAACATAAAATAGCATCGTTCTGTTCTATGAGATGGCCTCCGCAAAGAATATACCCACATTTTTATTTATATACGAAGTAAATGGATTTGAAAGATTTGAAAATTCCCCTCCGTGGTTTTAACCTTTTACCCATTTTTTTATCAACTTTGTGGATTTCTTTGTTGTCACATTAAATTATCGTCATTTCTATTTTTTAAAAAACATCAAAATCCCTCAAAAATTATAATGTTCATGTTTTAAACACTAGACTAATTTTTACCTTGAAAATTACAATTTTTTTCAATTTTACCTTGAATACGTGTAGTGTTCCATAAAAACACTACACATAAAAAAGAGTCCAACCCCCTTAAATTTTCTAGTGTTTATAAATGAAAATGTGGGATGTTCATAAAATTTTAACCTAATAATATCACTTTCGATAGGATTTGAACCTACACCTTCTGAAGTCAAAATCCAGAACTCTTCCAATTAAGTTACAAAAGCTTTAAATAAGTATACAACAATTAATAACCGCTTAATCTTCTTTTGATTTCATATAAGAATCAAAATGAAATAATATAATAACCAACTAATTTACAAACTACTTGTATAATTCAAGTATGTTTGCTAACTCTAACGAGATATGCCCACAAAAGCAATTGTTTAAAAGGTGCTGCTTAACAAAAGGTATAAAAAACGTTGGAACATTTTCAAATAATAATAAGTCTATAAAAGGAGTGTCATATAAAGTTACTGAACAAAACGCCATTCCATAGTTTGATAAAATAATGACATTTCGTTTAAATAGAAAACTAACTGGTTTTGAATTTTCAAACAACTCAAAATCAATATTAGAACATTCTATAGGAATAAAAAAATGAGTTACGTGATCTCCACCAAAAAAAGTACTCTCCAATGAAAACACTAGATTTCCTATCAACATTTCACAATAACTATCAATAATACTATTGAAAATTACATACGAAAATAAAACATTGTTTGCTAGTAAACAAATGCTTAAAATAAAAAATGCCTGCCAATAATTTTTATTGAAACACCAAATGATACCAAACCAAGTTAATACTATTAGAGCCGACATTTTTAAACTTATACCCCACATTAATATAGCAGCGGTTGAACTAGCAAGAATAATAAAAAATATAATTGAAAATAAAATAAAAAAGATGAGTATCATGCTTTTACTTCTTGAATAATATAGGAGTTGAACCTATAACCTTTTCGTTGTAAGCGAAACACTCTACCAATTGAGTTAATTATTCATATTAAATTATAATTAATTTTATATATTGTAAAAAATATATAAAATTAATTATTAAACATTTTTACATATAATAAAAATAATCAATTTTTTTATGAAATATTTTACATAAATTTTACCAATATAGGGCTAAATTGCATTAAAAATTGATTTTTTAGTTTTCATTACTTATTTCCTTTTATAATAGCCGGTGTTAGTATTTTACATCTATCTTTGTTACATATAAATGGTTCAAATAATCCACTTGGTATTAAAAGTACTTCTAATAAAATAAATTTTTATCCTTATTTTTACGTAAAAGATCTTTTTGCATTTTTTATTTTAATATGTCTATTTTCATTTCTATTATTTTATTATCCTAACTTATTAGGTCATTCTGATAATTATATTCAATCTGATTCTATGAAGACTCCACCTCATATTGTACCAGAATGGTACTTTTTACCTTTTTACGCAATTTTAAAATCTATACCACACAAGTTAGGTGGTATTTTAGCAATGGGTGGGTCTCTAATTATTTTATTACTTTTACCATTTATTCATTTTTCAAAAATAAGAGTTGCAACTTTTAAAATAATATATAAAGTTAATTTTTGGTTAATATTAACAACTTTTATTTTTTTAATGTGGATAGGACCAAAATCAACCGATCATCTTTATTATGTCGTAATTGGTCAATTTTTAACTTTTTCTTATTTTTTTTTTATTTTAATAGTTAGAATAGAAAAAGTTTAGAGGCCCTTCTTTGCGGCCGATGCATATGAGAATTGTGAAGGTGCTGAAGTTGCTGAAGTTGTAGAAGCTGAAGTCTTTGACTTTGATGACTTTGACGACTTTGATGACTTCTTGGACGATCGTGGTTCAACATCTACAGGAACGGTTGTGTCTGTTTCTGTGGTCGGAACACGAGTCTCTACAGTTGCAAGTGTTTCTGCGGTCGTAGTAGGAACTGTAGTCGCTGGCGTATGAGTTTCTGTGGTCGCTGGTGTATGAGTTTCTGCAGTAGTAGATGTAGAACGAGCTGGTCCGTAATAATATGTTGTCTTTGGTCGCTGAGATCCGCGATCTTCTCGATCATGGGAAACAATTGTTGTTCGGTCAGTCGGAATGGCAGTCGTTCGGTCAGTTTGAATGGCAGTCGTTCGGTCTTCAGATTCGCGCGTTGTCTTTGATCGATGTGACCGATGAACCTTTGAAGAAACGGTAGGTGCAGCAGTTGCTGTTGGTTGTTCGGCAGCGGTTGACATTACAGTTGGTCGAGTTTTTGTGGTTGTCTTATGCATATCACTTACAATTTGCGTGTGATTTTGCAAGAGATCCTGAAGCAGTTGCTGATGTTTCTTTTGTAGATCGGAAGAAACATCTGAATCTGCTTGTGATGTTGCAAGAGATCCTGAAGCGGATGTCGTTGCCGACTTCGAAAAACGAGTTCCGCGAACACCCTTCTTGTACATAGTCTTACGAACTGCTTGAACAACAGTTTCGTAATGAGGAAGATCGTCTGTGGTCTTCATCGAAAAATAAACTGGTCGCTTTTCGAAACGACCGGTTGCCGAATGGAAAATGTGTCGCTTAGTAAGTCGCGTGAATGGCACGGGGTTTTCGAGGTCATCGTACTTGTATACTCCGGCACCGTATCGGACGGCTCCAGTTCGATCATATGACATCGCCATACAAATCACGCGATCAGCAGTCCAAAAAGTAGATCCCTTTGGTTCGCATACATATGCAACGCGTGGCTTACACAGTTGCGTTTGTGTGGGCGTGCTAGTAGCAGTGCTTGTAATTTGCTCTTGAGTGCTCATTGTAGAAAGATGATATGCCCTTTTACTAATGGGGTGCCTTATATTTAAAATTTCAATTTTTTTATATTATATAGTAAAAAGATTTTGTTTCTAATTACCTTTAAAAAGTGAATTTAAATTATAAACATCCGAATAATCGTATTTTGGTTTTATTTGTGCAGGTGGTATACCTCCTTTTGTAAATGCCATTCCTTGGTTACGCATTGTTTAGCATTATTTACCATATCTAATCCTTTTCGAACACCTTCAAAACCTACTACTTCTGGACCATAACCCAAAGCTGTTGCAGCTGTTTCTGCCATGGGTAGCAGTTTATTCCCAACATCTGATATTTTTCCTAATGTATTAGATACTTTGCGTCCTATTTGAAAAGCTGTATCC
>Ga0118677_10009865_pt1 | contig 14781 bp, 15 predicted proteins | sample AliMusrvi5mmetaG_FD_86154 | JGI IMG/M metagenome (GOLD analysis project Ga0118677, IMG submission 86154)
CAGGGGCTGTTCAGCAGAATGTCATGCCTCACTGCGAAGCCGCTAGCGCCCGCCCAATAGGTGATCCCGTATCCGGATTCCGGAGTCGAGTGCAACCCTGCATTCGACTCAAGGAATATCCCGACACGGAACGGCGGCAACGGGGCATGGTCGAGGCTCGCCATCAGCCGCGACGCCGGCACCAGGCTTGCTGGCAGCATAAGGGCGGCCATCAGCGTCATGGTGCAGCCGACAGCCGTGAGGACGCGGCATCCGATCGTGCCATGCAAGGGCCGGGACGCCAGAGCGATCGCTAGCACGGGCCACGCGAGGGCGGCCAGCCGCCGCTCGGCATTGTAGGCGCCGTTGACCTGAGTCGGCAGGAAGCTGCAGGTGAGGAGCAGAACCAGCGCGGTGAGAGCCAATACGTCCCCTTCGTCGACGGTGCGGCCTTTCAGTCGAGCGCGTATGCCGGAGAGCACATGAGCCAACGCGACGAGGGGAAATGCAAGCAGTGAGATCCTGTAGGGAATGTGTATGCCCGCAAAGGTGAAGAAATCCACACACTGCCCGGTGTAGACGAAGAGCGCAGTCATTTTATGGAACTCAAACGTGAATTCGTGCCCCAGGCGCGAGGGGTCATAGACCAGCACCGGCCAGGCAAGAGCAGCCAGGACGGTGAAGCGTGCTATTACCTGGAGGCACCGGTTAGCGGGCGCCAGCATCCGTCGGCGGAAAAGCGTCTCGATAAACAGGTATCCGGCAAGGAGCAGCAGCGGAATTGGGTGAGAGAGCACCAGCAACACCAGACATGCGCTGAAGGCAACCAGCAACGGCCAGGCGCCGGCGCGTCGAAGAGAAACCCAGGATGCGATTGCATGGAAGAGGAAGCCGGATGCCAGACAGAAGTTGTAGAAGCCGCCTGCCCAAGACCAGGTGAGAATCAACGGGAGCAGCCAGGCATAGACCGCGGGACTCTCCTGGCGGAATGAGCGGAAGGCTCGAAACAATCCGGTCCAGCAGACCAGGATCGCGAGGACAGCGAGCGCTTTCTCCGCGGCGTCAGGTGAAGCGACCTGCTGGATCAGGGCCAGCAGCAGATAGTGCAAGCAGTAGGGCTGAACGAGATGGCGGATGGCGTACCAGTGGCCATACCACGGGTCGCCGATCAGGAGCGCGCGAACAACAGCCGAGTAATAGAGGTGGACCGGACCGTCGCCAGACGAGATGGCAGGCAGCCAGAGCAGGAGAATGAGCACTGAGGTAAATGCGCCTGCGGAGAAACTCAGCACTGCGAGCCGGCTAAACCCCGAGGGGCCGCTATTGATTGCAAGTGATCGACTCTCAGGAGATGTAATATCCAAGGCACAAGCTCCACAGTTGAAGGACCGGGCTGGGGTGTCTCCCATCACGCAGATGCCCCAGCCCGTCCTCCTCGGTCACTGAGGGTGGCCGAGGACCTGAGCACCACATTCTCTTGGAAGGCGATCAAAGCGTGTTGTCCATCGGAAAAGACTCGGTGCTGGAAGTGACATGGCGCAGTCCCTTTGCTTGGCGCGGTACCGTGGCGATTAGAGAACACGGAACGTGTAGATTGCCTTGGCAAAGCCGGTCGTGCTGTGCAACTCGCCCCTGACCGGAGGCAGAAAGCCATAGTCGCCGCGCGGCAGGCCATGGAGCGACACCAGCCAGACCGTTGCGCCGAGCTTTTGCGGATTGTAGGCGACTGCCTCGGAGTTGCCACCGCCGCTGAAGGCGTCGCCACCCAGCGCCGCATGGAACTCTCGTCCAGTGTGCTTGGAGCTGATCCGCACCAACTGGTATTGCACCACGGAGACGCCCTCCGGGGTCACAATGAGAAAGTCGCTATTGGCTGAGGGGGTCGTTGTTGGACTGGTTGCTCCCGGCAAATTTCCTTCGGCGCGCTTGACCGGGTACTCTTCGTCGTGTTTCCACGCAACAGCTTCTGCCGGTACTGTTCCCCATCCTGCTCCGTTGATGCGACGATAGACCCCTGGAGTCTTCGGTGTGTCCACGTCCGATAGCGATTCGACTTTGGAGGAATCCTGCCTGTTGGGTGGGAGACTGCGGATGCCCAATGGAGCTGACTCAGCGGCTGTCGTTGCTGAGGATATTGGGACCGGCGTGGCAGAAGAGGCTCCAGCCAGCCGGACAACAGTCGCAGCCACGGTAATATCTGGGGTTGCGGCTTTGGCATCCGAGGCGGGCTTGTCGGTGGCGGCCTTGGCCGGGTCTGGCTCGGGAGACACCTGTACAGTGGGCGGCGCAGCGTGACCGGCAGTATCCTCGCCCAGCGGATTCTCCATCGCGGCAATCACCGCCGCGTCTACGGAGTTCTTCACGAGCAGCGCTCGGGCGCTGTCGCTCAGCTTTAGCGGATGGTAGCGTGAGCGCAAGGCGTTAATAATCACCTCATCCTGCAGGCCAACGCGGTGCATGCGCAGCACGTCGTAGACGTCGAAGGGCGGCGCAATGGCGGAGATATCGTCCGCGGCATTGCGCTCTTGCGAGGAGCTGCCCGACTGAGAGGACATGCCCTGCCCGGAAGAGGTGATTCCTGTGGATGAGCTGGTCGACTGCGCGGCCATAATCGGGACCGCAACCAATAAGGCAAGCACCGCACTAAAACGTTGCACGAGCGTGTGTCCTTTCTTCCGCGCCGCGGGTCACCGCGGTGGGCATGAGCAGATAAAGCGAATCGTAGGGATCTCCGGCTTTTGCCGTAAGCGCTATCGGCACTCTTTCTTGAGGTCCGCCCGCGGCCCGGTCGGGAATCCCGAAGACTACCCGTTCGGCGCACCTCAGTGGGGGAAGGCAACTCATCAGACAGTGCGCTCGCAGGCAGAAGCGCGTGTCCGCGCCTAGCCACTCGACTGAAAGCTGCTCGACGGCCTCATAGGCGCCCGGCGTCCGCGCCCGGAGCTCCAGTGTATGCCCCTGGATGTCGAACAGAATCATGGCCACCGGGTTGTCGTCGAATCCACTGAGCCGGTTGACCGCCGCAAGCATATCCGAAGTTGAGACGACAACTTCGTATCGCCAACTGGGGATGACGGGCTCAAAAGCCGGGAATCGCCCTGCAACCCGGCGCGCGGCCAGCATGTAGCTGCCACCCCGAAAGAAGATCGCTTTTTCGGTGAGGCCAAGGTCTACCGGTGCATCCCCTATTACAGGAAAGAGCGACAGGAGCGTTCGCAGCAAGCGGCGTGGGAGCAGGATGTCTCTATCTTCGGGCGACGGCGTGCCGGTCCGCATCTCCGCGCGCGCCATGCGGTAGCGGTCGGTCGTCACCATAAGGACACCGGCAGGGGTGAGACGCAACAAGGCACAGCCCAACGCTAGACCGCCCTCCTCATTTTCTTCACCGATTGTCGGCAGGACGCGCCCGATCAGGCCGGCCAGGGCGCCGGGATGAAAGCGCGCCATCCATTCAGTACAGGGGACAAAGGACGCCGGAAAGTTCGCTCCTGGCAATCCGGGCATGGTGGCTCTCAAGCCGCCCATTGAGATTGCCACGAATGAGTTGCCTTTTGCAGAGAGGCTCACCTCTCCCTGGGCAAGCGAACCGACGAAGTCCAGGAACCGTCTTGCCCGCAGTGCCACGGCGCCTGGCTTCTCGACTGTGCAAGGGATGGTTACGCGAAGGGATTGAGTCAGGTCGGTAGAGCGGATTGAGAGGTTGTCCCCCTCCGTTTCCAGCAGGGCGTAGCCAAGGATGGGCACGGCGGGCCGACCGGCGACACAAGTCTGCGCGGACCTGAGCGCCGATTCAAGATTGGCCCTTCGAATGCGAACTGCGAATTGCGTCTCTTCCAACATGTCTCGCATCGAGATGTAGCACGGAGACATATGTGAACCAAAGCCTACAAAAACAAAAAATGCGCCCCGGCTAAATTTTTTTCTGTGACCCGCTATTGATAAAAAAGTTCTCATCTGAGCTTTGTCCCTGACGTGGGTTGAAGTTAGTTTGGGTGGCATGGATACTGCGCTCATCACTCAAAAGGCTTCCTTACCGATTACCAATTCCACCAGTGCAGCCGGACCGTTGGTGCGCGTCTTCAACCGCATCTTTACACGTCACCTTATGAATGCGGCCCTTCTTCTGGTCGTGCCGTTGATCTTCGCTCAACCCCTGAGACAGCCAATCGAGTTGCTTCGGGACCCGGACCTTTGGTGGCACTTGGCGGACGCACGCATATTGTGCGCCACACATCATTTCATCCGCGCCGAGCCCTACTCCTTTACCGTTGCCGGCCAGCGCTGGGTTAACCCCGAGTGGCTCTCTGAGATCCCATATTGGCTGGGATACCGGGCGTTTGACCTGAGCGGCATCTATTTGGTGACTTGGCTCGCGTTGAGCGCCAACGTATTGCTCCTCTATTGGCGCGGGTACTGGAAGACCGGGCATGCAGGAGCTACGTTCTGGGCCGCCTGCATTGGCTTTGCGCTGATGACGGTCAACAGCGGTCCACGAACCATCATCGTCGCCTACCTCGCGCTTTCAGCCGAACTGGCCATCTTGGAGGCGCTGGAGCGGGGAAAGACTCGCGCGGCGTGGTTTCTGCCTCCGCTCTTTTCGGTATGGATCAATCTCCACGGAAGCTGGCTGATCGGCTTGGGCTTACTGGCGCTCTACATCCTGTGCGGTGCGTTCGGCTTCTCGAAGGGGGTCTTTGAGCAACCGGCACGCTCGACGGATGACCAAAAGAGGCTCCTGTATGTCCTTGCTGCAAGTCTCGGGGCGCTCCTGCTCAACCCGTATGGTTGGCGGATGGTCTGGAACCCTTTCGACATGATGCTGAATCAGAAGTTGAACATTGCCAACGCCGAAGAGTGGCAGCCCCTGCATCTGGACTGGTTCGTCGGGAAAGTGGCGTTGGCGGCGATTGCCATCATGTTGCTGGCCAACTTCCTCCGCGGCCGGAAGTGGAAGCTCTATGAGATCGCCTTTATCTTCTTCGCCTGGTACGCGGCCTTCGATCATGTCCGCTTCGCATTCCTTGCGGCCGTCATCATCACGCCATTTCTGACCGCGGACATGGTACGGAGTTTCTGCGCCCATTCGGATGCGAAGACCATACCCGGAATGAACGCATTGATGGCGGCCTGCGCGATTTGGATGATGGTGCATATCGTCCCCGGAGAAGCTGAGTTGCGGAAAGATCTCTCTATGCTGTTCCCCCGTCAGACGATAGCGATGCTCGATCCATCTTGGCGCACATTCAACGCCGTGAACCTGGGCGGAATCATGGCCTTTGACTCCAAGGCCAGCTACATCGATTCACGGCTGGACACGTTCGAGCATCACGGCATCCTGGCAAGCTACCTCGACGTCATGCGGGTTCGGCGACCATCGGAGGTTCTCGACCGCGACCGGATCGACCACGTGCTGTTCCCCGAACACACGCCCCTTGCCTACCTGCTCGAACGAATGCCCGGCTGGAGAGTGGAGGAGCGTGAGGGTGCTGGGGACGACACTTATGTGCTCTTCGGGAGACGATGAACGTCACCCTCGGCGATGCGGGCGACCGCAGACCCCCCTGCCGCAGTTAAGGGAGCCGGACATGACCCTCTGCGGGCAAGAACGTGCCGCTTCCACGCCTTCAGCCAATTCACGGAATCAAGAAATGTCCTGCTCACAAGAGAGGCGGCTCATGCTGGACGCTTAGACCTCGGCGATGATGTGCTTGAACGGCTTACCCTCAGTATGTCTAACTCAACTTTTCTATTGCATTTCATCGCGTGAAATGATTTATTACATGACATGGAAGGAATTAAGCCACGCTGGTTTCGTCGCAATCTCCAAGCGGCCCTTCGGGTCTTGCCCGTCACTGTGTTGACGGGAGCACGGCAGACCGGCAAGACCACGCTCACGCAGGCGATTGAGCCAGCGCGGGCGTATTTCACGCTCGATGATGTCGGCGTCCTCGATCAGGCCGAGCGCAATCCCGATTCGCTGCTGGCTACACGCCCCGTTATTCTCGATGAGGTCCAGCGAGCGCCACAAATCCTGCTCGCGGTCAAACGGGCCGTGGACACACACCGGCGGGCAGGCGACTTCATCTTGACCGGCTCCGCCAACCTGCTGCTGATGAAACATGTGGCGGACACGTTGGCCGGCCGAGCGATCTACCTGGATCTTCGGCCGTTTTGCCCAACGGAATGGCAGGAACGCAAGGACGCATTGCTGCCGCTGGATCGTTTGTTCACGCCGGATTTTGATTGGCGCGAGTGGCCGGACGAACCAGGCGACTGGCCTCGATGGCTGCTGCGCGGAGGCTTCCCGCCTGCACTCGAAATCGCTTCCGAGGCGGATCGCGGCCTGTGGTTCGCTGCGTATGTGCAAACGTATCTGGAGCGGGATTTGCGCCAATTGAGCGCCGTCTCCAGCCTGCCGGATTTTCAGCGCGTGATGATGCTGGCCGCGCAACGGACCGGCAAGCTGCTCAACCAGGCCGACCTGGCCCGCGACGCGGCGCTTAGTCACCCGACCGCGCACCGGTATTTGAACTTGCTGGAAACTGGTTGCCTGATTACGCGTATCCGACCGCTAGCGACCAATCCCTCGACGGCGCTCGTCAAAGCACCAAAGCTGCTCTGGACAGATTGTGGCCTTGCTGCCTGGCTTGCCGGAATCAGATCGTCCGCAGACATGACGACCCGCATGGACGCGGGATTCTGGTTGGAGCAAGCCCTGTTTCAGACGCTGGAGACATGGCGCGCCCTCGATCCGCAACAGCGCAAGGTGCACTTCTGGCGCGACCGCGCGGGGCACGAAGTGGATTTCATTTTGGAAGAAGCAGGGAAGTTGGTCGCATTGGAGATTAAGGCAAGCAGTCAGGTGACCACTAGTGATGCGATTGGAATTCGCGCCTTCCGGGATGGTTTGAAGCGCAAAGCATCCCTCGTACGGGGGGTGGTGTTGCATGGCGGCAAAGCGCGTCCGCTTGAAGCCGATGTTGTGGCGCTGCCTTGGGGGTGGATGGTCCCCAAGTCGCGCACCAAATGAGAGTGAATGGAGCGAGAGTGTGCGCTCGATGGCCGTAGGTGCTTTGAGCGCGGTACGCTGAACGCAAGCTGAAAGACAAAGTGAATTGGGGCACTCTGTTCAACCTCGTCACTTTGAGCCGCCGGGATTGCAGTGGTCTCGCAGCGGCGAGAGTCCCGGCTGCGCAGCTTGGAGAAATGAAGTAGCCTAACGCAGAGACAGTATGGAAGCTACTGATGGGTGAAACACAAAGAGCCTGCGCGATTGTTCGCACAGGCTCTTTGTGTTGAGTGATCCTCTATCAGACCCCCACGCCCTCAAGTTGGGCGAGGGAAGGAACGAAGGGGCGCCGCCGGCGAGTACGTCCGGGACCCATCTGGTCAGACGCAACGATTTCCAAGTCCGAGAAATACTTCCCATCGTAGAAAACCCAATCGGCGAAGCGCTGTAGCGGATACTCGCGCTCGGTGGTAGTCACGCGTACTTCGTCGCGAAGAATCCGCGCAGCAATGAAGGGGCCGATAACCGGCCCGAGCATTCCGGGTGTGTACGAGGGCTCATCGAGTGAAACATGCCCGTCACGTAATTCGAGAAACAACATGGGCTCTCCTTCATGTTTTTGGGGGCAGCGGACGCGCGTCCTTCACGGATCGATGGGCCGGCGTCCAAATAATCGGCAGTCGCATGTCGATGCAGAGCCTTCGAAGACTCCTCCGGTTGACGACTCCCATGCGCCGGTACACACGCCCTAGCGTGTTCTTGACGGTTTGTTCGCTGGTTAAGAGTTTGGCGGCTATATCCCTGTTCGTAAGACCACGAAGGGCCATTGATATCACGCGAGTCTCGCGTGCATTGAAGTGGGGCAGCGTGGGTGTGGCTTCTTCGTCGACGGAACGGCGACTCCGCTGCCAATCATCGATGAGCCAGTCCAGCACTGTGGAACTCACGTAATGGCTGCCCCTGGCGACAGTATGGATGCACTGCACCAACTCGACAGGTGCGACGTGACGGGGAAGCACAGCATGTGCGCCGGCGCGCAACACGCTCAAACAGAGCGCAGGCTCTTCGGCGTTCACCTCGGCAATTACTTTAGTGTGTGGATGTGCATTCAGTATCCATTGCAGATACTCGGCGTTCTGGTCAATCAGAGAATCGTCCAGCAGCACAATGGCCGGTTTCAGTTCTGCGACCAGTGGCAGGAGCTCATGTAAGGACGTTGCCACGCCAACAACTTCAAAAGCCGGAACGGATTCAAGGACATGCAGAATCCCGGCGGAGTATACCGGCTTGGATTCTTCGACAAGGACACGAACCTTGCCAGCCGTGGATGCCGTTGTTTGGCCGGATACAGCAGAAGTCAACGATGAGTTCGGTGAAAGGTTCTTATGTGTGGTCATGTGATGTTTCTACTTGTTGGGGCCTAGCGATTCGAGGATCGCCACGATGGGAACTGTCGCGCCATCGGGAGCGATTGCGCGATGAACGAGTTTGTAGCCGGGCAAGTAGACGTAGATGTCACGTGGGGCATCAGTTTTGAGTAGCACGAATGACAGTGGAGCTTCGCCGACCTTCTTGCCGTCCACGGCGATGCTTGCCCCGGGAGGATACGTGCGGACAGTACAAAGCGAGGCTTTGCCCTCTCTGATCAGCGCCATCTTCTGCTCAGCGCTGGCGGAATTGCCAGGTGTCTGCCCAGACAGTCCTGCTGCGAGTGGAGTGTGTCCGGCAACCGGGTTGGTGCTTCGCTGATCTATATCGATAGGTGCGCTCTCAGTTTTGTCACCGCGATATGCGCACTGCAGCATCCCGTTGTCGGACCATTCGCTGCCGTCGGCAAAGATGACCGTATCCGGCCACACGGTTACCTGACCGGAAACAGGAAGCACGGATAGCCAGGCGCTATCACCCCACTGAGCTGCATCGGTCTTCCCAGAGCCAACGGGGTGGCGCATAGACAAGGCAACCGGACGAAGACGCGAGCCGAAGCGCACATCAAAGACTGTCTGGGTAATGGTCATAGAAGTGGTATTGCGGTAGTTGACCAGCAAAGCTGTGCCGCCGTTTATGACGGACACAGCCCGCGGGTTGACAGCCATAACCTCTATCGGACAAGTGGACTGCGCCCCCGCGGCGAAAGGGATCGCCAACAGGCACGCTGCCAAAACCATCAGATGCTTACTGGCAGCTTTGACGGCCGCGCCGGGGCCGCCGAGGCTTGTTGCGATAAGGGACCGTTTCGGCGCCGATGGGGAGGCGGAGGTGCGACTTTGCTGTCTGACTGATGGAGAAGTGGCGCGTTTGGTTGGCATCCAGGGTTCTGCGATAACTCGGAGGTCGCGGATTGCGGATTCGGCTTTCTGCTTTGCTATCCAAACCGCTAATATCTGTTGGCAAGTCGAGCAGCCCCCGACAATTCCGCCGTCGCCATCCGCGGCTGGGTTATATCGGCTGTGTTTGGGACACATTGCTCGAACGACCACTTTGCTTGTGTCGTGAAATGTGAATCTCAACATGACAACTCCTTGGTCGTGGAAGGGAAGGGCAACGCCGGAACGGCGGCAGCCCAGGGACCTACTGAGAAGCAGAGACCCGCTCACCGGACGCTGCAAAATGGACGTTGAGCGAAACCGGCGACCCATCGGGCCACAATTGGTATTGAACGGGTTGGTATCCGGGCAACGAGAGATTGAGATGCCTCGCCTCGTCTTTGCGCAAAAGGACAAACACCAACGGTGACTCACCAAGACGCTTGCCATCGATCGAAGCCGTGGCGCCGGGAGGCGTTGTCGTTATCGCGCAGACACTAGCCTTCTTCTCGGCAATGAGGGGAGCGTTCCGGCGCATCGCCTCCGGAGTAGCCTCCTCGGTTACGGAAGCGTTGGAAGTGGCTGAAACGGTGGCAGTCGTCGGTCCACCCGGCGACAAAGTCGCAGCGGCAGAAGAGGACTGGATGCTGCCCTCTGTCGTGGTGGCAGAGTCTTGGGTTCGAGCGGAGCCTTTAACAAAGAGCGGCAATGCTGGGTTCGCCTGTTGGACTAATGGAGCCAAACTTGAGACAAGCTGCGAGGCGTTGTCCGTCGCCTGGCGGTTCGCGCTGATGGAACACATACCGTGGCCGCCATCGGACCAGACAATGCCATCGGCAAACACGATTTTGTCTACCTGGAGGACTGTTTCCGCATCTACTGGCAAAGGCGGATCGGTATGCCACGCTGCCTTCGTCTGCTTGCCGGGTGCGAGCTTGACGCTTTCCCGGATCGTCTGCCGAGCCTCTCCAGAGCGAACCGTGAAGACCATACCTTCCACTGTCCGATGGCTCTGGTTCCGGATGGAAGTGTAAAGACGCCCAGCCCCGCCGACGTCGAGATAATCGGCAACCACCGGGCAGAGTTGAGTTCCTCTGATGGGCAGCAGGCGAGGCTCAATCAAAGGCAAATCCTTGATGTCGAGCACCATCGGCTCAAGCTCAAGAGGGGAACCGGAATGTGCGTTCGAAGAACGTGCCACCTGGGCAGCTGCGGATTCATCGGCAACCGGAGCATTGCCTGATGGAGGGACCAGTAGACTTGCCAATTGCTTGCCAGCCTGGCCGGCCATTTCTTTACCCCGCTCCGCGGTGGGCAAGGCATCTGCCTGCTTAGTGTTGCCCGGAAACACGGTAATGCCTGCAAGCGAATCCGCCCCAACAACAGCCGTCTGGCTCGGTACCTGTGGAGCCGCTCGAAACACCTTTGAACAGAGATGGCTGCCATCGTCGAGCCATGTGGTGCCGTTTGCAAAGACGACTTTGTCGGGGCGCACCTCGATATCCATGGCGTCGCCATACTGCCGGACAAATGCGGCGTCTGACCAGACGCTCACGTCGCTAGCGTGGCCCGGAACCGAGTGCGTCGCGCTGAATTCTCCGAATGCACCCAGGAAGTGAACCTCGAAGATCACCCGAGTGATGGCTAAGGCGCCGTTGTTCTGGAAGAGGATCTTCAGATACGGAGGGACGGATGTTGGGGGCAGGGAAGCGACACTCGCGCGAGGCTCCAAGTGCGTGATGTTGATCGGACAAGACTGGCTTTGCAAATGCCCTGGCAACAGGCTGAACAGCAGCAGAGTTAGAACGAAAGGTGATGGCTTCTTTCGCATCTGATGGTCCTCTCAAGAATTGCGATGTGGCGACGCTGCGCCGCCTCCGTTATGAAGGAAGCTCGGCCGTAGCCGACGTTTGCACCACGCTATCCCCGGCCGTAGCCGGAACATGTGGCGTGCTTCTGGCGTCACCGTAAGGCAAAGGAACTCACCGAGGGAAGTCTAGGAGTGCAAAAAATGCAATTGGTGTGAAAAAAGATCCTGCGCGTCCCCCGAAACTGGTTCTCGCGTTGCGTTGGCGGGCCCCAATGCGCATATCTGGGCGTCCTGCGCATGAAAACAGCGCGGCCGTGTGCCGTTGTGCATGTGGCGGACTGAATCGATCTTCAATGGCGCCAGGTCTCGGCCCCAACCGTCAAGCAGCAACTTGCCAGCCTGCGGCACCTGTTCGACTGGCCGGTCAGCGGCCAGGTTGTGCCGGTGAATCCGGCGGCCTCGGTGGGCGGGCCGCGACCTGGGTTGCGTTCCGGCAAGACGGCGGTGCTTGAGGGAAGCCAAGCACAGTTCAGTTTCGAGAGAGAGCTTTCCCCTGATCCTCTACGTCTAGCGGGACTCATCCACAATCCCGTTCAAGCTGACAACTCTGGTTGTCTGTCCCTGAGCCCCGAAGCTCAGCATTCAACTGCGTATCGTTGAGCAGAAGCTTGCTTCTCTCAGAGGGCGGGATAAAGGTCGAGTCGTGAGGCACATGGAATAAAACCCAATCTAGCAGGACCGGTGTGTCGAACCCACACAGTGTCGGAGCGGATGAATCGGCCGCCCCCACCCCGTTTGAGCCTGTTCCATCTTCGTCAGACATGAACTTGCGCTCCTTCCGGAACGATTTCCTCCCAGGGAAAAGCAACATCGGTTCTGCCAAAATGCCCATAGGCCGCGGTCGGGTAGTAGATCGGCCGCTTCAGGTTTAGGGCCTCGATGATCCCTTGCGGACGGAGATCGAATTCGCGGGAGAGTTCCGCCGCAAAGTCCCGCTGTAGATCACTCTTAGTCCCATATGTCTCCACGAGAAAGCTGACCGGCTTAGCATCGCCGATGGCGTAGGCCAGTTGGACCAGCGCACGCCTTGCCCAGCCACGCGCTACTACCTGTTTGGCCAAGAAGCGTGCCATGTAGGCCGCGGATCGATCAACCTTCGAGGGATCCTTGCCGGAGAATGCGCCTCCGCCGTGCGGTGCCGCTCCACCGTAGGTGTCCACGATGATCTTGCGGCCCGTCAGCCCGGTGTCACCCTTGGGGCCGCCGGTCACAAACCGCCCTGTGCGGTTGATGAGCACACGATAACCGACGCCTCGCAATTCCGGGGGAATCACCGGATCAATGATGTGCCGCCGAACGGCATCGCACAAGTCATCGTGCCCTATACACTCATTGTGCTGTGTGGATAGGACTACGCTTTCAATCGAAACAGGCTCTCCGTCCCGGTAGAGGAAGGTCACCTGCGACTTTGCATCCGGCCGCAGCCAAGGCAACTGCCCACTGCGCCGCACTTCGGACTGGCGGCGCACCAGCCGGTGCGCATAGAGAATCGGCGCCGGCATTCGTTCTGGCGTTTCATCGGTTGCGTAGCCAAACATCATGCCCTGGTCTCCAGCTCCGCCGGTGTCAACGCCCTGGGAGATGTCATGCGACTGATGGTTGAACCGAACTTGCACCTCGCACCGGGCGGGGTCGATGCCGGTATCCGCACTCGTGTAGCCGGCTTCGCGCAGCACCTCACGGGCCAGCGATTCAGCTTGTGAATGAACGGCGTGGAAGTCGTCCGGGTTATGCGTCTTGAATTCTCCGGCAACAATCACGCACTGATCGGCCAGCATGGTTTCACAGGCTACCCGAGCGTGCGGGTCACGTTCCAGAAAGGCATCCAGGATGCGGTCCGAGATGCGGTCGGCGAGTTTGTCGGGGTGCCCTTCGGATACGGATTCCGAAGAGAAAAGACCATTTCGAATTGTCACTGTCAATCTCCTCTTGGCGGCAGTTGGTTGCTTGTCGGGGACTACTGGCAGTTGCCGCTGTTCAGGCAATGCGCGTTTCTTGCTCTGTCCGGCACTGGCCGCAGGGCGCTTGGGCGCTGAACCATGGGCAGTGGATCAGAATCCCTCTTGCTTCGTCCCAGTAGTTCGAAATGGGCCTATGGATGCGGCCCTTTCCGCACTTCGTGCAAGGAATTCCGTCGCAGATGCAGAGGACTGCGACCACGGCTTCCTCTCGGCGGCCTAAGGACGGAAGATCGTCATTGCGAACGGCGCCGCGGAATTCATGACACACCGGGCACCGTACGAGACCGCGAGGAACGGCCGGTGAAGAGGGGTTGGCGGTAAGTGCCGCCTCATGCCTGTGAGCGGACTGATGCAACGGCTGCTTCGAACTGAACTTCGTCATACAGGTTCTCCTCTTTAGCCGCATTCGACTGCGTGTCAGGGGCGGCAAGCTGGATGCAAATCCCCCTTGTCCGTTTTCCTTGTCGGCAGGCGGACCGGCCTGGAGAACCCAACTGCCAGGGAAAGTGCGATGGAGAAGCATGATTGCCTCTCCAGCTTCCGCTGGTTGAGTTCCCGGCGTATGCAGCAAAGTAGAGGGGGAATGCGTGGCTCTGGCCAAAGTCGGAAGTTGTCCCGACCGGCGCCGCAATCAAACCTGGCGCAAAAACTGATCCAGAAAACACAAAACCCTCCAGAACGGAGGGCCGACGACTTTCCGCTTAGTTGCCCCCTTGAGGGAGCCACATCCGCTTTCGCGATCCACCTTGCCCGGGGAGGGCAGGTTGGCATGGGCGTCAACCCATTTCTAAATGCAATAATGATATGTTGAACGAGTTTGCTATGCGTGTCAATTGTTTTTCATGGCAGAATGATTTGGTTGAAAATAATATCTGATCGAAATGACTCATCCAGGATCTGAGGTCTTCGCTCAGATGGACGCTGAACAGGCATTTTTAATTCAGTGAACGATGAATCCTGATCTCGTAAAATTCTAATGTGGCAGTGGCTCACCTGGCGATACAGATGCAGCGTAAAGTTGAAAATGATTCCATACTTTTCAACGTTTCCATCTTAGGGTGAAGGGTTGTATGGTTGAGCTGACTGATGGTTTGGAGATAGAGATGAAATATATTTTTGTTTTGATTTCGGCGGCTGGTTTCGCACTCACGCCAGCGGTATTTGCCCAAACACAGGTACTTTCCAATGGAGCGGGTGGGTATAACGTTTACGGCCCAGACGGTGTGAGCCAAGTGTTGTCTAACGGTGCCGGTGGCTATAACGCCTACGGTAAAGACGGCGTTACTCAGATTCTGTCTAACGGCTCGGGCGGATACAACATTTACGCCCCAAGTGGCGGCGCTACTCAGGTTCTATCTAATGGTTCGGAAGGCTTCAATAGTTATGGTCCGAATGGTGTGACGCAGACCTTGTCCAATGGCTCCGGCGGTTACAACGTATACAGCCCCGAGGGCGGTGTGACTCAAGTTTTATCCAATGGATCTGGAGGCTACAACGTTTACGGACGTTGATTCTTTCGGTCAGCTAAGGCAATGGTTATAGGATCAGGGCATAGCTCGTCGATTAATCAGTCACTTTATCTTCTAGATTCTAAGTTTTAAGCGGTGTTGTGATATTTTCACGAAACGATGCCATCCCCCCAGTCTCCAAGCGCTT
>Ga0118677_10009866_pt1 | contig 14780 bp, 9 predicted proteins | sample AliMusrvi5mmetaG_FD_86154 | JGI IMG/M metagenome (GOLD analysis project Ga0118677, IMG submission 86154)
CCCCTGAAAGCGCGCCAGTATTGACCTCGTGTGCTGAATTGGCGATGATATTCGATGTGCGGCTCCACCTCCTGTACGTCGTCCCGACGTTGAGTTCGGTAAAACCTCAGGAAGTCCCCGGGGGCCGGCTGGTCCCCAGCACTACTCGACTTCTTCTTGATCTTGAAGCGGAAGAAACAGCGACTCGCCTCAACGATGAGGTTAAGATGCTCCTTTCCCGTAATATCTCGGCGAGCGGAAGCGTGGAGCGTGGCGAGCCTGTTCCCGCAATCATCGATGCGGCCGATAAAAACCAGGCGCATGTAATCTCTCTTGGGACCCGCGGGCTTGCCGGGATAAGCGCACTGTGGGCCAACGACCTCGTGCCCGGGATTTCCACTGCCTTTGATGGTATCCTGCTTCTTTTTCCGACGCGAAAAGTTTGACCACGCAAAGGAACACATAGATGCTGAGTAAATTCAGCCTGCGAACGAAAATCATGTTTGCCGTTGCGGCGCTGGTGATTATCGCTCTTGCGGGTGGCGGAACCACAATCTGGATTGTGCACCAAATGGATGGCGCTCTTTCATCGGTCATCAGTTCCAAGATCGCCGCTCTCAATGTGGGGCAGGAAGTATTCCCGCGGCGGGTTGGAAACCCGTTTGCCCCACATTGCCACGCAACTACACGATCGGGAAACTACTTCTTCTTCGGAGCCGTTTTCGCGGGCTTCGCATTCGGATTCTGGAACGTCGTGGCCACCGAACCGCCGAGCGCCGCGATCATTTCCTTCGCCGCCGGAGCGTTCGCGCCATCCGGCCTCAGCTCCAGATACTTCTGCAGAGCTTCCACGGTTCCGGGAGGCGGAATCACCTTGCCGGTCGCATCCGTCGTAGCCTTGCCGGCCAGCGCGACACCATACTGATACTGGGCATCGGCATAGTTCGGATCCAGCTCGATCGCTTTCTTAAACGTGTCCGTCGCGGCATCGTTCTGTCCGCTGTTTACCAGCAGCGCGCCCAGATTGTAGTAATACTTGCCCGCTCCGGGAGGATCCAGCTCAGCCGCTTTCGCCAGGTTCGTCTTCGCGTCGTCGATCTTCTTGTCTTTCGCCAGCGCCAGCGCATAGTTGTTGAACAGGCCGGCGTCGGTCGGGGAGATTTCCAGAGCCTTCTTGAAGGAATCGAACGCCTTCTCGTAATTGGCCGCGGCTTCCGCCGGAGTGGCTTGGGCCTTGCCCACATACGCATCGGCGAGCGCGCTCCAGACGGCGCCCTGTTTCGGATCCATCTCACCGGCTTTGACCAGGCTTTCGATCGCGGCGTCGTACTGCTTCGCTTCCAGTGCGTTCTTGCCGGTGGTGTAGGCGTCGTTCAGAGCTTTGTTCTTCGCCAGCTGCGCTTCACGAGCCTTCGCGGCCTTGTCGAACGCTTCTTTCTGCTCCTTCGACATGCCCCGTTCCTGCTCTTTGGTCAGCGTGCCCGTCTCCGCGGCTTTCTGCAGCGCGGCGGCGGCGGCGGCGGATTCGTGCAGATCGAAATTCAGAGTTTTCGGATCGCCCAGACCGGTCCGGAATCCATTAGCCGTATCCTTCGTCTGCCCGTCGACCACCACCGTGATCGTGTACGTGCCGAGCGGCAGACCGTAGTGGCCGTAGTGGCCTTTCTTATCCGTCTTGACGCTGTAGTGGCCTTTAATATCGGTCCGGTCGAAGTTCACGACCGCGCCCTGCAGGGGCTTGCCTGTGGGATCTTTGACAATGCCTTCGACGGCCGAAGTCTGCGCCATCGCGGGCAGCGAGAGCAACAGGAACGCGAAAGCGGAGACTGTGAGTGATTTTAAGGGGAAAGACATGTTCAGGCTACCTCAACGGAGAATGAGTAGGGGTCCAGAGGACCAGCATACTACAGGAGACGGTATTACCACGCCGAAGGCTACAGGCGGGAAGGCCGATGAACGGAATTTCATTCACCCGCAGCCAAACCCGGCTGACAGGCAGGCGCCGCACCCGGCGGGAAACGTGGGGTACGGCGCCGCCCAAAAACTTATTGCGCCGGTTCGCCGGGAATCAGCGGATCGGTCTCTTCGTTGTTGTTCTCGAAGGCAGGCGCCTCCCCGGTCTCACCCAGCCCGGGGGCAAAAGCCGACGGCTCGCCCGGCTCGTAGGCGAAAGCAAATCCAGGTACTGTGTTCTGTTGCGGCTCTGCGTAGGTCATCTTTGTCAATCCTCTCTTCGCCGGGCCCTGTCGCGGACGGATCGTAAACCCGGCAGATATTGTGAGTATCCCACCAATTCCCGCCTGATTTCCGATAACTACGGCGTCAGCCCGATCTTTTTCAGTAAAGCCGAATAACGCGGATCGCTCTCGATATTCCGCAAAACCGGATGCCCCTGGATTTCCGTAAGCTCGGGATCTCGCACCTTGTACGCCTTTTCCAGCCACTCAAAAGCCCTGTCTTTTTCCCCGCGAAACGCATAAACCTCGCCGATCTGACACGGTGAACTCTGCTCGGAAGCGATCATTTTCGCCAGACTGTCCTTCGCCGCCGCCTGATCTCCCAAAGCGAAATTCGCCAGCGAAAGGCCGAAAAGCCGGTACGCCGCGTTCTTTTCCAGTTCCGCCTCCTGCAGCGCTTCCCGCGCATTTCCCTGCGCCAGCCGGATCAGACTCAGATACAAATGCGACGCGCCCTTACCCGGCGCCAGTTCGATCGCTTTCCGCAACGAGGCATCCGCCTCCGCGTATCGTCCCGCAAAATAGAATGCCTCGCCTGCATTCGAAAAGTTCACGGCCGTCAGCGGGTCCAAACGGGTAACTCTGTTGTACAAAGCAATCGCCTCCTCCCGCCGCCCCAGCACCGACGCCAGCACCGCCGCGCTCGTCACGATTCCCGCATTCCCCGGCGCCAGGTTCAGCGCCTTGCCCGCCGCCGCCAGCGCCTGTAGCACCACCGCCTTGCGCTCGAAGTCCGTCGCCCCGATGCCGCCGTAGCGGCCCGCCACAAATGCCGCCGTGCGTTTCATCATCATGTCGCTGACCACCACTCCGGCGGCCTTCGCCTCTAGCAAGGCGCGCCAGGTGAACGCGGTTGTTAGCAGACCTGGTGATATCTCGATGTTCTCCCACGACCAACCGCCGTTGCCGGCGTGCTCGGTCGCCGCAAGTTCGGCGGTTAGAGTCGCCAGTCGCGTTTGCAGCGCGGCCTTGCTCGCGGACTCCCGCGCGTTGGTTAGGGCCGCCATGACATGCAGCAGGGCACTGGCGGCATTTTGCGGCTCACTCGCGTCGTTGGTTTCGCCCTTGGTGTCAAGTGAGGCACCTGGAAACGCTGCGACGTCTGGCGACTTCACCAGGCGGAAACCCGTGACGCCCTCGGCCACCGGCAGCGTGAGCGTGTGCTCGCCCTGGGAGAACAGGCCGCCTGCCGGCACGATGACCGGCACGCTGAGGTTGCGGGTTGTTAGTTTCGCGTGCACCGTCACGTTGCCATCTCGAACGCTCGTTTCGGTGGTGCCCGGCTGAGCCGGAGCCTTGAGATCGTACCAAGTCACGCGGCGCTCGCCAGGTGCCAGCGGTGGCAGGTAGGTGGGAGATGCTCCGAGATTGGTGACAAACACGGGAAGGCTGAAGGGTTGCCCAGGTGTGAGGCATTCCGGTACGCTCGCTCGGAAGACGAGCCTCTCGTTAGAGCGAATGATCAGCGCGTCGGCCGCGATGAGGGACGTGCCGTCCACCGCCCAGGCGACGACGGCGGTGCCGTCCCACGGCTCCGTTAGACCGGCGACATTTTTCGCGCCCGTGGCATCGGTCGTGAAGTCGCTGGCGAGTTTGAGGGTGGAGCGGGCTGCCTCCGGCGCGTCGGATTGGGGTTGGGCGGCAACCGCCTTCGCCTGGCGCTCATCCTTGCTGTGGGCTTCATTCCAAGCGATGTCGGGCATGCCTTTGGTGTCGATTCTAACATCCACGCCGAGGGCGTCCTGTTTCATCGACTTGAGTCCGGGGTTGATGACGAACACGCCGCGCTTGGAGGCGTTGTTGACTAACAGGAAAGAGTTGGAGCGCATGAACTTCTGGTTTTTGTCGAGCAGCAGGGTATTGCCGCCGTTGAGGCCGAGTTCGGTCTGCTGGATGCCACACAGCAGCGCCTGGTCGTTGTCAAACACCGCGAAGGTGCCGTTGGTGAGTTTGCGCGAGGTGCCCGGATGCGCGAAGGTGACACTGCTCTCGACGCTCAGGCCGGTGGAGCGGGCGGGGATAACCACCCGGCCCAGCGGCTTGTACGGCGCGCCGTCCGTTAGATCCCACGCCCGGGTGAACACGCTTGCGGCAACGGGTTTGCCTGCCAAGTCCGTGGTCTTCACCGTATAGTCCGCAGCCCCTTCGCCAGGGGCCGTGAGCGTCACCTTCAAGCCGCTGCGCAATTCAAACGGACGCGACGTCAGGTTCACCTGGCGGCCGTCCAGCGCGGCGACGGTGACCCGGAAATTGGGCGTGTAGGCGGCGGCCGTTGGAATTTCCAACGCATTGGCGCCTTCCTTCAAGGCGATCAACTGATGGCTGAAGAATTCCTGTGCGTGCACGGTGACCAGCGCATACGGATGGGCGCTGGCGGACTGCACCCGCAGCTTGAAGGGTTGGCCGGCGACGAGGTCCGTGGCGTCGGAGAGCAAGCGCAGTTTCGAATCGTCGTTGCCGCCGGCGGCGCGCAGCGTGGTTTCCACTACGATGTCGTGGCCCTGCTTGTCCTTGCCGGTTAGCTTCAACACGTAAAGCCCCGCTTGAGGCACCGTGACCGATTGGTCAGCCTCGCCGCTGGCCGCGGTTTGCAGCGCGTGCTCGGCAAGCGGCGTGTCGGTCGGCGAGCTGGTGAGCCCGCTGATCCACGGCACGCCTTCCAACACGCGGCTGGCTTTGGCGGGCTCGCGACGGACGATGATGAGCTTCAAGGGTGTGGCGAAGTCCTCGCCGCGATAAGTCACCGTCTTGACCTTGAGATCGAACGGTTCGCCGGCGAGCGCCACCTCCGGCAACTTTTCAAACCGCGCGCTGAATTCGTTTTCGACGATGTTGAGCACCAGCGAGTGCCCGGCATCTGCCGCCGGCACATTCAGTGTTAGGGCATAGGCGCCCGGCTTCAGGGCAGTTGCGGGGAATTCATACGCCACAGCTCCCGTCGCATCGGTTAGTATATCTTTGGTCGTGCCATCCGGCAGTGTCAGGGTGCCTTTCTCGCCGGTGACCGGGAGACCGTTCGACCAGTTCACGAGGAACGCGCCCTTGATGACGTCACCGCGCAAATACGCCTGGCGCTCGGGCTGTGTGGAGACGATGCGCCCGCGCGGCGAAGTGTCGGGTTCCTCGACGCTGAAGCTCGCCTGAAGGCTTTCCTTGTCATTGAACACGCGCACCTTGTAATCGCCATCGGCGGCTGATGGCGGCAAGGTGAATTCGCCACTGCAGAGACCCAGCGCGTCCCAGGTGACCGGGCCTTCATAGAGCAAGCGGCCATCGGGCAATTGTGCGCGCCACTTCCAGTCCTCGCTCGCCGCCGGAACTTGGAACGAGCCATCCTTGACGTCGCGGCGAATGGCATGCCAGCCGACTTGCTCGCCCGCGGCATAGCGGCCGCGATCAAACAACACACGGGACATTTTGGTCGGCACGGTGCTCAGTCCCAGGCCCTCAAGGGAGAGGAAGCTGCCGGCCATTCCCTGCGGCGTGCTGACCAACACACGCACGCTGCGGGATTTCTCGATGCCCTCGGGCTTGGCGCGGAACACGCCGTCGGCTCCGGTTAGACCGGTGGCGATGATTTTTTGGCCGTCACTAACCAACACATTCGCGGTGGCCAGCGGCTTTTTGTCGGCGCCATTCATGACATAAGCCAAGACCTCGCGGCGCGCGCTTTCCACCAGCACATCGATGTCGCTGCGCACCACCAGCGTGGTGGCCTGCCAGTCGTCGCCCTCCACCCGCACGATGCACGCGCCGGACTTGCCCGCCGCGAACTCGATCGGAATGTCCTGTTGGATCGAACGGAAGCGCGCGTAGTTGGCCACCGGCACGTCCCAGGACTTTTCCGGCGCGATGAGATCGATGTCTAGCAAGTCGATGGCGTCCATGCGGTGGCGGCTGCGGAAGAACGCCTCCACATCCAGCGGATAGCGGCTGACCTTGAGTTTCTCGATGTTGCGCACGCTGACCTTCACGGCCGGCGTTTCAGTTAGGCGGAACACGCGCTCGGTGGCTACGGCCAGCGACTTGCTGTTCATCAGATCGACGCGGCGTCTTGCCGGATCGGCCCAGTGGCCCCAGGTGACGCGCTTGAAGGCGGCCAGGCCGTCATCCAATTGACCGAACTCCTCGCTGAGGATCAGCGCGGTGTTGTAGAGCGCGAGCGAGGACTCCTCGGTGGCGGAATACTTGGCGATGAGCCGGGACCACGCGTCGATGGCCTTTTGGAACTCCGAGTGGGTTAGATCGGCGGCCGCCTTTTGTTCCTTGAGTTGCTGCGCGGCGGCGTAGCGGGTCTGGCCGTAGATGAACAGGATCTGGCGTGCGCGCGAATCCAGCGGATAGCGTGACAGAAAGGCGTCGAAAACCTCGCGCGCCTTGGCTTCATCGCCCGCTGCCACTGCGGTTAGACCGATCTGGAATTCGGCGTCCACGATCCCGCTTTGCGCCTGCTGCCACTCGGCGCCGTTGGGCCAGGCGGTGATATACTGCCGCCACTGGGCGATGGCTTCGGCATAGCGGCGCTGGTTGCAGTGAATCTGCCCGATGCGGAAGGCGGCCGCCTGCTGGCGGCGGGCGAGGGCCTCCGCGGGTGTCAGACCGCTGGCCGGGTCGGGTTTTCGGTTGGCCTCGGTCTTGGCGTCAAACTGGAACGCCTTGGCGGCGATGAAATCGTTCCAAGCGGCGATGGCCTCGGCGTCCTTGCCATTGCGGTCGAGCATTTGGGCGATGGCTTCGGCGGCCAGCGGCGCCGCCGGATGGGCGGGATGGCTGGTTAGAAAGGCGCGCAGTTGCGCGAGATAGTCGGCCATGTCGAAGGCGGGGTTTTGCCCGCGTGAGGGGAAGAGTTCCTGATTGGCAAGCAACTGCAGCGCTCTGCCACGAGGCGTGTCACCCGGTTCGCGCTGCGGTGCCGGCGTGGCGAAAGGATCGGTCTCGCTCTGCGCCGCCTGTTGGATCGGTGGCGGTCGATTCGGCGCGTTGATGCCCAGTTGCTGTTGCGGCACGGCGACTTGCGGCAACGGGGCGAAGGTGCGCACCTGCAACCACGCCGCGTCGCCGGCCAGCGCCTTGTCCGGCGAGTCCGCTGGCAGCGCAGCAAGCATATCTAACAATTCGCCGGCGACCGCCCGCGCATCGCCGGTGCGGCGAAGTTCCAGCAGATTTTCCGCTAGATGCAGCCGCGCCTCGGCGCGCGGCTTGCCGGTGAGTTTGGCCGTGGTGTTTTTCTTGCCGGGCCCGAGCGGCAGCGACCAGTTGGGATCGAACTCCAACAACCAGGCATTGAAGGCACCTTCAGCCGCCTGGTGCGCGCCGGCCTTGTGGAAGAGCATTGCCAGGCGAAACAGCACGTCCGCCCGCAACTCGGTGGTGACGGGCATATCAAGAACTTTCTCACAGAGCGTCGCGGCTTTCGTCCAGTCCGGCTGTGGCGGGGCCATTTCTCCGGTGGCCGCGGGCGCGACCGTCTCCTCCGCCAGATCCAACAACGCCTTGACCAGCTCGTCGCGCCGTTGCGGTGCAAACGCGCGGGCCGCCGCCTCCGCGTAGATCGCCTCGGCCTGCGCGTGCCTCTTCTGTTTTGTTAGGGCGGATCCGGTGAGAAATTTCGCTTTCAGTCCCCATGGCGAATCGGCCGGCACCGCCGCCGCCGCGGCAATCGCCTCGTCCTGTCGCCCGGCCAGGTGGAGGCTCAGCGCCTTGAGATATGCCGCATGGCCCGGGGCTGCGGCGTCCGCCGGCAAGGCGCCAAACGCACTGGCCGCCTCGGGGAATTTTCGCGACTGCAGCAGGGCCACCGCATCATCGAGCGGAGTGGCAAACAGTGGGCTGACCAACGCCAGCAGGGAGAGGACGACGGTGTTTTTCATGGCTGGTTAGAAAAGTAGGCGGTTGCGCCCGCGCCGTCAAGCACGCATCAAGGAGGGGTGGCCTCCGGCCGCCCATAAGGAGGGGCGATCTGCCTGCAATATCTGATTCAGTCAGGCAGGCTATCTCCGCTTCGCTCCGGTTCCGAATCGCCCTGGACCATGAGGGGACAATGGAAAGCGGGTTCCCAACACTCATTGGCTCATCATGGGCAACGGGCGAACCGCCCGTTCCCCTCTTGGTAGCAAGCAGCAGGAGAAATGGCTTGCGAACACGGGGCATCGATGATACACAGGGGGCGTCTTGCGGCACGAGGAGGAACGCTGCGGCATGACGCTCTCGCGGCTTGCTTTTGTCTTGGTTCGGGCGAGGGTATGATTGAAGGACTGTCGATGAACATGAAAGAGTCTTAATATGAGTATGGAAATTGACATCAGTGTGGAGCCTGACCATGTGTGCTTGCGTTGCACTGGCACGTATTCGCTGCCGGAAGCAAAACGGGTCTGTCAGAGTGCGGTTGACGCGGCACTGCTGTATCAAAAAGCCAAAGTCTTGATCGACGTCAATGGTGTGATTGGAAACATCTCGACGCTGGATCGCTACACCAACTCGGTGTTTCTGGCTGAGCTAGTGGTGGGGCGGGCCAGCGGCCGGATCTGCAGAATCTCGATTGCCGGCCATGTGCCGCTCATTGACGAAGACCGCTTTGGCGAGACGGTGGCGGTCAACCGTGGGGTCAACGCGAAAGTCGTCACGAGCCTGGATGAGGCCATCGCGTGGCTGACCCGATAGCCGCCGCTCCTTAGGATGGCCATACGAACTTCGCGGCTGCTGTTAGCGGGACCCCTGCTAACAAGCGTGACAGCATCACCGGCTTGGCATGGCGACTGCCCCAGCGTGCGCCTCGCAAGCCACCCGCCAGCAAGTCATCCGCCAATCGCCGTGATCGGCCGTTGCATCGCGAAGTCCTCGGCAAAGCCGTGGTGTTCGGGCTTGTTGGCAATCGCCCTGCGGTAGGCCACCGGATCCAGCGTATCGAGGCTGATGTTGACCGAGCGCATGCCGGCTCGTCTGAGGGGCTCGGCCAGCCGCGGCAACAACAGCGCATTGGTTGAAAGCCCGAGGGTTTGCACGCCGGGAATGTCCCAGATGCCGCATGCGAAGCCACTGCCACCCGCACCCCGATCTAACATTCATGTCCCTCTACGGAAAAACCGCCACCAATGCCATTGCCGTGATGAGTTATGTTGCCGCCGAGGCGCCTCAGCGGGTCGGCTCGGCGGTCATTGCCAAGACCAGGAATATCTCGCCGGTTCTAACAGCCAAATTGCTCACCCAACTGGCCAGTGCCGGATATCTCAGCGGCCAGCCGGGGCCTGGCGGCGGCTACACGCTCGTCATGGATGCGAAAGAAATCCGGCTCATCGACATCGTCGCGTTGTTTGAGCAAGTTGACAACACGTCGCGCTGTCCGTTCGGTTCCGAATGGTGTGGCAACCGGGCGCCGTGTCCGCTGCACGACACCATCACCGGCCTGACCGAACGCAACCGCCGGTTCTTGGAACAAACCCGCCTGTCGGTTTTCCAGAAGCCGGCGCGACCCGCCAAACCGCCGAAGTCGCGTGCCAAATCCGTCACCGCCAAGGTTTGAACGAAAGGATATGATTTCCCATGCTTGCTTTCAGCGATGCCAAACGGCGATTGCTCGATGAGGCCACGCCACTTGCAACGGAACGCGTGCCCATCCAACTGGCTTGCGGTCGGGTCCAGCGGGCGACGAGTTGGTGCCGGAGGATCGGGCCGTTGGGACAGGTGATCATCGCGCTGCCGGGCAAACCGGCCATGGTGGATGTGGCGGACAAGCCGAGCACCCGGCGCAGCGCGGTGGCTGAAGCAGTGGTTGAACTCGGTGCGGAGGTTATGTCACGCCTGTCTAGCAATGACATCCGGGGTCCCAAGGGTCCGGTTTTCCGAACCGCGATCATTGCCGGGACGATGGCCGTGAAACAGACCAGCACGCTCATTCCATTGTGTGCGGTCTGGGTGGGCGTGGCCGCCGCGCATCGCGACGGCGCCTTTGAGGCATGCCGCGCCATTCTCGAGCGACTCAAACATGAGCTGCCCATCTGGAGAAAGGAAACCTATGCCGATGGCACCGTGGAATGGGTCGGCCCGGACAATCAGGCGCCTGAGATCAGTGGCGCCCGACCGGATCGGACAGATCGGACGGATCGGTCGGATCGGTCGGACCTGCCAGAGATGCATGCGGAACTGCACGCGAGCTATCTATCAGAAGGGTATGACTTTCGCGGGCGCCACGGCCAGGAGCGGATGGACCATGGCATTATTCAGGTCGGGCAGGTCGAGTGCGTCGCGGGCATGGGGCTGCGCGGCGACCGCTACTTCGGCTACTAACCGATGGAGTGCTGGGGGCGGGAAGATGAAGAGGGATGACCGCAAAGATTCCGCCGATGCAACGACAGGCTGGAAGCCCGTCGGCCATGACAGGCAGGATGCCTATCCTCGTGCCGCAATCCGAGGCGCGAGCCGACTTGGGCGTGGAGTTCGGTGTGGGTGGCATGCCGCCGATGCAACGACAGGCTGGAAGCCCGTCGGCCATGACAGGCAGGATGCCTATCCTCCTGCCGCAAATCCGAGGCGCGAGCCGACTTGGGCGTAGAGTTCGGTGTGGGTGGCGGAGTGGCCGCGCAGGTCGTCTTCGAGGCGGATGGCGCCGGGTTCAAACAGGGTGATGGTGGAGGAACCACCAAAGGCAAAATAGCCCTTCTCCGCGCCCTTGGCCACCGGGCTGCCGGCAGTGAAGGTTTGTTTGATGGAGCCGACGCAGGTGGCGCCGATTTCTAACAATAAAAGCGTGCCGAAGCGGCGGGATTCGAGGCGGGTGAGGGTGCGTTTGTTCGTCCAGAGGTACGACAGGTGTTGGCGCAGGGCCAGCGGGGAGACGGAGAACAAGGGGCCGTCGATGATGCGGGTTGGGCCCGGGGTGCCGGCGACCGGGAAGTGGAAGCGATGATAATCCACCGGGCACAGGCGCGAGAGCACCAGCGCGCCATCGGCATAGCGCGCGGCGAGGGCGGCATCACCTAACAGGGCTGGGAGGTCGAAGCGCTGGCCCTTGACAAACACGCCGCCGATGGTCGAGGCGCGCTCGAACCCGAGATGGCGGCCGTCCGCTGGAAACACCGCGCTGTCGTCGTCCGAGTCGATGGGTCGGGCGGCGGGCTTGAGTTTCCGATAGAAGAACTCGTTGAAATTGGCGAAGGACTCCGGCGGGTCGGCGAACTCGGCGGGATCGAGGCCATAGCGGGCGATGAAGGGAGCGATTCTGGCAGCGGAGCGCGGGGTGCTCATGCGGCGGCCGTACCACTTTGAGAAGAGCGGGCGCTTGACCAGGGCGGCTAGGGCGAGCGCGCCGAGCGGGTTGCCATAAGCCCAGCGCAGAAAGCGTTCGCCATAGACTTGTTCGGTTTCGATGGCGCCGGTGTGCCGGTTGAAGTAGCGGATCGGTTCCACGAGGGAGGTGTCTATGGCAACTGCGTGACGCCCATGAGGAAGCGGTCGCATTCGCGAGCGGCACCGCGGCCTTCGTTGATGGCCCACACGATGAGCGACTGGCCACGGCGCATGTCGCCGGCGGCGAACACACCCGTTAGATTGGTGGTGAACCGGCCATGCTCGGCCTTGACGTTGGAGCGCGGGTCGGTATCGAGGCCGAACCTGCCGATGATGTTGGACTCGGGGCCGGTGAAGCCCATGGCGAGCAGGACGAGTTGGGCCGGGATGACGCGCAGCGAGTCGGGGACGTCCTGCGGCACGAAGCGGCCCTGCTCGTCCTTGGCCCATTGGATTTCCACAATCTCCAGGCCGGTTAGGTTGCCGGCCGCATCCTTGAGAAAACGCTTCGTCTGCACCAGATACTGGCGCGGATCGGCCCCTTGCAGCGCCGCGGCTTCCACCTGGCCGTAATCCATCATGTAAACCTTGGGCCATTCCGGCCACGGGTTGTTAGCCGCGCGCTCCAGAGGCGGCTTGGGCAGGATCTCCAACTGGGTGACCTTCTTGCAGCCGTGGCGCAGGCTGGTGGCCACGCAATCGGTGCCGGTATCGCCGCCACCGATGACCACCACCTCCTTGCCGGCGGCGTTGATCGCGGGCAGCGAGCCGTCGAAACCGTGATCCAACTGGTGGCGCGTGTTGGCTGTTAGAAACTCCATCGCCAGGTGGACGCCGTCGGCCTCGCGGCCCTCGATGGGCAGCTCGCGGGCCTGGGTGGCGCCGCAGCACAGCACCACCGCGTCGAAGTCCTGGCGCAGGCGCGCGGTGCTCCAGGTGGAATCGTCGCCGATGCTGATGCCCGTCTTGAACTCGATGCCTTCCTCGCGCAACAGGTTGACCCGGCGATCCACCACCGCGCGCTTGTCGAGTTTCATGTTAGGGATGCCATACATGAGCAGACCGCCGATGCGGTCCTCGCGCTCGAACACGGTGACGCGGTGGCCGGCCTGGTTGAGTTGATCGGCGCAGGCGAGACCGGCCGGGCCGGAGCCGACGATGGCCACTTGTTTGCCGCTGCGATTGACGGGGATTCTTGGGGTGACCCAACCTTCGGCCCAAGCGCGGTCGATGATCGCGCATTCGTTGTTCTTGATGGCCACGGGCGGTGCGATGACGCCCAGCACGCAGGACCCTTCGCAGGGGGCGGGGCAGACGCGGCCGGTGAACTCGGGGAAATTGTTGGTCTTGTGCAAGCGTTGCAAGGCTTCCTTCCAGCGGCCGCGGAAAATCAGGTCGTTCCATTCGGGGATGAGGTTGTACACCGGGCAGCCGCTGGCCATGCCGGCCACCAGTTTTCCGGTGTGGCAGAACGGCGTGCCGCAATCCATGCAGCGCGCGCCTTGGTCGCGCTGTTGCTTTTCGTCCGGATGGATTTTGAACTCGTTCCAGTTCCTGATGCGCTCGAGGGGTGCGATTTCGGAATCGGTCTTCCGTTCCAGCTCCATGAATCCTGTTGGCTTGCCCATGATATGTCGTCGTAAGTTCGGTGATGTTCAAGGGAGAAAGAAGACGCAAGACGCAAGACTACAAGACGCAAGAAAAGAGAAGAGCTCGCTGAACGCGACGTCTTCTCTCATGCGATTGGTTGAGCTATGTCTTGTCATCTTGATTCTCTTCCCTTGCGTCTTGTGTCTTGTTGTCTTGCGTCTTTCTAATTGCCGCCGACGCGGGAGAGGTCCTTGAGGTTTTCCTCGAAGGCGGCCATCGCGGCCTCGTCGCCGGAGAGGCCCTGCTCCTCGACTTTCTTGAAGCATTCCAGCATCCGTTCGTAGTCGCGCGGCATGACCTTGAAGAATTTCGGCAGCTCGGCATCCCAGTTTTGCAACAGCCATGCGGCGCGTTCCGAGCCGGTGTGCGCCAGGTGCGCCTCGATGGTGGCCCTGACCCTGGCGATGTCCGCGTCGCTGGATTCTATCAAGCGATAGAGATTGACCATGTCGCGGTTGAGGCGTTGTTCAAACAGCCCGTCGATGTCATAGACATAAGCCACGCCGCCGGACATGCCCGCGGCGAAGTTGCGGCCGGTTTCGCCCAGCACGATGACTTCGCCGCCGGTCATGTATTCACAGCCATGGTCGCCGATGCCCTCGACGACGGCTTTGACGCCGGAGTTGCGCACGCAGAAGCGTTCGCCGGCGATGCCGCAGATGAATGCCTGGCCCTGGGTGGCGCCATAGAAGGCGACGTTGCCGATGATGATGTTGTCGGCGGCCTTGAAGCGGACCCCGCGCGGCGGATAGACAATGACCTTGGCACCGGACAAGCCTTTGCCAACATAGTCGTTGGCATCGCCTTCGAGCTCGAAGGTCATGCCCGACGGGGTGAAGGCGGCGAACGATTGGCCGGCGCTGCCGCGGAACTTGAGAGCCACGGTGTCTTCCGGCAGGCCCTTGCCGCCATGCCTGCGGCTGATCTCACTGCCGGTGATGGTGCCCACCACGCGGTTGACGTTGGCGATGGGCAATTCGATGCGGACCTTTTCGCCGCGGGAGATGGCCGGTGCGCACAGCGCCAGCAAGTGCGTGTTGTCCAGCGCGCGGGCCAGCCCGTGGTCCTGCGGGATCTGGCAGTAGGTGCCGACGCGGTCCGCCACGTCGGGGCGGTGGAAGATGCTGGTTAGATCGACTCCCTTCGCCTTCCAGTGATTGGTGGCCTCGGCGGTGTCGAGGCACTCGACGTGGTCGACCATTTCGTTGATGGAGCGGAAGCCGCACTGGGCCATGATCTCGCGCATTTCCGTGGCGATGAAGCGCATGAAATTAACCACATGTTCGGGGGTGCCGGTGAAGTTCTTGCGCAGTGCGGGGTCCTGGGTGGCGACGCCCACGGGGCAGGTGTTTTTCTGACAAACCCGCATCATCAGGCAGCCGACACTCACCAGCGGCGCGGTGGCAAAGCCGTATTCCTCCGCGCCTAACAACGCGGCGATGGCCACGTCGCGGCCGGTCTTCAACTGGCCGTCGGTTTCCAACACGACGCGGCTGCGCAGGTTGTTGAGCAGCAGGATCTGGTTGGTTTCCGCGAGGCCCAGTTCCCACGGCGCGCCGGCATGATAGATCGACGAGGACGGGGAGGCGCCGGTGCCGCCGTCGTGGCCGGAGATGAGGATGACATCGGCAT
>Ga0118677_10009867_pt1 | contig 14780 bp, 8 predicted proteins | sample AliMusrvi5mmetaG_FD_86154 | JGI IMG/M metagenome (GOLD analysis project Ga0118677, IMG submission 86154)
ATTTGCAAGAAACTGCCAGCGAGAATCGCGCTCGTGTGCAGACATTCTTTGAAACGCTGAACCAACATTTTTCCGGCTGGCGGGTGGCGGACATTGACGCATTGGGCCTTGAAGTTCCAGCGCTAGCCGTTCACGACGTTCGTATTCCTGGTGGGCTTGAATCGCTTTATACGCCGCGCCTACGAAGGATTGCTGGAGAAATCGAGCCGCTGGAAGACGTTGATCCGCGTCACGCCGACCAGATGGTACGTGGTGCGGTTGTACTTCCGAACGGGCTCGGTAAAAATGTCCGCGTTCTCGTATTTGCCAAAGGCGAAAAAGAAAAAGAAGCCCTTGACGCCGGTGCCGATTATGTCGGAGCGGATGATCTTGTAACCAAAATCCAGGGTGGCTGGTTTGACTTTGATACAGCTATTGCAACACCGGATATGATGGGTGTCGTTGGTAAAATCGGCAAGCTTCTTGGACCACGTGGTCTCATGCCTAACCCGAAAGTCGGCACCGTTACTTTCGAAGTAAGCAAGGCGGTCAAGGAATCAAAAGCCGGTAAAGTTGAATTCCGTGTTGAAAAAGCCGGCATCATCCATGCTCCGGTCGGCAAAGTTTCTTTTGAAGCAGACATGCTTAAAGGAAACCTGCTCGCTCTTGTTGAAGCACTTGTCAAAGCGAAGCCATCCGCAGCAAAAGGCACATACATTAAGAAGATTTCTCTTTCTTCCACTATGGGTGCCGGCATAAACATCGACATTAGCGATGTAACAGCCCAGATTTAATTACTTTTTTCGCCAAAGTCAAAGACAGCAGGCGCGTTTTTAACGCTTAATCCTTTACATCGGACCTGCCGAGACTTGGGTATCGCATTTTTTTGCGCTTCCTGACTTTGGCCGGGGCTCTGCCTCACATACCAAAAGAAAGGAGGAAGTCGCTTGAACAAGAACAACAAACAAGAACTCGTCACCGAGATGCATGAGCGACTGACACGCGCCAAAGCTGTTTTTCTCGCTGATTTTCGCGGGATGAACGTGGGGCAGGCAACAACGCTCAGAAATGAGCTGCGTGCTGCGTCAGTTGAGTACAAAGTATTCGAAAATACTTTGTTTGATTTAGCTGCCAAAGGCACTGATATCGAATGCATCTGCCCGTTTCTTACCGGACCGACCGCCATCGCTATCAGCTATGACGACCCGGCAAGTGCCGCAAAAGTATTGAACAAGTTTGCGAAGGACCCGCAAGGCAAATTCGTACTCAAAGCTGGCGTGCTCAGTGGAAAAGTAATCGACATCAAGCAGATCCAGGCATTGGCAGATCTTCCCTCGCGTGAGGTTCTCATCGCGAAGATGCTGGGCTCCATGCAGGCACCTGCAACCAACTTTGTTGGCGTACTTGCAGCACTACCCGGTTCGCTTGTCCGTGTACTCGACGCAATTCGCGTACAGAAATCTGCAAACTAATTAGAAACATTCATCGCAATAACTAAAAAAATATTTCGGAGGATTCACCCAATGTCAATTACCAAAGAAGATGTAATTAGCTTTATCGAAAAAATGACCGTTCTTGATCTTGCAGAACTCGTAAAAGAACTCGAAGAAAAATTCGGTGTTTCTGCTGCTGCTCCTGTTGCAGTTGCAGTTGCTGGTGCAGCTCCTGCTGCTGAAGCTGCTGAAGAGCAGACTGAATTTGATGTTATCCTGAAAGCTGCCGGCGCTAACAAAATCAACGTTATCAAAGTTGTTCGTGCTCTTACCAGCCTCGGCCTGAAAGAAGCAAAAGACCTGGTTGACGGCGCTCCTGCTTCAGTAAAAACAGGCGTTTCCAAGCAGGAAGCAGACGAAGCAGTAAAACAGCTCGTAGAAGCTGGCGCAGAAGCAGCTATCAAATAGTTCCAAAAACTGTTGTTTTTATGTGAGCCAAGGTCGCCCAGAGCGGCCTTGGCTTGTGCTGTTTCGGCACGGTATTGCTGATGTTTATTTCATATATTCCAGCACGTTACGCCGTAACCTAGGACCCAGATACGATACCCGCCAAAGGAGAAGCCATGGCTTATTCTATTGCCAATAATCACCTCTTGCGTAAAAACTTTGCCAAGATTAAGAACATAATTGAGATCCCGAACCTTATAGATATTCAAAAGGATTCGTACCGCCGTTTTCTACAACAGGAAGCGACTGCGGAATCCCGCCTGAATACCGGTCTCGAAGCTGTATTTAAGAGTGTTTTCCCCATTAAGGATTTCAGTGAAAGCGCCTCACTTGAATATGTCTCCTATACGCTGAACAAACCAAAATACGATGTTGATGAATGTCATCAACGGGGCATGACGTACGCTGCTCCGATGAAGGTTAAAGTTCGTCTCGTGATTTGGGATGCCGGTAAAGATTCTACCGTTAAAGCGATCAAAGACATTAAAGAGCAAGAGGTCTATTTTGGCGAAATCCCGCTTATGACTGATAACGGGACTTTTATCATCAATGGTACTGAGCGGGTAATTGTAAGTCAGCTCCACCGTTCGCCTGGTGTCTTTTTTGACCACGACAAAGGAAAAACGCATTCAAGCGGCAAAGTTTTATACTCTGCCCGCGTTATCCCATACCGCGGTTCCTGGCTGGATTTTGAATTTGACCATAAAGATATTCTGTACGTCCGCATTGACCGTCGCAGGAAAATGCCGGCGACCGTCCTCCTTAAGGCATTAGGGTATTCAGTAGAGCAGCTTCTTAACTATTATTACAAGAATGAAGAGATTTTTATCGGTGCCGACTCCATTACCAAAAGTGTCGAGCCGGAGCTTCTAACGCTGCAAAAAGCTATTATTGATGTGGCTGATCCGGCTAACGGTGAAGTTCTCGTCAAATCAAACAGGAAATACACAAAATCTTCCATCAAGAAAATGCTGGATCGTGGCATTAAGACTGTTCCTGCAGCTATTGAAGATATCGTAGGCCGTTACGCTTCCTCCGACATCGTTGACCCGACAACCGGTGAAATCATTGTTGAATGCAATGACGAAATTACGCTTGATCGATTCAATGAAATCAAGGCACGCGGTGTCAGCAGCTTCAAAGCACTCTATATTGACAACCTGCATATTACCTCATCATTCCGCGATACGCTTCTGATCGACAAAATCAGCTCAAGCGATGAAGGTCTGATTGAAATATATCGTCGTCTTCGTCCGGGTGACCCACCAACACTGAAAAGTTCACTCGCACTGTTTGACAACCTGTTTTTCAATCCCGAGCGATATGATCTGTCTGCGGTAGGCCGGCTGAAGCTTAACTACAAGCTTGGTCTTAAAGTTTGGCAGGATTGTATGGTTCTGAATGCTCCATGCATGCTGAGCAACGATGACATTGTTAACTTTGAAGCTCTTGTCGCCCGTCTGACCGGCTCGAATGATGCGTTCTCCCAGTATCTGATTACGAAACTTCCAGCTGACCTCGTAAAGAACCTGAAAAAGGTTGAACCGGGCCAGTCTGTATCTGATAAACTCAGAGATCAGTTATTACATGAATTCAACAACATTATTCGTGATACTGATTTCTTCCAGAAAGAATTGTTCGCAACTCTGGGACTTTCTAAAGCTACCATCAAACTGACCGAAATAATCGAGCAGGGCGGGTTTGACGAAAATCGCAAGCTTATCGAAACCCTCCGTCGCAACAGAATGATTTTCGAAGATTTGTACAGCTCGGACATTTTGATTGCGGTTAAGAATGATATTCTGGAAATCGTTCGGTATCTTATCGAACTTAAAAATGGTCGCGGCACCATAGATGACATTGACCATTTGGGCAATCGTCGCGTACGTGCTGTCGGCGAGCTTCTTGAAAATCAGTACCGCATCGGCCTCGTTCGTATGGAACGGGCAATCAAAGAGCGTATGAGTTTGCAGGAAGTCGAAAACCTCATGCCCCATGACCTGATTAATTCCAAGCCGGTTTCGGCAGTTGTAAAGGAATTCTTCGGTTCATCCCAGCTGTCGCAGTTTATGGATCAGACCAACCCGCTGTCAGAGGTTACCCATAAACGCCGTCTGTCGGCCCTGGGACCTGGAGGTTTGACTCGTGAGCGTGCCGGTTTCGAAGTCCGCGACGTTCATCCGACTCATTACGGACGCGTGTGCCCGATTGAAACTCCTGAGGGCCCGAACATCGGTCTCATTGCATCTTTGTCCACGTATGCACGAATTAACGATCACGGTTTTGTTGAAACGCCGTACCGCATCGTGCAGGAAGGTAAAGTAACCAATGAAGTCCGGTTCTTCTCTGCTCTTGAGGAAGAAGGACACGCTATCGCACAGGCGAACGCTGAAGTCGATGCCGATGGCCGTTTCATAAATGACTACAACTCGGCCCGTAAAAGCGGTGAATTCATCCTGGTTCATCGCGATGAAATAGCCCTGATGGACGTTGCACCGATTCAGTTGGTGTCAGTGGCTGCTGCCCTGATTCCATTCCTTGAAAACGATGACGCGAACCGCGCTCTGATGGGTTCGAACATGCAGCGTCAGGCGGTGCCACTGCTGCGTGCCGATTCACCTCTTGTCGGAACCGGTATGGAACGTATCGTTGCTCGCGACTCCGGTGTTTCCGTAATCGCCAAGCACAACGGCGAAGTTGAGTCCGTTGACGCAGCTCGTATTGTTGTCAAGATCGATGAAAACGAAAAGGATGAAAACGGCACCGGCGTCGATATCTACAACCTGATAAAGTTCGCCCGTTCCAACCAGAACACCTGTATCAACAACAAACCGGACGTCAAAGTCGGCGATAAGGTTAAACGGGGAGCGGTCATCGCCGATGGTCCGTCAACCGACATGGGTGAGTTGGCACTTGGCCAGAATATCGTCGTCGCCTTCATGCCGTGGGGCGGCTACAACTACGAGGATTCGATTCTCATCTCCGAGAAACTGATTAAGGATGACCGTTATACGTCGATCCATATCGAAGAATTTGAGTGTGTAGCCCGCGACACCAAGCTTGGTAAGGAAGAAATTACTTCCGACATTCCCAACCTTGGCGAAGAAACTCTTAAGGACCTGGACGAATCAGGCATTATCCGTATCGGTGCAGAAGTAAAGCCGGGGGATATTCTGGTTGGTAAAATCACTCCAAAAGGGGAAACCCAGCTTTCACCTGAAGAAAAACTGCTGCGCGCCATTTTTGGTGAAAAAGCAGGGGACGTTCGTGATACATCACTGACGGTTCCCCCGGGCGTCGAAGGTACCGTAATTGGCGCGAAGATTTTCTCCCGTAAAGGCAATGACAAGGATTCACGTACCGAGTTGATCGAGAAGGCCGAGGAAGACAAACTGCGCAAAGATGAGCAGGATGAAATCCGGATCATTCGCGATTCGGCTATCGGCAAGCTCAAACGCTTGCTTATCGGCAAAACCCTGGCTGTTAAACTTGAGGATACCAAAGGCAATCTCATCCTCGCAAAAGGGAAACAGATTACCGAGGAATCACTCCAGACACTTGCAAGCTCCGTCTGGAGTACAATTTCCGTAAGTGATGACAGCGAGACCGACGACAAGGTACATCAGATCCTTGAAACTCTTAACCGCCAGATTGACCTCATTCACAATGTTTTTGAGGACAAGATTCAGAAGCTCAAGCGTGGCGATGATCTGCCGCCGGGCGTAATCAAGATGGTAAAAATTTACATCTCTATTAAGCGTAAACTGCAGGTCGGCGATAAAATGGCCGGTCGTCACGGTAATAAAGGTGTTGTTTCCCGTATTCTGCCCGAAGAAGATATGCCATACATGGAAGACGGCAGACCGGTTGAGATCGTTCTCAATCCGCTCGGCGTTCCTTCCCGTATGAACGTCGGTCAGATTCTTGAAACGCATCTTGGCTGGGCTGCAAAAGGCATCGGCTGGAAAATTGAAGACATGCTTGAAAAACAGACTTCAGAAGAAAATCTGAAAGCGTATTTGAAAGATGTCTATGGTGACGATGAAGCCGGGGCATTTATTGACGGCCTCACCCGCACCGAACTGCTTAAGGTCGCTCGTCGCCTTCAGCGCGGTGTAGCCATGGCTTCCCCCGTTTTTGAAGGTGCAACAGAAGCACAGATCAAAGGGATGCTCGGTAAAGCAAATTTGCACTCATCCGGGCAGGTAACCCTGTTTGATGGACGTACAGGTGAACCATTCAGCAACAAGGTTACCGTCGGCGTCATGTACGTTCTGAAACTTCACCATCTTGTTGACGACAAGATCCATGCTCGTTCCATTGGACCATACAGTCTTGTAACGCAGCAGCCACTTGGCGGTAAGGCACAGTTCGGTGGACAGCGTCTGGGCGAGATGGAAGTCTGGGCAATGGAAGCATATGGCGCAGCCCATGCCCTCCAGGAATTCCTGACCGTCAAGTCGGATGATGTTTCCGGACGTACCCGTATGTATGAAGCGATTGTAAAAGGCAAACACACACTTGAACCTGGTTTGCCAGAGTCGTTTAACGTACTCATTAAGGAACTTCAGTCCCTCTGCCTTGATGTAGACCTGCTTGAAGGCGAAGAAGAATAAAGATTCCCTGGCCGCCGCCTGTACCCACAGGCGGCGACTTCAGACAAACGGAGGAGAGCAGCGTGGAAGATTATTTCAGCTTTTTTGATAAACCAAAAGATCCACTCCACTTTTCAGCTATACGCATATCTATTTCATCTCCCGATAAAATTCGGGAGCGTTCTCATGGCGAAGTAAAAAAACCGGAAACCATCAACTACCGTACGTTCAAGCCTGAACGGGATGGTCTTTTCTGTGCCAAGATATTTGGCCCGACAAAGGACTATGAATGTAACTGCGGCAAGTACAAGAGAATGAAACATCGCGGCATTATCTGTGAAAAATGCGGTGTTGAAGTTATTCCTTCGAAAGTTCGTCGTGAGCGTCTCGGTCATATTGACCTTGCAACTCCGGTCGCACACATCTGGTTTTTGAAATCGTTGCCATCGCGCATTGGCAACCTTCTTGACATTACCCTCAAGGATCTGGAAAAAGTCCTCTATTTTGAGGGATTTGTTATCAGCGATCCGAAAAATACTCCACTGCAGTTTTGTGAAGTCATGTCGGAAGACAAATATATTAAAATGCAGCAGGAATATGGTTCAGATGCATTTAACGGCGGTATGGGAGCTGAAGCGATCCGTGAATGCCTCCGTGCCCTCGACCTTGAAGATTTGGCTGTCACCCTGCGCGCCGAAATGGTTGAGTCAACCAGCGAAGCCAAACGGAAGAAAACCGCCAAACGCCTCAAAGTCGTTGAAGCATTCCGCCACTCCGGCAACAAACCGGAATGGATGATCCTGGAATGTATCCCGGTTTTGCCTCCCGAGTTACGCCCTCTGGTGCCGCTCGATGGTGGCCGCTTTGCAACGTCGGACCTGAACGACCTGTATCGCCGTGTTATCAACCGTAACAACCGTCTGAAGCGCCTTTGCGAACTGCAGGCGCCTGAAGTTATCATCCGCAATGAAAAGCGCATGCTGCAGGAAGCTGTTGACGCCCTGTTTGACAACGGTCGCCGCGGTCGTGCCATTGCCGGTCCGAACAAGCGTCCGCTCAAGTCTCTTTCCGACATGCTGAAAGGTAAATCGGGCCGCTTCCGTCAAAACCTTCTTGGTAAGCGTGTTGACTACTCCGGCCGTTCGGTTATCGTTGTCGGTCCCGAGCTTAAACTGCATCAGTGCGGTCTGCCGAAAAAGATGGCTCTGGAGCTGTTTAAACCGTTTATCTACAACAAACTGGAAGAGCGCGGCTTCGTAACAACGATCAAGAGCGCCAAAAAGATGGTTGAAAAAGAGCGTCCGGAAGTGTGGGACGTGCTTGAAGAGGTCATCAAAGAGCATCCGGTTATGCTTAACCGTGCTCCGACTCTTCACCGTCTCGGTATCCAGGCATTTGAACCGGTTCTTATCGAAGGGAAAGCTATCCAGCTGCACCCTCTAGTCTGTACCGCCTTCAACGCCGACTTCGACGGTGACCAGATGGCTGTCCATCTGCCACTGTCAATCGAGAGCCAGGTTGAAGCCCGTGTTCTGATGATGTCTACCAACAATATCCTTTCCCCTGCAAACGGAAAGCCGATCATTGTTCCATCCCAGGATATGGTTCTTGGCGCGTATTACATGACCCGTGACCGGATCAACGCCAAGGGCGAGTACTACCGCCCAACCGAGCAGGAGCTGCTGGCCGGCGTTAATGCCTCCGGTTGCTTCTCATCACCAGAGGAAGTAAGAGTTGCGTTTGATGCCGGCCAGATTGACATGCAGGCGCTGATCAAGGTTCGCATGAAGAATCTGGTAAGTGATGAAAAAGCCCAGATGATCGACACGACTGCAGGTCGCATACTGCTGCGTGACGTGCTCCCAGCGGCTGTACCGTTCTCAACCATTAACAAGGTCATGACCAAAAAAGAACTGTCAAATCTGGTTGATACCTGTTATCGCCTCTGCGACAGCAAAGAAACCGTTCTTTTGGCTGACCGCCTCAAGGAAATCGGCTTCAAATACGCCAACCTGGCCGGTATTTCCATCTGCCTGGACGACATGGTTATTCCTGAAGGAAAACCGGCGATCATTGAAAAAGCCCACGAAGAAGTTACCGAGATCCAGAATCAGTACACCGAAGGTCTCATTACCGACGGCGAACGTTACAACAAGGTTATCGATATCTGGGCAAAAGCAACTGAAGAAATCGCCACCGAAATGCTTGACAACCTGTCCAAGGAAATCGTCACCGCACGCGATGGCAGCAAAATCGAGACATCGTCATTCAACGCCATCCATATGATGGCTGATTCCGGTGCTCGTGGTTCCGCTCAGCAGATTCGTCAGCTTGCCGGTATGCGTGGTTTGATGGCCAAACCTTCCGGTGAGATTATTGAAACACCGATTACGGCAAACTTCCGCGAAGGATTGACCGTTCTCCAGTACTTTATTTCAACCCACGGTGCCCGTAAAGGTCTGGCGGATACGGCTCTTAAAACAGCTAACTCCGGTTACCTGACCCGCCGCCTGGTAGACGTTGCCCAGGATGCGATCATTACTGAAACAGATTGCGGTACATTGGATGGCTTGATCGTCTCTTCACTGACTGAAGGTGGCGAGATTATTGAACCGATCGGGGATCGTATCCTCGGGCGTGTTGCACTCGAAGATATCCACGACCCATTGACTGACGAAATTCTCGTGGAGACAAATCAGGAAATTGACGAGTATCTGGTTAAACGTGTCGAAGATGCCGGCATCGAGAAAGTCAAAATCAGATCGGTTCTTACCTGCCAGAGCAAACGTGGCATTTGTGCTAAATGCTACGGACGTGACCTGGCACGTGGTCACAGCGTCAACATGGGCGAAGCTGTCGGCGTAATCGCAGCCCAGTCGATTGGTGAGCCGGGTACCCAGCTGACCATGCGTACGTTCCATATCGGTGGTACCGCATCACGTCACGCCGAGCAGACGTCTCTTGAAGCACGCACCGATGGTGTTATCAATTATATTAACGTCAACACCGTTATCAATAATGAAGGGCATCATATCGTCATGAACCGTAACGGCGAAATTTCCGTTATTGACGAGACCGGCCGCGAACGCGAAAAATACACCGTCGTGTACGGTGCAAAAATCAAGATCGCTCCGGGTGGCGCAGTCAAGCAGGGTGCTACCCTTGCTGAATGGGACCCCTACACCATGCCGATCCTCACCGAAGTCGCCGGTCGGGTCAAGTTCGCCGATATACTTGAAGGCGTAACGATGGAAGAACAGCTTGATGATGTAACCGGTCTTTCCCGTAAGGTTATTATCGAAACAAAAGATACCGACAAGCGTCCGAGAATTGCCATTAAAGACGCAACCGGCGATGGCGGCGGCACCATCGGCAGATACTTCCTGCCTGCCGGTGCCAATATTTCGGTCACTGATGATACGATTATCAGTGCCGGTGATATTATCGCCAAGATTCCTCGTGAAACAACCAAAACGAAGGATATTACCGGTGGTTTGCCGCGTGTTGCCGAGCTGTTCGAAGCGCGTAAACCGAAAGACTTTGCCGTTATTACCGAAATCGATGGCCGCGTGTCATACGGTAAGGATGCCAAAGGCAAGCGTAAAGTTATCGTTACTCCGGAACTGGGCGAGCCAAAGGAATATCTGATTCCAAAAGGCAAGCATATCAGCGTTCACGAAGGCGATCATGTGCGGGCAGGCGAGCCGCTCATGGATGGTTCTTCAAACCCGCACGACATTCTGCGAGTACTTGGCGTAAAAGAACTTGCCAAGTATCTGGTTGATGAAGTCCAGGAGGTTTACCGTCTGCAGGGCGTTAAGATCAACGATAAGCATATCGAGGTTATCGTTCGCCAGATGTTGCGACGCGTACGCATCAAAGATACCGGTGACACCAATCTTCTGGTTGATGATCAGATCGAGCGGTGGGTATTTGAGCAGGAGAATGACAAGGCATTCCGCGACGGCAAGCGTCCGGCAATTGCAGAGCCGCTGTTGCTCGGCATTACCAAGGCGTCACTGTCTACCGAATCATTCATTTCCGCGGCATCGTTCCAGGAGACAACGAAGGTGTTGACTCAGGCAGCGATTGAAGGAAAAATCGATCACCTGCGCGGACTCAAAGAGAACGTCATTATGGGTCGTCTGATTCCTGCAGGTACCGGAATTGCACACTATCGCAATTTACGTTTGCAGGCGGAATCACTTGCTCCAAAGGAAAATACCGCGAAGGAAACGGAAAATTCCGATGCAGTTGATACCGATTTGGAAGCAGCATAATATAGGATAGAAACCAACGCAAAAACGGTTGAGAGGCGAACCTCTCAACCGTTTTTGCGTTTTATATTTACCGACCCTACGCTTTACCGGTCAGTTTCTTCCAGCCGCTGCCAGCCAGCTCAACCAGCCCATGTACCGTACGGGTGTAAAACCTGCTTACCGGCATACTGTTAACCAGCAGGGAGCCGTTTACCGATTCAATCGATACCGGGTCACCGGACTCGCAGGTGGATATTTGAGTATAATATTCACCCGGAAGCCCGAACAGAAATTTGTACAGGGAACCTTCATACCGACAGGCAACGATAAGTATAACCACCTCAGGCTGACCCGTTTTATGATGACACCGGGCCGTTGCGGAAACAAAGGAACCGGTGATTTTCTCAGCAACTCCCATCAGGGATTCAAGATTAATCCCCTTCGGTTTCATCCTCCCCAGCGACGGCAGCCCCCATGGCTTGAACGGTTCGTGTGGACGCGATTCATAATGATCACTTTTTTCCAGCAGCGTAACAACATTATTATTGATCGGGCCACCGATAGAGTGCGAAATTGCTGCTGAGAAGCCCTGCTCCATGATCAGGCGGTGATTCTCAACAATCTGAATCATTCCGGTTGCTCCGAGTGGATGCCCCCGCCCCTTGAGCCCTCCGGTGAGGTTGGTCGGGAATGCTCCACCTTCTCCGGTCAGTGAATCATCCAGCAATGCGTCCATGAGCCGGCTTTTGCTGACAATGCCTAGATCGACCATGTTTATCGGGCCAAAGCCGTTAAACGGATCATGCATGTTAATATGAATTTTCCCGGCAAAAGACCTGATATTCCTGACACCGGCCATTCCATAGGCATAGGCTGCGGCGATGACCGTGGCGGGAAAAGAGTGGAAATAGTTGCGGTCGGCTATCGTAGGAATATCAGTGGCACTGCCGACACCACTGACCCGGACATCCTGTGGGCGAGAAGTAAGAACCACCGCTGCCACACCATCGGACATGGGACAGAAGTCATGATAACGCAAAGGATTCCAATAGCGGTAGTTTCTGCCATCAACAATCTGCTTGAAATAATCCTGCAGCTCAATCTGCATATTCAGGTGAGCATTCGGATTGCGGGCAGCAAAACGATGACTCCGCTGCGTCAAAAGAGCTGAATAGGCGGTCCACTCTTCATCGGAAAGCCCGAGACGCTCCTTTAAAGCCCGTGCCACCAACGCACCACACGCCGGCATGGTCAGACCAAATTCAGCCTCGTCGCGATCAATAACTCCGGCTATGATACGGGTAGATTCCAGCGTTGAGGCATCACTCATCTTCTGGACGCCAAGGGCAAGAACCGAATCATACCGTCCCGAGGCGACTTCCAGATACGCGCTTTCGAATGCTGAAGCGCCAGATGAGGAGGCGGTATCCACCAGGACCGAGCGGGCACCGGAAATCCCGAGGATTCCGGATATCTTTGCAGCAGTATTGTCAACTCCCGAAAACGCTGACGGGTTCTGGCTGCCGACAATCACGGCCTCTATGTCGCGGCGGCGTACCGGACTTTCCTTAAATACCTCCCCGCTCAGTTCTGCCAGCTCCAAAAACGAAAGCTTCTCTTTTTCTTTGCCGTTGTAGCGTCCAACCGGAGCCATCCATGACGCGGCAACATACACAGGCCGAGGTGAAAACGGAATTCCCATAAGTACCCTTTCTTAGACACCGCATTTGAATTCAACGTTACAAGTCAAGCAAGCTGCAAACGAGGAAATAATACCACGTCACCAGCTAAAAGCCACATCCCCCGCCATTTTTCTGGTGATATTTCTGGTGGTAGGCCTCAGCTTCCCAGAAAACGGCCGCCGACACAATCTGCGTGGCAATTGACCGGCGATACACATTTTTCTGGTCAAGTTCGTCGCGGGCTGCGACTGCCGCCTGATGCTGGGCTTCCGTGTGATAGAAAATAGCGGAGCGGTACTGCTCACCGAAATCCGGCCCCTGCCTGTTGACCTGGGTCGGATCATGGCACTCCCAGAAAACCTTCAGCAGCTCTTCATAACTGATCAGCTGCGGGTCATACGAGACCTCCACCGCTTCCGCATGACCGGTATCAAGAGAGCAGACATCTTTGTACGTCGGATTTTCCGTACGTCCGCCAATGTACCCGACACGGGTTGCAACGACACCGGGCAGAGCAGAAAAGACATCCTCCACACCCCAGAAACAACCGGCAGCAAACGTTGCTATTTCAATCATGATCACCTCCGGCATTACTATGAGGAAATGCTCCTAAAACAACAAAGGGCCCCGCAGGGCCCCGTTACAACTACATCAGTTTTTCCATTTCCTCTTCAGAAATATCAAAGTTTGCATAGACGTTCTGGACATCATCATTATCCTCCAGCTTATCCATCAGCTTGAGCATGCTTTCAGCCTGCTTCCCTTCAAGTTTGACCTGAGTTTGAGGAATCATGGTTATTTCGGCATTGGTATGCTTGAATCCCTGGCTAGCCAGCGCTTCGCGCACTTCTATGAATGAGGACGGCTCAGAAGTTACTTCATAGCAGTCATCCTGCTCGGCAACATCTTCAGCGCCGGCTTCAAGAGCCGCTTCAAAAAGTTTATCAAAATCAACGGACTTGTCATAGCCGATCAACCCTTTTTTGCTGAATATCCAGGCAACGCAGCCCGCTTCACCCATGTTACCGTTACTTTTGGAAAAAATACTGCGGATATCGGAAACGGAACGATTACGATTATCAGTCAACACTTCAACCAGCACGGCAGCGCCACCAGGACCGTATCCTTCATACACGATTTCCTCGTAGGTAACCCCTTCCATACCGCCGGCACCTTTTTTGATAGCCCGCTCAATATTATCTTTCGGCATATTTTCGGCTTTCGCTTTATCTATCGCGGTCCTCAGACGGGGATTCGCAGCAGGATCAGCACCGCCCAATTTTGCTGCCACCGAAATTTCCTTGATGATTTTAGTAAAGACCTTGCCGCGTTTCGCATCAGCAGCGCCTTTTTTATGCTTGATTGTACTCCACTTATTATGACCTGACATCGAACTGCTCCTTTGGGTGAGAATGTATAATTCACATTATTTATTCAGGCCAACGACAGTCACCGGGACAATAGATGGCACCTTAATTAAGACCTGGCAAAACGAATTTATTTATTGCCTAAAAAAGTTAGAGAGATTACCATGCGAAAGCGTACCTGTCCAGTGGGAATTTATCAAAAAAGGGATCTATCAAGCATGAAGAGAATTAATAACTCGTCTATATTGTTTATACTTTCGCTTCTATTGCTCTTGGTACTGAACGGCTGCAGCTCATCAAAACCAGCCTCTCAAAACGACCCACCTCCCCTGCTTTCACAGGATGAACTGATCCGACCCTACACTAAAATGGGCAGAATTGTCGTAACTCGTGAGGTAATCGGAACCGACTATCGGATTTCATCTGACATAAAAGCATGGGGACTGTCTGCTATCCGGCTTGAGGCAGAGAAAATGGGGGCAGATGCGGTTATCCTTCCGGAGGTTACCGGACACAGCACCATGTATGGAGTTGTTCCATCAACGGAATATCTCGCTACTGGATTTGCAATTAAATTCAAATAGAAAATATCGGTTGACAGCAGGTCAGAATATTCGCTATAAGTGTTGCTTCATTGATTATGGCGCGTTATCCAAGAGGCTAGGAGCCGGTCTGCAAAACCGTTAACGTCGGTTCGAATCCGACACGCGCCTCCAAATTTTATTCCAGACAACTCCCAATCAAACCAAAAAGCCCTTTAAACAAAGGGCTTTTTTCTTTTTTTACTCCAGATAACTACACATAGCTTCTACCAAATCCTAAGTTACTTGGGGGTATTTACAAACCGAATACCCCCATATTATGCTAGGCCATGGATTGTTACCCCAAATTATATATGGAGGCTTCAATGGCGCTGACTAAACTGCAAGTTGATCATGCAAAGGCAAAAGACAAAGAC
>Ga0118677_10004874_pt1 | contig 14776 bp, 13 predicted proteins | sample AliMusrvi5mmetaG_FD_86154 | JGI IMG/M metagenome (GOLD analysis project Ga0118677, IMG submission 86154)
CCGCCGAGAGCATTGTCAGTCCGGTCGCACGCCATGTCTTCAAGACTCCCCAGAAAGACAGCGATGCGGTGCGCAAAATCTTTCAACAGATGCAAAAAATGAAGATCACCAAGATCGCGGTGACCTCCAGCAATACCGGTTTCGGCAAGGCAGGCAAGGAACAACTCGAAAAAATCGCCCCTGAATTCGGTATCACCATTGCCCTCAGCGATGTTTATGAAAAGGAAGCCACGGATCTTTCGAGCGTAGTGACCAAGATCAAGGGCGCCAATGTTCAGGCCGTGGTTAATTGGTCAATCGAACCTGCCCAGGCCATTCTGGCCAAAAATATGCGACAATTGGGGCTGACCATTCCCCTGTTCCAAAGCCATGGTTTTGGAAACATTCGGTATGTCAAGGAAGCCGGCGCCGCGGCTGAAGGGATCATCTTCCCGGCCGGCCGACTGCTGGTGGCCGACATCCTTCCCGGCACTCATCCGCAGAAGGTCCTTTTGCAACAATACGCCAAGGAATATCAGGCGCGCTATAACGAGGATGCCAGCACTTTCGGCGGGCATGCGTATGATGCCATCCTCATTCTCGAAAAGGCCATTGCGATCGCCGGCACCGATCCAACCAAGCTGCCCGCCGCCATCGAAGGAATCACGGGTCTGGTGGGAACCGCCGGCATATTCAACTTCTCCGCGACCGATCACAACGGTCTGGACATCAATGCATTTGAAATGCTGACGGTCAAGGACGGGAAGTTTGCGGTGCTTAAGAACTAAATCGATTCCGGGCGCCCTCCGACGTCACCCTGGCGGGAGGGCGCTGTTGGTTTACCTCGACTACAAGGCGCTAACTGCGGCATGACTTCAGAGCTGCTTGTTCAATACCTGCTCTCCGGCATTACCATTGGCTCGGTCTATGCGATCGTGGCCATTGGGTTCAATATCATTTATAATGCCACCGGGATCATCAATTTTGCCCAGGGCGAGTTCGTGATGCTGGGGGGGATGATCGCCGTATCCTGCATGCCCTTCATGCCCCTCTGCCTGGCCGTATCCTGCGCCGTGGTGGTCACTGCACTCATTGGTGTATTGCTGTACGTCTGTTTTTTTCGCTGGCTGAAGTCGCCTTCCGTACTCCGCCTGATCATCATCACGATTGGGATCTCGATTCTGATTCGGGAAGCCGCTTTGATGATCTGGGGCGAACAGGTTCGTTCCCTGCCGTATTTCAGCGGAAACGAAATCTCCTCGATCCGTATTTTCGGGGCCTACATTTCGCCCCAGGTGCTTTGGATTCTCGGCGTCGTGGGAATCATGGTTCTATTGCTCAACCTGTTCTTCGCCTTTACCCGGATGGGGCGCGCTATGCGCGCCTGTTCGGCCAATCCCACTGCGGCGACCCTGTGTGGTATTAATTCGCAAGGGATGGTCGCGATTGCCTTTATGCTGAGCGCGGCGATCGGCGCGCTGGCCGGTTGTGTCATGTCGCCCATGACCCAGACCCAGTATGACTCCGGCACTCCGCTGGCCGTCAAGGGTTTCACCGTCGCGATTCTGGGGGGGTTGGGTAACAGCACCGCGGCCGCGGCCGCCGGCTTGCTTCTGGGTGTGGTCGAAGCTTTGGCAGTGAGTATCCTGCCGGTCGCCTACAAGGATGTCATCGCCATCGGTCTGTTGCTGGTTGTACTGGCCATTCGCCCCACGGGCTTATTCACCTCCCGGCAGGCGGGCACGCTTAAGGAATTCTGATGCGGGGTCGCTATACACCATTGCTGATACTGTTAGGGCTTGTTGTTGGAATCCAACTGGCAACGGCGGTGACCGGTACCGCCTATTTTCTCACCCAGCTTACGATGACTGCCTATTATACCCTGGTGGTGGTCGGATTGTGCATCCTGATGGGTTACGCGGGACAGATTTCCCTCGGGCATGCGGGATTCTTTGCCATCGGCGGTTATACGTCAGCCTACCTCACCACCTTAAATCTGGCCTCTGGTACCCATCCCTCAGCCGTGGCTCTACTGATGCGCTGTGGGCTGATCGTCCCAGGGCACAATCTCTATGGGGCCGAACTGGCCCGCCTGCATCCGGGGGTGGCCTTTCTTGCGGCTGTGGCGCTGACCGCCGGGATCGCGGTCATTATTGTCATTCCCGTGCTCCGTCTCAAAGGACACTACCTGGCCATGGCGACCCTGGGATTCGGACTGATCGTTTATCGGGTGGTTCTCGGTACCGCGGGTCTGGGCGCGGCCGATGGGCTTTCCGATGTCCCGGCCTTCACTTTGGGCGCTGGGATCACGGTAACCGGTGGTGCCGGATTCCGCGTGGTCAATTATTACGTTGCCTGGTGCCTGGTCAGCCTGGGCGCCCTGCTGGTCCTCAACCTGATGCAATCCCGTGCCGGGCGTGCCTTGGCTGCCATCCACGGTAACGAAGCGGCGGCCCAGGCTATGGGCATTGATACCGCGGCTTACAAACTGCGCCTCTTCGTCTTCAGCGCCATCCTGGCCGCCGCCGCGGGAGCCTTGCTGACCCATTACACGGGCGGCATCGGCCCGAGCGAAGCCGGGGTGATGAAATCTGTGCGCTATGTGGCCATCGTGGCCGTGGGCGGAATGGCCAACCTCTGGGGTACCATTGTAGCGAGCGCCATTCTCAACTTTCTCTCCCTGCGGGGTTACTTTGGAATTTATGATGATGCCGTGTTTGGCGGAATTCTGGTTTTTATGATGCTTTTCGCTCCACAAGGTTTGATGGCTCGGGAGACTTTCGCCGGTCTCATCGCATGGGTTCGTCGAAAGGGGGGAGAGTAAGCATGTCCCCCTTGCTCCAGGTTCGCCAGCTCAACCGTCGGTTTGGTGGATTACAGGCGGTGAAAAATGTTTGTTTCGATGTCAGGCGCCACCAGATCAAGGCGGTGATCGGTCCCAACGGCGCGGGTAAAACCACCCTCTTCAACCTGATTGCCGGCAGTCTGCCAGCCGATGAGGGGGAGGTTCTGTTTGACGGGCGCTCGATCAGCAATTGGCCCGCCCATCGGGTGGCCGGGGCTGGGATTGCCCGCACCTTCCAGAACATCAAGTTGTTTGGCAACCTGACGGTACTGGAAAATGTCATGGTTGGCTGTCATATTCGGGCCCGTGCCGGCATGTTGGCCGGTATGTTTCGCGCGCCGCATACCCGCGCCGAGGAAGCGCGTATCCGCACCCGCGCCTGTGAATTGCTCGATCTACTGGGGATCGCCGATTTGGCTGATCGGCCTGCCGGCGCGTTGGCGTTTGGCCAGCAGCGGGCGGTGGAATTTGCGCGCGCTCTGGGGCTGGACCCCTCCCTGCTTTTATTGGATGAGCCAGCGGCCGGCTTGAACATACATGAAACCGCGCAACTCGGGGAGATCATCCGCAAAATTCGCGCCTTGCAGATCACCATCCTGCTGGTTGAACACGACATGTCGCTGGTGATGGATATTTCCGATGAAATCGTGGTGCTCTCCTTTGGTGAAAAAATTGCCGAGGGGCGACCGGCTGAAATCCAACGGCATCCTGACGTGATCCGGGTCTATCTGGGAGATGATCATGCTTAGAATCCGCAATCTCCAGGCGGGTTACGGCAAACTCCGGGTGCTCCGGGGTGTCTCCCTTCACGTGAAAGAAGGCGAAATCGTCACCCTGATCGGTGCCAACGGCGCCGGAAAAACAACCCTCTTGCATGCCATCACGGGCCTGGTTGCCGCCCGGGGCGGGGAGATTCAATTCGGCGGCACTGATCTGACCCGGCTGGCGGCCTACCGGATCGTGGGTCAGGGATGCGCCCTTGTGCCTGAGGGCAGGCAGATGTTTGCCGTCATGACGGTCGATGAAAATCTGAGGCTGGGCGCCTATTCCCGCCAATCTCGTGACAGTGCCGGCGTAGAGGCGACCCTCGCGCAGGTTTACCGGCTTTTTCCCGTTCTCCGGGAACGGCGCAAACAATATGCCGGCACCCTTTCCGGCGGCGAGCAGCGGATGGTGGCCATCGGTCGGGCGCTGATGGCCAACCCCCGGCTGATCATGCTGGACGAACCGTCCATGGGACTGGCCCCCTTGGTGGTGAAGGAAATATTCAGAACCATCACCGGGCTGCGGGCGACGGGGGTTACGATTTTGCTGGTCGAGCAGAATGCCAAGGCCGCCCTGTCCATCGCTGACCGGGGATATGTGATGGAGACCGGCACCATCTTCATGGAAGGGGCGGCACGGGATCTGCTGAACAACAACGACGTTCAACGGGCTTATTTAGGCAAGGACTACAAGAGCATCGGCGAACGAAACCTTCCGGGGAATGAGACTCAACGATAACCGAGGTGACCCATGATCTATAACCGTGAAACCGAGACCCTTCCGCGCAATGACCTGGCGCAACTCCAGATTGAACGCCTGCAAACCACCCTCAACCGCGTCTATCGCAATGTTGCCTTCTACCGCGAAACTTTCGACCGGCAGCGGGTTGATATTGAGAAAATAAAATCGAGCGACGATCTCCAGCGACTGCCTTTTACGACCAAGGATGATCTGCGGCGAAGTTATCCCTATGGCATGTTTGCGGTGCCGCTGCGCGATATTGTCCGCCTGCATGCGTCCTCCGGCACCACGGGGCAACCCATTGTGGTGGGGTATACGCGCAATGATCTCAACCACTGGTCCGAGGTGGTCGCCCGTACGCTCTTTGCCGCCGGAGTGACGGAACACGATGTGGTGCAGATTGCTTTTCAGTACAGCTTGTTCACCGGCGGACTCGGATTTCATTACGGTGCCGAACGGATCGGCGCGTCGGTCATTCCGGCCTCTTCCCACACCAATGCCACCGAACAGGTCATGATCATGCGCGATTATAAAACCTCGGTGCTGGTCACCATGCCCAGCCATGCGTTGGCACTGGCGGAGGCGCGCGATCAATTGCATTTGCATCCCGAGGCATTGCAATTGAAAATTGGCATATTCGGGGCGGAGCCTTGGAACGAGGAAACGCGCCGGCATATTGAGGAACGTCTACACATCACGGCTTATGATGCCTATGGACTCACCGAAATCATCGGCCCCGGCATTGCCGGCGAATGTGCCCAACGGACCGGATTGCACATCAACGAGGATCACTTTATCGCCGAGGTCATCAATCCCCAGACCCTCGCGCCGGCACCGGCCGGTGAGACCGGTGAATTGGTCTTTACGACACTAACCAAGGAGGGGTTCCCGCTTATCCGCTACCGCACCGGGGATCGGGCGTCACTCGATCCGGCTCCGTGCGCCTGCGGCCGCACCTTGGCCCGCATGAGCCGTGTGAGCGGCCGTACCGACGATCTCCTCATCATCCGCGGAGTCAAACTGTTCCCCACGCAACTCCAGGAGATCGCCCGAACTCTGGGCGGCATAGCGCCCCAGATGCGCGTGGTGCTGTCCCGCGTGAACGAGGAAGAGACGTTGGAAATCCAGGTGGCCTTTGCCGATGATTTTGGCGGACTCGACGAAGTGCGCCACGTTGAACAAATGCGCCGTAATTTTGCCCAGCGTGTTGAAAACGCCATCGGAATCACGCCCAAGATTGTATTCCTGGAATCGGCAACTCTGCATCAGAGTTGCGGGGCCAAGAATCTGCGCGTAGTTGATCTTCGCAAGGGGTAACGGGTTCATTGCCGGAAATAAAGGGCCCTGTGGCCCTTTATTCGCAAAATCCCTTCGGCTTTACTTGCGGCGAGATAGGACCGAAGCTTCATACCGACGGACATCGGTCAGCCAAACATCCCCAACCGGCACGCCCTCAATCATACAGAAGTAATCCCACACAGCGGCGAAGGGAAGGCTCTTGGCTTCTTCCTGAAGGGCGAGTCGGCTGGTGAAATCGCCGCGGGCCTCAGCCTTCCGCAGAAGCGCGGACGGTTCGAGCAGGGCGATTAACAGGGCCTTCATCATGTTCCTTGCGCCGATGACCCAGGCTGCAACGCGGTTGATGCTGGCATCGAAATAATCGAGGCCGATGTGGATGCGGTTCAATGCCTCGGATCGGATGATTTCCTCGGCAATGGCGCGCAAGTCGTCGGTGAGCGTGACGACGTGATCGCTATCCCAGCGGACCCCACGGCTGACATGCAGGAGGATGGCATCGAGGAAGAAAAGGACCGAGGAAATTTTGTCGGCGATCGATTCGGTGGGATGAAAGTGGCCGGCATCCAGGCAGAGCAGTTTATGGTTTTTGATCGCATAGCCCAGGTAGAATTCATGGGAGCCGATGACGCAACTTTCAGAGCCGATGCCGAAGAGTTTGCCTTCGACCGCGTCGAGGTTCCACTTTTCGGGGATGGATTCAGCGAAGACGGCGTCCAGTGAATCCTTGAGCAGGGCGCGCGAGGTTTGGCGGTCGACGGGGGTATCCTTGAAACCATCGGGGATCCATAGATTGGTAACACACGGGGATCCCAGACGGCGGCCGAAGGAAGCTCCGATGCGGCGGCAAGCGATGGCGTGCTCGATCCAGAAGCGGCGGATACCGGCATCCCGGGAGGAGAGGGTGAATCCGGCGTTTGCCAAAGGATGGGAGAAACACGAGGGATTGAAATCGAGTCCGAGGCCCTGAGTGCGCGCCCATTCGACCCAATTATTGAAATGACGGGGTTCAAGCTCATTGCGAGGGACGGCCTTGGAGCCGGTTTCGGCATAGATCGAGTGCAGATTAAGCCGGTGCCGCCCCGGGATCATGCGAAAGGCCATTTCGAGATCATCGCGGAGTTCGACCGGGGACCGGGCCTTCCCAGGGTAATTGCCGGTGGCCTGGATACCGCCCCCGCTCAAGCCTCCCTTGTTTTCGTAACCGGTGACGTCATCGCCCTGCCAGCAATGGAGCGAGAGGGGGATTTGGGAGAGGGCTTTGAGCGCCTTTTGGGTGTTAACCCCGGAGGTGGCATAACGATCCTGCGCGAGACGGTAGGCTTGTTCTATTTTCTGTGTATTCATGGGCGGTTCTCCGGGTTAAGGGTTTGAGATGGGTTTTTCAATGGCCGCGGATAACGGCCAAAATTTCATCGCGTTTTTGTTGCATGAGAGATTCAGTTCGCGCTTCCAAATTGAGGCGGATGAGCGGTTCGGTATTGGAGACCCGGACATTGAACCACCAGTCGGCATATTCGACACTATACCCGTCGAGTTCGGTGATCCGCCCATCGGCATACTGTTTCCGGAGGGCAGCGAGTACGTGGGCGGTGTTTTCGACTTCAGAATTGATTTCCCCGCTGGCGTGGTATTTGCGGAGGGGGCGGATCAATTCGGACAGGGGGCGCCCGGTCCGGCAGAGGATGTCGGCGATGCAGAAGACCGCGAGGGCTGAGCTTTCGGTGTAATAGTTGTCCTTGAAATAATAATGCCCGGAGAGTTCGCCGGCGAAGAGGGCGTCGGCATCGCGCATTTGTTGTTTAATGAAAGCATGCCCGACGCGGGACATCATCGGCGTACCACCGGCGGCTTCGATGACTTCCTTCACGACCCAACTACTGCGAAGATCATAAAAAATGGGGCCTTTAGTTTGGGCGAGAAGGCTTTGGGCGATCAGGGCGGTAATCAGGTCCATGGGAATGATGGCACCCTTTTCATCGACGAACCCCGCCCGGTCGGCGTCTCCATCGAAAGCGACACCGAAATCATAGGGTTTGGATCGGATGCGCTTTTGGAGGGCTTTGAGTGTGTCGGTATTGAGGGGGTTGGCCTCATGATTGGGGAAGGTGCCGTCAAGGGTGTCGAAGAGAGGATCGACCTGGATTCGGCCCTCGAAACAACGGGCCTCAAGGATTCCCATGGCATTAGCGAAATCGGCGGCGATGCTAACCGGACGGGAAAGCGAAATACAGCTTTGAATGTGTTTGACGTATTCAGGGAGGATATTGACCTCCGACATGCCGGCGGGACTTGGGGCGGTCGGGGCGTAGGCGTTCGAGGCGATAATTTGTTCGATATCCCGGATCCCGGTATCTCCGCTGATGGGAATGGCCTGTTGGCGGCAGAGCTTGAAGCCGTTCCATTCCCCGGGATTATGGGAGGCGGTGATCATGATTCCGCCGTCGGCTCCGAGTTTTCCGTTGGCGAAATAGGACATGGGCGTGGAGCAGAGTCCGAGGCGGATGACTTCGGCGCCTTGTTCGGTCAGACCGCGGGCAAGGGCGTTGAAGAGCGGGGTGGAATGGGGACGCATGTCCTGACCGACAACAACTTTTCGGCATTTGAGGAACGTGGCGAAGGCCCGGCCAATCTTATAAGCCAGATCATCCGTCAAGGTTAGGCCATAAATTCCGCGAATATCATAGGCTTTAAAAATGCCGGCCATCGGATCAACTCCTCCTGTGACACACCTCGCAGTTCCGGGCACTTGCGATGAAAAACGCCTTACTTTAAAGAGGACAGCGAAGGAATTCAACCCCTATATTTCCAGTAATTTATTATTGACTCCGTTTCGATAATAAGCACAATTCAAACCCTAGTGTGGAGCTGGATTTATTTGTTAATTTATTAACAAATATGCAGATAAAATGCTCCACCTGGACGCGGTCATTGCCGATGCGACGGATCAGACAACGAGGAGATATGATGAAGACATTGATGGGATGGATGGTCAGCGGCGCGGTGGTCGGAATGATTGGGGCAACTGTGGCAACGGCGCAAACCAATGTGCCGGACCGGGTTCGGGCGGGTGGCGATATCCGTTTGCGTCAGGAATATTTTGATGAGATTCCGATTTCGAAGGATCCACCGGGCGTGACGCGTGGGGGGCAAAATGACTATTATCGGATTCGGACCCGACTTTGGACGGAAATCGATTTGAGCCAGGATGTTCTATTCAGGGTACGGGCGGTGAATGAATTCCGGCACTGGGAACGCCCCGATCAAGGTGGAAAACCGGACAATTCGACTTATGACTTTCCGGATGAAGTGGTCTTCGACAATTTGTACCTTGAAGTCCGCAACCTGCTGGATCAAAAAATGGATCTGCGAGTGGGACGTCAGGATCTGATGTACGGCAACGGAATGGTGATTCTCGAAGGGACTCCGAAAGACGGATCCCGCACGACCTATTTTAATGCCGTCAAGCTGACGGTTCGGGAGATCCCGGACACCACGGTGGATTTTCTCGGCATTTACAACAATCCGGAAGACGAGTTGGCGATTAATTCAACCGATCGCGATTTGACCGGCCTGGTAAGTGGGAACAATGATATGCGAGAATCGGGGGGCGGATTTTACTTGAAGAATAAGTCCTTCAAAGATTTACCCTTGGAAGTCTATGGCCTCTACAAGAATGAAAGCGATTGGGATCAGGTGTCCGGGACGAATGTCATATCCCATGACGAGTTGGACGTGAACACCCTGGGTTTCCGCCTATTGCCCGATTTTGGCAACGGGCTTGCGGCAAGCTTGGAAGCGGCCTACCAATTGGGATGGCGGGGTGATGCGGATGTGTCCGGCTACGGAGTGGATGCGGCCCTGATGTATAAACTGCCGGGGACGGTGTCTTGCAAGCCGATGGTTTATTCCGGGGTTTATGTTTTATCCGGTGATGATCCGAACACGAAAAAAGATGAAGGTTGGAATCCCTTGTGGGCCCGTTTCCCTCAATACAGCGAACTGTACGTTTATGCCTATGACGCGGATGGCGCGGCACGTTGGTCGAACCTGATCATGCCCAATGCCGGTGTCAAATGCGCTTTTGGTGATCGGTTGACGACGAAAGCCTATGTCAGCTACTTATGGGCGATGGAAGATAACGGTCCGGGCGATGGCAAGGACCGTGGTTTTTTAAGCGGTGTATTTGCTGAATATGTACTGGGGAAAGGGATGTTGACCGCGAAGGACAAACTCTCGATGCATGTCTTGTGCGATGTGCTGGAACCCGGAAATTACTACAAGGCTGACGATATGGCGATATTTGCCCGGTGGCAGGTAATGTATGAGTTTTAAGTAATCCCAGGGACGGGAATACTTAAACCCGTTTATATCTTGCGAACACCGGCGTCCAATCAGGACGCCGGTGTTTTTTTTCGGATTGCTGCTGTTCCCGCCGATGGGTATAGTAAGGGTGAAATTGTTCATTTTGGTAAGGATTTTTGTTCCATGCGCATCATTACCCGTTATGCTTTGAAGGAATATCTGATTCCTTTTTTTTATTGCATGGCTGCGTTCAGCCTGATTTACCTGGTATTGGATATTTTCGACCGATTTACCGACTTTATCGAAGCCCAGATTCCTCTTTGGCAAATCCTGTTTTTTTATGCTCATTATCTATTCGCGGTAACCGGGTTTGCGCCCTTTATTGTGGTGGTCATGCCGGTGGCCTTGTTGCTGGGGGAACTTTACACGCTGGTAAACTTTGCGCGGCATAACGAATTGACCGCATTGCGGGCAACCGGGATGAGTCTGTACCGGTTGATGTTTCCCTTCTTGCTAGTGGGATTTTGTGCTGCTCTGACCTGTCTGGTGATTCAGGAAACGATTGGACCCCAGGCAACCTTATGGGTCAAACGATTTGAGGCGGAAAACATCAAAAAACGCCCCGCACAAGCGAACATGTTCATGGATTTTCTTTACCATACCGGGGGGGATCATCGGCATTGGCTGGTGCGGATTTTCGACAGCCGGACCCCGGGACGGTGCAAGGATGTCAAGATTACACAGGACCTTAAAGATGGGTCGCTGGGAGAAGAGATGTGGGCGGACAAGGCTGAATGGCTGGACGGCAAGTGGTGGTTTTTTGGATTAAAAACCCAGAAATACGACTTGCGTGGCGAGCCGGTGGGTGGGCCGAGTAAGCCTTCTCCATATCCTATAGAAAAACCTGATTTCAAAGAAACGCCACAGGATTTTCTCCAGGAATTAAACCAGACCGACACGCTTTCCTCCTGGGATATGTACCGTTATGTGGCCAACCGTCCCAATCTATCGCGAACTACCCGGGTTCGCCGACATGTTGATTTGCATGCCCGCCTGGCAATGCCCTGGACGTGTTTCGTGGTGATCTTAATTGGAATGCCGGCGGTGATGACGACCAGTCGCAAAGGCGCCCTGTTCACCGTTTTGGGGGCCATTGCGGTACTCTTCATCTTTTTTTTCCTGGTCCACCTCGGAATGATTTTAGGAAAGCGTGAACTATTGACGCCGTGGCTGGCCGGCTGGTTGCCGAACCTGATTTTTCTGGGTGCGGGACTGACCGGTTTGTTGGTCATTCGACGCTGATTTTCGACGGGAACGGGTCCATGGAAAAACGACGACTGGATATTTTACTGGTCGAACGGAATCTTTGCGAAAGCCGGGAAAAGGCCCAGCGCTTGATTTTGGCAGGGGATGTTTTGGTTAACGACCAAAAAGTATTCAAGCCCGCGCAATCATTCTCCCTCGATGTGCCACTGGCATTGGTGGCTCCTGAAAAATATGTCAGCCGGGGCGGCTGGAAGCTTGAACAGGTGTTGCTCACCTGTGGCTGTGAAGTGCAAAATAAAGTTGCGGCTGATATTGGCGCCTCCACGGGAGGATTCACTGATTGTCTTCTGCAAAATGGGGCGCGAAAGGTCTATGCCGTGGATGTTGGACAAGGCCAGCTGGCGTGGAAACTGCGCAACGATCCACGGGTAGTGGTTCGGGACCAGATTAATGCCCGTTATCTGACCCCAGACCAGGTGGGGGAACCGGTCGATTTGGCGACCATTGATGTGTCGTTCATTTCGTTGACTTTAATTCTGCCGCCGGTTTGTGCGCTGTTGAAAGCGGGAGGGTATGTGATCGCGTTGATCAAACCCCAATTCGAGGTGGGGCGTGAAAAAGTAGGCCGGGGGGGAGTGGTGCGGGAGGTCCGGTTCCGGGAGGAGGCGGTGGCCAAGATCCGGAATTTTGTTCAGGAGCATCTGCCGTTGACCTTGCAAGGCGTTACGCCTTCGCCTATTCTGGGCCCGGCGGGTAATCAGGAATTTTTAGGCGTTTGGAAAAAATCATGAAAAAGATCGGGGTGATCGTAAACCTGCAAAAGACGCATGCCCGTTCGGGTCTGCGACGTCTTTTGGAATTGGCCCGGCACTGGGATCTGACGCTGACAACCACGCCGGAAGTGGCCGTCCTGTCCGATCCTCCGTTGGAAGCCACCCTGACGCAAGATTGGGATGCGATCGAAGCACTCGTTGTATTGGGAGGGGATGGAACCTTGCTGCGGGCGGTCCGTGAATTTGATGGGCGGGACAAGCCAATCTTAGGAGTCAATCTGGGCAGTCTTGGTTTTTTGACGTCCGTGACGGAAAGCGAATTAGCGCACGCCGTCGAGGCGATCGCCCGGAACACCGTAACGGTTTCGGAACGAACCATGTTATCAGGAACGATCCTGAGAGACAGTCCCGAGGTGACCCACTGTCGGGCATTGAATGACATTGTGATCCGGTCGACCGGGGGGCGGGTTATCACGTTGGGAATGTCGGTTGGCGGACGGGAAGTTTCTCATTTTGTCGGCGATGGATTGATCGTGGCCACTCCCACCGGCAGTTCGGGTTATGCCTTGTCAGCGGGGGGACCCATCGTCATGCCCGATGCGGCGGTCTTAATCGTGGCCTTAATGTGTCCCCATACCCTCAGTACCCGGCCATTGGTGTTGCCAGATACTTCCGAGGTGATTGTCCGCCTGGTCAATTCCTCCAACGAAGTGTTGCTGATATCCGATGGGCAGCGAGGGGAACCCTTGAATCCCGGGGATCGGGTGGTGGTGACCAAATCCCCCCGAGGAGTTCGGTTTTTGCATGTTCCGGGGTATGACTACTTTGCCGTCCTGCGTCAGAAATTACATTGGCGGGGAACGGCGTTGGAATGACCGCTTGGAAAACGACGGGTCGAGGTCAGCTTTCCGGAATGGCCTTTAAAGCCGCCTCGTAAACTTGGCGGAGAGGCACGCCATGCTGGCGGGCCTGGGTTCGACAATCCTCGTATTCCGGCGAGGCGGTGAGCCGAACACCCTGCCAAAAACCACATTTAACGCCCACGATTCCGAAACGAGTTTGCACCTGCACAAACTGGCGTTGGAGTGTCGTGCGCTGAACCGGAAACCGGCGGATTCCGAGGGTTGGAAGTTCCTTAAAAATCAAGGATTGCAATCGGTCTTCATCCCCGGGGCGGCAAAGAACGCTCAAAAGCTGACCGGGGCGTTGTTTCTTCATTTGTACGGCGGTGACAAATACGTCCAGCGCGCCAGCTTCCATCAATTGACCCGTCACGTCCCCAATCCATTCGGGGTTGGCATTATCCAGATTGCATTCCAGCATCAGGCAATCGGAAGGAGTGTTTAACTCTGCGGGAGCAATTTCGAACAGGGATGCCCGGAGCAGATTGGGGCGGGACTTCAAGGTTCGATGACCGAACCCATATCCCGAACGGACGAGCTTGAGCGAGGAGGGAGAGTCCTTCATGAGGGGGAATGAAGTTAGGAGTGCCGCACCTGTGGGGGTAACCAATTCAAACGGTTCATCGACCGAATGGACCGGGAATCCCTTGAGTAATTCCAATGTAGCGGGGGCTGGGGAGGGAAGAAGGCCATGGGCGCATTGAATCACACCATGCCCCAGTGGCAGGGGAAGAATCCGATGTGCGTCGATTTTTAAATGGTGGAGCAACCAGCAGACCCCGGCGATATCAATGATCGCATCTACCGCGCCCACTTCATGAAAATGAACTTGATTGACGGGAACCGCATGGATGGTGGCTTCAGCTTCGGCGAGGCGGCGAAAAACCCGGACGATATGTTCGCAGACGGATGGAGGCAGGCGACTTTGATCGATGAGTTTCAAGATGTCGTCCAGCCGCCGATGGGTGTGATCATGGGCATGGACGTTAACGTTGACCCGCAACCCTTTCATGCCGTGATCGACCAGAGGAAGGACCTCGATGTCGTAGGGATCGGGCAGGGGAATAGTTTGTAAGGCTTCCTTCAATTCATCCGGGGCAACACCTAGGTCCAGCAGGGTAGCCAGCAAGAGGTCGCCGCTGGCCCCACCGAGGCTGTCCCAAACAAGGAGTCGTGAGTTCATAGGAGATGGGGTAGGGGGTGATTACGAAATGGATTGGCGGTTGATCAGGGCAGCGCACACTCCGGCGCCAAACCCATTGTCGATGTTAACTACCGAGATGCCGGGCGAGCAAGTATTGAGCATGGCCAGCAAGGGAGTCCACCCTTGGAGATGGACTCCATACCCGATGCTGGTGGGTACCGCGATGATCGGAACGTCGACCAAGCCTCCCACGACCGAAGGGAGCGCCCCTTCCATCCCCGCGACGGCGACAATGACCCGCGCTTTTTTAATCTCATCCAGATGAGCTAGCAGGCGATGAAGTCCGGCTACTCCGACATCAAAAAGGCGCTTTACCTGGGCGCCGAGCCGTTCGGCGGTCAAGGCGGCTTCTTCGGCGACGGGGATATCGGAGGTCCCCGCAGTCATAACAATCACCAGCCCTTGAGGGGGTGGGAGAGGGGCGACGTCTAGTGTGATGGCGCGGGCCACATCATGATGAACGGCGGCGGGGAAAACACGATGAACGGCGGCGAATTGGTCCGGAGAGGCGCGGGTGGCAAAACTGTTCTGGGCCGCCCCCGTCAGGCTTTTCATGATGGCAATGATCTGATCGGCGGTTTTTCCGGGACAATAAATGACTTCCGGAAAACCTCGGCGGTGGAGCCGGTGGAGGTCCACATGGGCAAACCCGATATCTGTTTCCGCCGAAGCACGGATCAATTTAAGCGCTTGTTCCGGT
>Ga0118677_10009871_pt1 | contig 14772 bp, 11 predicted proteins | sample AliMusrvi5mmetaG_FD_86154 | JGI IMG/M metagenome (GOLD analysis project Ga0118677, IMG submission 86154)
GAATAATACGATCGCAATCACTTAACAACAAGAAGATTATTGAAACAAATTTAAGCTAAAAAAAACTCGCATTTTCCACTGATTTTAATTTCACGCAATAAAATGATCAATAAAAAAGGCTATTGTAATTAAACAATAGCCTCAAAATAATTAATTCATTTAAGAAAACTCTTGTTTTCCTAAGAACTCATACTAACCTTTTTTTGTTCCACCAGGTCTTGTTCCTTTTGGAATAGGAGTAGTTGCTGTTCCTTTTGGAGCTTGATTACCACCGTTGCCTTGAGCTGGTGCATAACTGCCACCCGGTTTGTTCTTTAATTTTGCAAGAGAATCATCTTTGCGAACCTGTTTGAGCGAATCATCCTTGCGAATCTGAGCAAGTGAATCATGAGTTCTTTGATCTTTTTTTGCTGCATCAATAGAATCCTGTTTCTTCTTTGCTGCTGCATCTTTGTCTTTTTGGCTTGGTCCACAAGCAACGAATGCTACCATTCCGGCAACAACTAATAATGCTAATACTTTTTTCATGTCTTTGGTTTTTTTGGTTAACTTGGCCGCAAAGGTAATAAAAATTATATAAGCAAGAAAAAAAACACAAAAAAAAAGTTTTTAATTTTCATCAGGAACTTTTGTTTGAAAAAAAATATTACATTTGTGGCCAAATTCAATTAAGAAAAAACGAATCATTTATTAACTAAAAAAAATTATTATGAAAAAATTGGTATTACCATTAGCAGCCATCGCATTGTATTTTGGCTTAACATCATCATCATGTTCTAAAACGGACACTACACCTCCTGTTATCGCATTAACCGGACAATCTACTATGACACTTGACCTGGGAGATACATGGACAGACCCGGGTGCAACAGCAACTGATAATACTGATGGAACTATTACCAGCAGTATTGTTGTATCAGGCACTGTGAATACAAGTCAGGTTGGTATTTACACGCTCACCTATTCTGTTTCTGATGCAGCTGGTAATTCAGCTCAACAAACAAGAACAGTAACTGTAAGAAGTAATAAATTAGCAGGCACCTACGCTGTTGACGCTACAATTACCGGTGGACCTGGTGCACCAGGTTGGACAGGTACTGTTACAGTTACTCAATCAAGTACTGAATACAACAAATTAATTGTGTCAAATTTTGACGCATGGGGTACTGCTGTTTCTGTCAACATTCTTGTAAACGGCAATACCATTACCGTTCCTTCTCAACATCCATCTGGCGTTCCAGCCGGAAGCGAAGGAACTGCTTTAGGTTCTGCAGGAACTTATACAGTAAGCGGATTTGCTATTACTTCTTTGGATTATACCTGGACTTATGACACAGGTGGTCCTGCTGATGTTAGCCATGAAGTTTGGACTAAACAGTAATTCCAACATTAAAAAAAAGAGAGATACATTTTGTATCTCTTTTTTTTTGGTATTATTATTGTAACATCAACAAGAAACTACAAATTGATATGAAAAAGTCTTCACTAATATTTATCTCTGTTTTCTTTCTGTCTAATCACATATTCTCACAGAAATTGGATACTGCAATGATCAAAAACGACAGTATTCTTAATAAAATTTGTGCTCTTATTCCCAAAGGATGGACAGTTTCAACTAATGACAGTGAGTTTGTCTTTGTGCGTAAGGACTCGATCTGGATTCTAAATGAAAATAGGTTTAATTCAACAAAAACGACTGAATCCAAAAGTGACAAGCAAGAGCGAATAAAAAAAGAAGGTTCAAAAGGGACAACAATCTTAATTCTGAAATATCAAAAACGATGGAGTTATGAAAGAATTTTAGTTGCCAACAATATGAACCCCTCATTATATACTGCCATCGGACAGCTTCCCGAAAAATATCAAATTACCAACCTTTATGACAAATCTCAGAGCGTAAGAGGAAACGTAGTCTATACGGGTAGCACACCAAAAGAAAAAGCCCAAATAGCAAAGTACGAAAAGGAAAAAAAGGAACTCTTATCAAAGGTAACAAAGATACCAGATTTTAATACTTCAAACTATAGCCTGTTCACATATTCTATCAGTGGTACTAATGACAGCAATCATTCTGTTTATCCCGAGGACGCATCTCTTGAATTATTTCAAATACTTGCTTTATTTTGCGATTACGCCAAGAAATAACTTATATCATTACAAACTTTCCGGTAAAAAAATCATCACAATCCTAAAGAGTGTGATTGTCTCTTTCACGATATTACAACTTTGCTTTCTGATAAAAGGCAATATTTGATTACTTTTGTATTGACAAATTTTAAAATCTATGAAAACACTCATTATTTTCTCAGCAATACTTTTATCAGGAATTACACTGATATCCTCATGCAAAAAAGACAAAAAAGATACAACACCTCCTGTCATAACAATAAAGGGAACTAATCCTATTCTTGATCATTGCCTTCATGCTACGTATATTGATCCGGGAGCGACTGCTTATGATGAAACAGATGGTGATATCACATCAAAGATAATTATTACAACTAATGTTGACACTGCTGCTATTGGTACGTACCAGGTTAAATACGATGTTTCAGATAAAGCGGGTAATGCAGCAACAGAAGCTATCCGCACAGTTACGGTAATAAACTGTAAATAATTTTCCGCCCGGACTCCCTGAAGTTCTACTATAAATATTCTTATTTTCGCAAAATGAAAAAACTCTTTTCTGGCGGGTATTATAATATCTTTTTCTTAAGATTACTGTTTGCCTTTTTATTGCTGACCTTGGGCAGAATGTTTCTTTACGTTTTCAATCATCAGTTTTTTCATGATATCGGTTTTGCTGACTTCATGGCTGTAGTATTCTATGGCTTTCGATTCGACCTGTCTGCTTGTATTTTCTGGTACTCTCCTTTTATTTTGCTTTCAGTATTGCCTTTCAATTTCAGGTCAAAACCAGTTTATCAGAAGATACTGCTTATACTTTTCACACTCTCGACCGTTGTGACTCTTGCTTTCAACCTTGTTGATTCCGCATATTTCCCCTTCACACTTTCAAGATCTACGGCAGATATCTTTCACGTTCTGGGTCTCGGTTCTGATGTCAAGACTTTGCTTCCTGCATATTTCAAGGACTTCTGGTATTTTTTCCTTATCTGGATAGTCCTTATTATAATGACCATTTTCTTTTTCACAAGAACAAAAGTCGCAATTGAAGAAAAGCAACCAGTCGGCAGAGGCAGTGCATTACTTTATTTAAAAAAGACATTCATTTTAATAATCGTTTGCGGTCTTGGTGTTATTGGTATAAGAGGTGGTTTTCAATTAAGGCCCATCAGCATTATGACTGCAGGAGAATATACCAATCCGAAAAATGTATCACTCGTTCTAAATACTCCTTTTACAATATTCAGAACCTTTGGCAAAAGCGGGATAAGGAACATTGAATACTTTGACAAAAAAACTCTGGATAACATCTTCTCCCCTGTTCATAATTATTACAGCAAAGGAAAACCAACAAGGTTCAACAATGTTGTGGTGATCATTCTTGAAAGTTTTTCAAAGGAGTATATTGGTGGATTGAACAAAACTATTGACAATGGCAGATACAAAGGATATACTCCTTTTCTTGATTCTCTGATGAACGAAAGTCTTGTTTTCACCAATGCATTTGCAAATGGGAAACGTTCCATTGAAGCTATTCCGGCAGTGCTTGCTGGCATTCCCTCTCTGATGAATGATGCGTATATCACCTCGATGTATTCAGGGAATAACATCAACAGCATTGCAAGTATCCTGAAGAAAAACAATTATTCTTCGGCATTTTTCCATGGAGGTACTAACGGCACTATGGGTTTTGACGCATTTGCAAAACTTGCAGGCTTCGATAAATATTATGGCCGCACTGAGTATAATAATGAAAAGGACTATGATGGCAAGTGGGGAATATTTGATGAACCATTTTTGCAATACATGGCCGATGTGCTCAATCAAACAAAGAAACCATTTGTAGCCGGAGTTTTTACTTTATCATCACACCATCCTTATAAGGTACCTGATAAATATGCTAATGTTTTTCCAAAAGGGAAATTGCCAATTCACCAAGGCATTTATTATACTGATTATTCTTTGAGGAAATTTTTTAAGAAACTATCACAAATGTCATGGTTCGACAGCACACTTTTTGTAATTACAGCCGACCATACTTCAGAATTGAGCTTTCCACAATATGAAACCCGCGTGGGGATGTACACCATTCCAATTATTTTTTATCAACACAACAGTTCTTTAAAAGGAAACAATGAAGTGGTCACACAACAGGCCGATATCACACCAACAATACTTGATTACCTTAATTACAATGAACCTTTTGTTGCTTTTGGAAACAGTGCTCTTGAAAGTACGGCAAATCATTTTGCCATCAGTTTTGTGAATGAAACCTATCAGCTAATTTATAAAAACTATGCGCTGGTTTTCGATGGAACCAAAGGAGTTTCTTTATACGACAAGACCAGGGACACATTGATGAAAAACAATCTCATTGAAAATTCTCCGACAATAAAAAAAGAACTGGAGCAAAAAGTGAAAGCCGTTATTCAAAGCTATAATCAGCGATTGATAAAAAATGACATGATAATAAAGTGAGTAATTTTTGTAAAAGAATTTTAGTAATTTTGAACATTTATTATTCTTTTGGAGCCTAAGAAAAATATATTATTCATCATCAATCCCACATCAGGTATCGGGAGAACCAGAATTGTTGAAGGAAAGCTGCGTCGCAAGCTTGACAAGACAAAGTTTGATTACGAAGTTGCCTACACCGATCATGCACATCATGGAGTGACCATTGCAAAAGAAGCATCTGAAAAAGGTGTTGATATTGTCGTGTCAGTTGGTGGCGATGGCTCTGCAAATGATGTTGCACAAGCCCTTGCGCATACCAATACAATGATGGGGATAATTCCGGTTGGTTCTGGTAACGGTCTTGCTCATTACCTTAAAATCCCTGAAGGGATCAACAATGCTATCAGAGTACTGAACAGAACTAAAGTGAGAAGAATTGACACTGCTTCAATGAATGGCAAATTGTTTGTCAGTATTGCAGGACTTGGATTTGATGCACTTGTTGCTGAAAAATTTCAACGCAGCAAACTTCGTGGATTTTTTTCTTATTGCAAAATTGCAGCGATTGAATTTATCAGGTACAGATGTTTTGAATACACGATAACTTTTAATGGAAAGGAATTGAAAAGAAAGTCAACCATGATAAGCCTTGCCAATTCGGATCAATATGGTTACAATGCACGTATATCGCCCAAAGCCTGCATTGACGATGGTTATCTTGATCTTTGTATTATCCACAAGATGCCTCTTGCTATGTCAATTTTCGTTATTCCAAGATTATTTCTGCACAATGCCCATCATTCAAGGTACGTGGAAATTTACAAAGTAAAAGAAGCAAAATTAAGATGCGAACAGCCGGTATCGAGCCACATTGACGGCGATGCTGACGGAAGAATTGAGGAAGCAATTATCAAGGTGCACCCCTTATCTTTAAACATCATTGTTCCTTAAAAAAGTCAAAAAAACTCAAAGAGGAGTAGCAATTGTTTATTCCAGTACTGAACTAAGCCGTTGAGCAGCGATCTCCATACTTATTCCCTTTCTCCCTGCATAATCTTCCAGTTGTTGCCTGCTTATTTTTCCAATATTAAAATAAGAAGCTTTGGGATTTGCAAAGTACCATCCACACACTGATGCAGCAGGGTTCATCATAAATGTTTCGGTAAGTTCAATACCTGCATTTTCTGTTGCGTTCAACAATTCAAATAGTTCTTTTTTCTCTGTGTGTTCAGGACAGGCAGGATAACCGGGAGCTGGACGAATGCCTGAATAATGCGCAAGATGAATATCCTCCATTGGCATGTCTTCTTCAGGAGCATAGGCCCATAATTCTTTTCTTATTTTCAGATGCAATACTTCCGCAAATGCTTCTGCAAGCCTGTCAGCAAGAATTTTCAGCATGATGGCATTGTAATCATCATTTGCAGCTTTGAATTCCTCAACTTTCTTTTCAATTCCCATACCGGCAGTAACTGCAAAAACGCCTACATAGTCGGTAATTCCCGTTTCTTTTGGAGCAACAAAATCAGAAAGGCAAAGGTTGGGTTCATTCTGTTTCTTCTGTTGATTTCGCAGAAAATGAAAGGTTGTTTCAGTTAATGCCTCTCCAGGGTTTATAATGATATCATCACCCATTGCATTTGCAGGGAAAATCCCTATTGCGCCATTTGCAGTGATCCAGTTTTCCTTTATGATCATTTTCAGCAATTCCTGCGCATCATCAAAAAGTTTTCCTGCTTCTTTTCCTTTTACAGGATCATTAAATATTGCAGGAAACCGGCCACTGATGCGCCATTCGAGAAAGAAAAATGACCAGTCAATAAAATCGGCGATCTCGTCAAGTGAATAATTATTAAAAACTTTTATGCCAGTAAAGGCAGGTTTTGCAATAGTCTCTTTTGACCAGTCAATTTTCAATTTGTTGATGCGGGCTTCTTCAAGCGGGATCAAAGGTTGCTTTACAGAAGAGGCATATTGACTCCTTATCTTATTGTACTCTTCATCATGACGGCTTGTGAAAGCATCTCTTAATTCATCAGATAATAATGAAGAAACAACACCCACACTTTTTGAAGCATCTTTCACATGCACCACGACACCTTTATATTTAGGTGCAATTTTTACAGCAGTATGCACAGGCGAAGTGGTTGCGCCGCCAATCAGCAAAGGAATTTTCATTCCTGCTTTCTGCATTTCTTCGGCAACGTAAACCATTTCATCAAGAGAGGGAGTAATGAGTCCACTCAGACCAATGACATCAACATTTTCTTCAATAGCAGTCTTTAATATTTTATCAGTGGGGACCATCACACCAAGATCAATTACTTCGAAATTGTTGCAAGAAAGCACTACTCCGGCAATGTTTTTACCAATATCATGAACATCGCCCTTGACTGTTGCAAGCAAGATTTTCCCTGCAGAAGAGTTGGTACCTTCTTCTTTTTCCAGTTCAATATAGGGCAAAAGAATGGCCACTGCTTTTTTCATCACCCTTGCACTTTTCACAACCTGCGGAAGGAACATTTTGCCGGAACCAAAAAGATCACCAACCACATTCATCCCATCCATCAACGGACCTTCAATAATATTCAGCGCTTTTTTGTATTGCTGACGGGCTTCTTCCACATCAACATCAATAAAGTCTGTGATGCCTTTTACAAGCGCATGTGTCAATCGTTCGCTCACAGGGGCGGTGCGCCATTCAAGTTCCTTTACTTCTTTTTGAACAGCATTTTCATTGTTTTGTTCTGCGAAAGCAAGCAATCTTTCTGTGGCATCCTTTCGCCTGTTCAGAATGGCATCTTCAACCAGCAGTCGCAGATCAGCGGGGATCTCGTCATACACTTCCATTTCTGCAGGATTGACAATTCCCATATCCATGCCGGCCTGAACCGCATGATAAAGAAAAACGGAATGCATTGCACCACGCACAAGATTATTTCCACGGAAAGAAAATGAGAGATTGCTGACACCGCCACTTACCTTAGCAAAAGGCAGGTTTTCTTTGATCCATTTTGTGGCTTTGATATAATTCACTGCATAATTGTTATGCTCGCTGATACCGGTTGCAATGGCAAGTACGTTGGGATCGAAAATAATATCTTCCGCAGGGAAGAGTACTTTTTCAGTCAGTATCTGATATGCGCGTTTGCAAACCTGAATTTTTCTTTCAAAAGTATCGGCCTGCCCCTGTTCATCAAATGCCATGACAATAACAGCAGCGCCAAATTTTCGCAGCTTCTGTGCATATTCAATAAATTTCTCCTCCCCTTCTTTCAGGCTTATTGAATTCACGATGCATTTGCCTTGTGCGCATTTCAGAGCGGCTTCAATAACATTGAATCTCGAAGAATCAATCATCAGGGGAACCTTAGCAATATCAGGCTCGGAAGCTACAAGGTTCACAAAATTCACCATTGCTTTTTCAGCATCAATCATTGCTTCGTCCATGCAAATATCTATGACCTGTGCTCCTCCTTCCACCTGATGGCGGGCAACAGCAAGCGCTTCGTCATACTTTTCATCTTTGATAAGTCTTGCAAATTTTTTAGAACCTGAAACATTTGTACGTTCGCCAATATTCACAAAATTGCTTCCTTTGAAAACAACAAGAGGCTCAAGTCCGCTAAGACGTAATAACTTTTCAATGTGAGGAAGCTCGCGCGGCTTATATTGTTTTGAAATCTGCGAAAGCAAACGGATATATTCGGGAGTGGTTCCACAGCATCCGCCAATAATATTTACCAAACCTTCCTTCAGATATCCGTCAGCAGTGCCGGCCATCTGTGATGCTGATTCATCATAACCACCAAACTGGTTAGGCAAACCTGCATTGGGATAAGCATGCACATAGCAATTGGTCATGCGCGACAAACTGCTGACAAATGGCTTCAGTTGTGCAGCGCCAAGAGCACAATTCAACCCAACGCTGAAAATATTTGCATGCGAAATGGAAACATAAAAAGCTTCGAGTGTTTGCCCCGAAAGCGTGCGACCGCTGGCATCAGTGATTGTTCCTGAAATCATCAGGGGTAATTCTACACCTTTCTTATCAAAAACATCCATCGCAGCAAATATTGCAGCCTTGCAATTCAGCGTATCAAAAACCGTTTCGATGAGCAGCACATCAACACCGCCATCAATCAATCCGCGTATCTGATCGGAATATGCATCCTTAAGAATATCGAAAGTTACGGAGCGAAAACCTGCATTGTTCACATCGGGCGACATGGAAGCAGTCCTGTTGGTAGGCCCTATGGAGCCTGCAACAAACCTGGGTTTTTCAGGTGTGGAATATTTATTTGCCATCTCTTTTGCAAGAATGGCAGAGGCTTTGTTCAGTTCATAAGCCAGGCTTTCCATCTTATAATCACTGAGGGAGACGGCATTTGCATTGAAGGTATTTGTTTCGATAATATCAGCGCCGGCTTCGAGAAAATCTTTGTGAATATTCTCAATAATGTCAGGTTTTGTCAGCGAAAGCAGGTCGTTATTTCCGCGCACATCCACGGGATGATCTTTAAATCTCGCTCCACGGAAGTCCTGTTCATTCAGCTTGTGGCGCTGTATCATTGTGCCCATGGCGCCATCAAGGACAAGGATCTTTTGTTTTATTGCTTCTTTGATATTCATTGTTTCTTTTTTAAAAAAATAAACGAAGAAAGGGACAATATTGAGTTTCGTGGTAAGACAGTCAATACTTTTTTTACATATTATTTCATCGAAGTAAGAATCTTTTACGAATTTACGAAGTACGAAAATGCCTGGAGATTCGTAGTTCGTATATTCGTATTTTTGTTCGTACTTCGATGAAATAATGAAGAACTTTTTTAAAAGATTCCCTTGTATTTTCTTCGTTCCTGTTATTGTTTGAAATACTTTGCAAAGGTCTGAAAATTCCCGGATATTGAAAAAGATTCGTTTTTCGTTACAAGATATTATACTTTGAATTACTTTTGCACCTTTAAACTAAAATCATTCAATGAAAGTAATTGACGCGCTAAATAGCCATTCAAGACAATACGTAACCTTCGAAATACTGCCGCCGCTGAAAGGACAGAGCATCGAATCGCTCTATGGCATTCTCGACCCTTTGATGGAATTCAAGCCGCCTTTTCTGAACGTTACTTATCACAGTTCGGAATACACGTACAAGGAAAGAGCCAACGGTTTGCTTGAAAAGGTGAGCATCCGCAAGAGGCCGGGAACAGTAGGAATTTGCGCTTCCATCATGTTTCGTTACAAAGTGGATGCCGTTGCACACCTGATCTGTGGCGGGTTTTCGAAAAACGAAACCGAAGACGCTTTGATTGACCTTCATTATTTAGGCATAAAAAATATTCTTGTTCTTCGCGGCGATCCTCCGATGAATGAACGCACTTTTAAACCCGAACCTAACGGCCACACTCATGCCATTGAAATGGTGAAGCAGGTGGTGAATATCAACAAAGGAATTTATCTTGAAGAGGACATCAAGCAAGGTTTCAACACTGATTTCTGCGTTGGCATTGCAGGTTATCCTGAGAAACATTTTGAGGCGCCAAATTTGTCGTCAGACTTAAGATACCTCAAAGAAAAGGTTGACAGTGGCGCTGAATACATCGTAACCCAGATGTTTTTTGATAATAAAAAATACTTCGAATTCGTGGAATTGTGTCGCAAAAAAGGCATCAATGTTCCGATCATTCCGGGGTTGAAACCTATTACCACACGCAAACAGGTTGCATTAATTCCAAGTACGTTTCATGTGGACATTCCGGATGAATTGAATTGTGCAATCATGAAATGCAAAGATGATGCTTCTGCAGTCAGGGTTGGTATTGAGTGGGCGATCAAACAGGGCAAGGAACTACTACAAGCCGGGGTGCCCTGCCTGCATTTCTTCACTATGAGTAATCCAAAGCCGATAGTGGAAATTGTCAGAACGTTGTTCTAGTCATTGGTCATTGGTCATTGGTCATTGGTCACTGACAGCACAATGACTATTGACAATTGACTTATGACTTATGACTAATGACTATTGGCAAATGACTTATGACTATTGACTACTGACTAATTGACTATTGACAAATGACTTTATATGTTTGTCCTGATTTTACCGTAAGGAAATAAACGCCTTTTGCAAATCCTGAAAAGTTGAGTGTGGAATTATTTTCAGTCATTTTTATTGTTTTCCCGTAAGGATCGTGAACAATGAACACGTTATTCTGATCGTTCAAAAACTCACCGCTGATGTTTACAATTCCGGTGGTAGGATTGGGATAAACCACAAGCTGCGCATCGTTATTTTTGAATTCACTGATGCCCGTCAGTGTGTCAACGCGCACAAGTACCGAGGCTGTGTCGGAACATCCAACGGTGGTGTCGGTGATGGTTACAAAATATCTTCTTATGGAATCGGGTGTCAGCAATGGGTTCTGCGCCGTTGATGCGAAACCGGCAGGAACCGATGTCCAAGAATAAGTGTAAACAGGGCTTGCTTCGGTGACCGATGCAGCTGACGAATTCAATGTAACCGCAGCGCCGCTCACGATCTCTGTTGCCGATGCGCCAGCCGTTGCCACAGGTCCCCGCACAAAGCATTTGGAATAGCGATAAGCCGTGGAAACCGCACCTCCTGCATCCATGCTCCACAAAATTGTTCCGGCGTGATTTATTTCAAAAATCGTATCGCGAAACGACATGCAAATTAAAGTATTTCCATTGGGCAATTGCTGCGAGCTGCCTTCGTTCTGCGTCCACATTGTGGAGTTGTAGCGCGACGTATAAGTTGCAGGAGTGTAGGCAGAGCCTAGATTGATGTTGTAATTATATCCGTTGTATGGCGGGCAAAAAATATCCACGCATGAATTGCCGCCGGTGCCGCCGCTATTGTTGAAGCCGCACAAATAATTTGGAAAATAAGGATCGTCGGCAGGCACCCAATGGGCATCGTGCACCGCGTCGAAATTGTTGGCATCAGCCACCCCGTAGGCAGCGGCATTGCCCCAACGGTAAATGAGGTCGCCACCTTTGCCCGAGTTTCCGCCTGTGTGGCCATGAGCCTGGGCAGTGGTTGTGCTGTGGTCAATCACATAAATTTCGTTGTACTTGAGCGAGCTGAAAGTGATCTGATCAAGCGCAGCGTTGTAATCAATGCCGTTCAGGTGCATAAAATCCTGCCCGGTGCGGTAGTTGAGGCAGATCAGTTGCGGGTTTTGAACAAGCGAGGTCACATAATTGTCCTTGGTTGCATCGTAATGCTGGCATAAATGATCCCACAGATCCCATTCCCACACGATATTTCCGGTAGCCGGGCCGGTGGGATGCACTTCCAGTATCTTTTCAGAATATCTTTCGCCGGTCACCGAACTTCCGGCCTGCAGGGCTTCGGCAGGGGTTTTGACATCAATGGCTATCAGCAGCACGTTGCCGTTGGGCATGGGGCAAATGTCGTGGTGCGTAACGTGGTTCGAATCGGAGTAAATAAAATCCCAATCCACATTGTTGTTCCAGTCCACCTTTTGCGTTTCGCCCGAAATAGGTCCGCCGGTGATGATCATTCCCTGGTATATCACCGTTCGCACCAGCGTGTCGCCGCGGGTGAGGTACGACGAAAAGCAGGTTTTTTTATCAATCGGGAACGTCCATGTTTTAAAGATCACGCCGTTGGTGTCAACCAGGTAAGCCTTGTTTGTGCCTTTGGGGCTGTACAAAGTGTAGAGGCCCCACTGCTGTGCGCTGGCGGCTGCAACGGTGAACATGCAAATGATAAACAGGAGTTTTTTCATGATATTATATCAGATCATCAAAATTTTCAGCGCTGCGGTAATGCTGCAAAAGCATTGAAAACATTGGGGTTTTTGAGTGTTTATATTTTACAGAACAATAATTTTTTGTACAAATCAATGAAGTGTATGAAATTGCAGAGGCAAAATTAAGAATAAGTTTTTCATTTGGATAAAAAAGGGAAAATAAAAACAGCATTCCAATTTGAAAATTCGGCTTTTTTCAGCAGTTTTTAATCCAATGAAGGCCAAAATTTTTATTGAATTTTGATGTTTTCAACCTGAATAATTCATAAAAAAAGGAAAAAGTTTTGTTATATCAAAGATAATCAGTACCTTTGACTTGTCAAAACAAAAAACTTTTTCCGTGAGTAAAATTACAAAAAAATCCGAATCGAGCAATGTAAACTCAGCTATTTTTCCACAACCGACACTTTTTCCCCTGAGTTCAGTAAATAAAAAACCAGTAGAGATAAGCTTTACAAGCGAAGAAATATCTATAGATGGTGGTCTGTTAATATTAAATGAAGTGGAAAAAAACATTGGTGTCATCAAAGCACTTGCAAGCTGCATTAAAGATGAACGCCATCAAAGTTATGTAGAACACTCCATTGAATCCATGATTTGTCAACGAGTATTTCAAATCGCCGCAGGGTATGAAGACACGAATGATTGTGACACATTAAAGCAAGATGCCATAATAAAAATGTGTGCAGGTCAATTGCCGGTAACAGGCAAGCCACTTGCATCCCAACCCACGATGTGTCGGATGGAAAATAAGCCGACACGCAAAGAGTTATATGACATTGCATATGCGTTATTTGACATTTTCATAAAGTCATATTCAGAGGAACCCCTTGTAATCATTTTAGATTGTGATGATACTGACAGTGTTGCTTATGGACAACAGCAAGAGATCGTGTTCAATGATTATTACGGTGACTATTGTTTTATGCCTTTGCATATATACGATGGAATGACAGGAAAACTTATTACAACAATATTAAAGCCGGGACGCAGAAGTAAAAACATTAATGTCTATGGAATACTTCGCAGATTAATATTGGAAATTCGTAAAAGTTGGAAAAACACACGCATTATTGTACGTGGAGATAGCCATTTTTGTTGCAAAGACCTAATGGATTGGAGTTCTTCTCAAGAAAAAGTGCATCACATCAGTGGTCTTACCGGAAACCCAGTATTGCATAAACTTGCTGAGGTTACTATAAAAAGTGCAAAAAGAGAATATGCACAATACGGCAGAGCAGTCAGGCGATATCATTCATTCGAGTATCAGGCAGGAAGCTGGGGAAATTCACAACGAGTGATTGTAAAAGTCGAAGCAAACTCTATGGGTACAAATATTCGTTACATTGTTACAGATATGCGTGACTACAGGACGCAGGACCTTTATGAGAAAGGCTATTGTGCAAGGGGAAATATGGAATTACGGATAAAAGATCACAAACTATTTTTGCAATCAGACCGCATGTCGTGCAATAGTTTCCTTGCAAATCAATTCAGATTATTCCTACACTCTGCAGCTTATGTGCTTATTCATACTTTACAGAAAGAAGTACTTCGTGGTACTGAATATGCCAATGCTACAATGAAAAACATACAACTCAAAATAATCAAAGTTGCAGCAAGGGTAACTGAAATGAAAACAAAAATCCGAATTGAACTGCCTGCTGATTTCCCTTCAAAATCAGTATTTGAAAAAAGCTTTCGTATATTTAAAACATTGAGGTGTTAGCTTCCTGAAACAAAAAATCAAAGCTTTTTCTTGTGTGAAATTTTTCTTTCTGTAACAGCGGACTAGAATAGCTATGTTTATATTCCAAAAAACTCATCATTTCCCATTAATTTTGAAAAAATATTTTCTTGAGATGAAGTTTGAAAAATAAAATTTTAAGAAAATGATTGTGTTAGGATAAGAAAATGTTCCAATAAATCAGTTATCAGAAATATTTTTTGAGTTTATGAATTATTCAGGTTAAAGCCTTTTCGAAAATTATTTTGTTAAATTTTCCCTGAAATTTTGCTGACCCTCATATTTTTAATATCCTGAAAAATCTTCGACAAATTTTTTCTCATTTTTTCCATGCAAAAACGGACAGTTTTTGTTACTTTATATAAGCCTGCATTCAACATGCAAAAGTAAAGGATTTTTTTTGCGGATCCCAAAAGAATAATGATTTGCGAACATGAAAGCAGATACACCCGAACATGCATTGACTGGTTTGAGCACCGAGCGACTGACCGGATAAAGGGAAATTCCAATAGCCTGAATAAAATTGGGAAGGTATAACATTTTTATTGAATTGAAAAGAGATGGTGAAATAAAACAGAAGGGAAGAAATGTTTCAGGAGCAAACAAGGAATGAATTGAAACAGGAGAAAAAAGAGCAATTACAAGTTG
>Ga0118677_10009539_pt1 | contig 14769 bp, 11 predicted proteins | sample AliMusrvi5mmetaG_FD_86154 | JGI IMG/M metagenome (GOLD analysis project Ga0118677, IMG submission 86154)
GAGCGGGTAGTCATTGATGATAGGCATGGGCGGATTGTGGGTTTCGTTAGGACTGGCATCCGCAGGCAGCAACATACTGACCAGTAAGCAGGCTGCCACGCGGGAAATTGTGGATCCAGCTTGCGGCGGCTGTCTGTGAGCGGCTCGTGTGAGGGACGCCAGCAAGCGGGCGGTCATTGGGTAGATTGAGGAGGTAGGCGTCATTGGGGGCTAAATATCGGTGGACGCCCTCAAGCAAGCTGCGTGGTGCCGTTCTGACAAGGCTGAAAAATTTACCAACTAGGATCGATCATGCCCTGGTGCCCTTTTGATCCTGATGATTTTTTTCGGTTTCACCGCCGATACCGAGCAGTCGCATAGGGCAAGCACGGTTGCCGCCGGGGGGGCGTGACGGCGGCATAGCCCAATTCATCCGCGAGAATCGCCACGATATTCGGCTTTGCGGCGGCTCCTTGGACTTGCGAAGAAACGGTCAGCGCCATTAGGACGCCAAGCCGTGTGGCGGCGCGGATGCCTTTGAGCGGAACATTTTTCATGGGCCTTAGTTGTTCATAAATAGCGGTATTAAATGCTCCAGCATTGCATCCAGTGGCAGCTTGATTTCCTTTTTGTTATCTGCTGTCGCCACGGCAACGAGATTGAGGTTGGGAAAGATGGACATATATTGTCCGCCAGCCCCGACTCCGCCGATGAAGTCAACCTTTTTGCCCGGCGATAATTTGTTCTCGTTGTGGAAGTAGTAGTAATAGGCGCCGGGGGCCGCTTCTTTTCCATACGCTGTCATGATTTCTTTCACATAATCGGCAAAAAGAATCTGTTCGCCGTTGAATTTGCCGCCTTGAAGAATGGCCGACCCGATCTTAATCAAGCTGCGGGAAGTAAAATTGGCACCGGCCCCGCATTTGGGAATGCCGCAGGCCTGATTTTCCCAACTGTAAATCGCGCCGAATTTTCCGGCGAGCTCCGTCCTAAGGAAGTCCTGCGCCTTGCCCTGCGTTTTGATGTCCAATATCATCATGATGAGCGACGGGTCGGTACCGGTGTATTTGTAGGCCTTGCTTTGTGGCGTGACCGGAGCGGTGGTCGCAAATAACTGCTCGAAGTATTTCTGTTTCACATTGCCGGAACCGACGCTGTTCTCCAGCTTGTTATCCTGAACGTTCCACCGCAAACCCGACTTCATCATCAGCGCGTCGCGCAAAGTAATCGTGTCCACGCCGGGCTGGATTTTGGAACGGTCGATCTCCGGCATGAAGCTGACCACGGGCTGGTCGAGGTCCGCCATGTTCAGCAACCCCAGCTGCAAGGCTCGCGCCAGCGCGACGGAGGTCATGGTCTTGGTGATGGACATCAGGTAGTGCGGCGCGTCCACTCGGCCATGGCGGTTGTAATATTCATAGATTAGCTTCCCGTCTTTCCAAAGCAGAATGCTGTCGAGCTCGGAATATTTTCCGGCTTTGTCGTCGGCAACCAGCGCGGCGACCGCTTGCTGCGTGCCGGGGCGATCCAGCTTGCCCACCGGCAAACCATCGCCTAAATCCTGCGGGGCGGTGCTGACATAGGGTTCCGCCAGCTTGGGCAGTTGCGCCTGCTCTTTATACCCCAGTTTCTGGGGAGTGATTTCCTTGGGCAAGCGGGGCAAATCCGCAGCCATGAGCGGCAAAGCCACCAAGAGCAGCGCCAGCGAAATAATGACGCTCGGATTTTTCATCGGCTTCGGCGTCATGTTACGACTTGTCAAAGACATAGTTCAATTCGTGTGGAGATTTAGTGCATGTCCGTTGGCCAGCCCGACGTGCTGAGTGTAATGCTGGCCCTCATGGCAGGATACCGAGATCGCGCTGGAGTTCTTCAAGGCTCCGGCCTTTGGTTTCCGGGACCATCAACCTCACCCAGAGAAGCTGCAGCACCATCATGCAGCAGAAGAACAGGAATACATATCCCGGCGGAAACAGTGTCACCATCTTCGGGAAAAACGTGGTCAGGAGAGCCGCGAAAACCCAGTGGGTGAAGCTGCCCAATGCCTGCCCGTCGGCACGATGGCGGTTCGGAAAGATTTCCGATATGAGCACCCAGATCACAGCGCCCTGGCCGATGGCATGCGCGGCGATGAACGCGAAAATGCACGCCGGCACGATGGCGTAATGCTGGGTGAAGAACGCCCAGGCGGTCAGGCCAAGCGACGCGATGTAGCCGAACGAGCCGATATAGAGCAGCGTGCGGCGCCCCAGTCGGTCGATCAGCCACAACCCGACGAACGTGAAGATCAGGTTGGTGATGCCTATGCCGACGGATTGCAGCAACGCGGCCCTCTCACCCAACCCGGTCATTTCGAAGATGCGCGGGGCGAAATACAGCACCGCGTTGATGCCGGAAAGTTGGTTGAAGAACGCCACCAGAATGGCGAGGGAAATCGGCACACGCAGACGCCACGTCCAAAAGCCGGAGGCGACGGATTTCTCGGCCCGCGCCGCTTCCATCAATTCATCCGCGTCAGCCTCAAGCCGGTCTTGCGGGAAGTCCGGCTCGATCAATCGCAACACCGCGATGCCAGCCTTCCGGTCCCCCTTGCGGCCAATGAGCCAACGCGGACTTTCCGGCAGGCCGCAACACATCACCGCATAAACGACCGAAGGAACCGCCGCGACGCCAAGCATCCAGCGCCAGGCATTCGCCCCGCCAAAGTGGGCGATCACCGCATTGGACAGGAAAGCCATGACGATGCCGAAAACGATGTTGAACTGGAACATTCCCGCGAGCCGGCCGCGATGCGAAGGCGGCGCGATTTCAGAAATGTAGAGTGGTGCCGCCACCGTCGAAATGCCGATGCCAATACCGCCGAGGATGCGCGAGGCGATGAACATGCCCACGCCGTTGGCGAACGCGCAACCGAGCGCCGAGAGCACATACAAGATGCCGATGAAGAACAGTGTGGGTTTGCGACCGTACTTGTCGGTGGGCCAGCCGCCGAGCAAAGAACCCAGCACTGTGCCGTAAAGCGCGGAACCCATCGCCAGCCCGTGCATTCCCGCGCTGAGGCCCCAGAGTTTTTGGATCGTCTGTTCGGCCCCGGATATGACCACCGTGTCAAAGCCGAACAGAAACCCGGCGAGCGCCGAGGTGATAGACCAGAAAAGGATGCGTGTTTTCATGATTATGTATAGTGGATGCGTTACGGTTCTATATTGGGAAACGGTGTGACCTGCGCGCGTTCGGTCCAGGCATCCCATTCTGCGGCGAGCTGTTTGGCGCGGGTAGGTTCGGTCGCGGCCAGGTTGTGCAACTCGGTACGATCGGTCTTGAGGTTGTAAAGTTCCCAGGCGCCCTGCCGGCCGAAGCGGACGAGCTTCCAATCGCCGATACGTATGGCGGCGTTGCCTTCATGCTCCCAGTAGAGGGGATTACGATTGATGTGATGATCATCAAAAGCCGGCACCAGACTCCGGCCTTCCATAGGCTGAATGGCGTGGCCGTTGACCTCGGCGGGGTACTTTGCGCCGGTCAGTTCCACACAGGTGGGCATGAGATCCACCAAGTGCCCAACCTGGAAGCGGAGCTGGCCGCCGATCTTGATTCGGGCAGGCCAATGGGCGATGAGCGGCGTGGCGATGCCGCCTTCGTGGTTGTAGTGTTTGTAGCGCCGGAATGGTGTGTTGGACAACGTCGCCCAGGACTGGCCCTCGTACACTTCCGACGTGGGCGAACCGGGCGGGTCGCCCTCCAGAAGGCCACGCGGCCCGCTCTCGGCATTGCCGCCGTTGTCCGACAGGAACAAAATCAGCGTGTTGTCGAACACACCGCGCTGCTTGAGGGCGTCGACCAACCGGCCGACGCTGCGGTCCATGTGCTCGATCACCGCGGCATAGATTGCCATAATGTGATCGAACCGGTCCTGCTCTTCGGGGGTGAGGCTTTCCCACGCTGCGACCTCCGGCGGTCGCGGCGACAGCGACCAGGCTTTGTCCACGACTCCGAGTTCGATTTGTTTAGCGTGCCGTTGTTCGCGGAGCTTGTCCCAGCCTATGCGATATTTGCCGCGCCACCGGGCGATTTCCTCCTGTGGCGCCTGAAGCGGGAAATGCGGCGCGTTATGGGCGAGATAGAGGAAGAACGGCTTCCTGGCGGCGAGCGCTTCGTCAATGAACTTGACGCCGAAGTTAGTCCACAGGTCGGTGGAATACCAGTCCGTCGGCACGCCGCCGCCGCGCCGGCCGACGTGCACGCCATTTAAATACAGGTCGGCGCGCGGGTCGTCCGGGTAATAAAAGCCGCCGGCGACCGCATTTAGCGAGCGCTCGAAGCCCCGCTCCCAAGGCACCACGCCGTGTTCCTGGCCGACATGCCACTTGCCGGAGATGGCGGTAAAGTAACCTGCCGTACGCAACACCTCGGCGATTGTCACACAGCGGTCGTTGAGGCGGCCGCGGTAGCCAGGCATCCTCGAGTCCTCGGTCATGTGACCCACTCCGGCTTGATGCGGATACAAGCCGGTCAGCAGCGAGGCACGCGTGGGGCAGCACCGGCCGGTGTTGTAGAATTGCGTGAAACGCAGTCCGCCCTCTGCCAGCTTATCAAGATTGGGCGTCGGAATCTCGCTGCCGTAGCAGCCAATATCTGAAAAGCCCATGTCATCAACCAGAATGACGACGATGTTCGGGCGGGGCGCGTTGGCGGTGGCTGCGCTGGCGCAGGCCAGGCTCAGAAGCATCCAGAGAGACACGAGCGAGTTTAGGAAACTTTTCACGGAAATCGTGGTTGGCGGTTTCACTTGGTTTCCTCGCACTTCTTGAAATCCGTCTGTAACGTGGTCATCCGGTTGGTTTCCATGCGTGGGGACCAGAAATCATCCTGCACCTGAACAGCCGTGAACGGCACCGGCGTCAGCGGATAATCCGTCCTCCCGGCTGCCAGACAGGCAGCTCCAACCGCAGGATAGAGGATGACAATAATAAAAGGTTTCATGTTACTGGAGAGTTCTGTCAATTAACACCTGGTAGGAATAGGTTTGGTTGCCTTTGAAATACGGAGGTGTGGCCACGACCAGCAGATAGACTTCCGCGTCCGCGGCCTTCACGCTGATGCTGCCAACTCCATCGGTGGAGGTCGTCATCTTCACTGGTTCCACGCGGGTTGTTTTGCCAGTCCTGACCACCATTCTGGCCTGAAAGGCGGCCGGCGCGCCCTCGCTCCCCTGGCGGTCGCCTTTGATCTGAAAAGCATAAGAGCCGTCCAGGCTGTTGTTGATCTTATACACATTGTAACTCCAGCCCCGGGTGACATAGTCCTTCGGGGGTCGGACCCAGACACCGTCTGTTCCCGCGTTGGTATAGGTATGCACGATGGCGTGGAAATCAGAGGGAGTACCATAATCCTTCAATTCCTTGGCGGCTCTTTCTTCCACCCCTGCCGGGAAGTGCGGATAACCGCAGACGTTGTGGGCAGCATGGTCGGCAAAATATCCGGCAAACTTGGCCGCGCCAATCTGGTTATACATGTATTCCTGTGGCAGCTCTTGCGTTTCGGCATAGAAGCCGTCCAGAATCACTCCCGGGGACACCTGGCACACATCCGTCAGATAGTTCAGGAATCCATGAATGCCATACAAGTGGCAGAACCGTTGCCAAAGTTTTCCATCACCCTCCTCCCGGTTTTCATAGGTATACCACATGGGTAACTGGGGGTTGGCGGTGATGGTAGCCAAGGTCATGTAATCATTCGCATCGTTCGGGTGCTTTCTCGCCGCGTTCCAGTTGGCCGATGCCTCGATAATCCACTTGCCGTCACCGGAATATGTGTAGAGTGGCGAAGTGGCCTTGTATTGGAAGATATGCAGCCCCTCGTGATAGATGCCAGGGCTTCCAGCTTTGGCATAACCTAACGGAAGAGTCAGGAAAGGAAAGCCGTTGGTGTCGGTGCCTTGTCCCATTCCCCACTTATGCACCTTGAAGCGATCGGATCCATTGAACAGGTAGATGTTGTAGTAATATCCGGCCAGAGGCCCCGGAGGGTTAGACATGTGATATGTTGCGGCGCATTCCTTTTGCACCTCCATGAACGTGTCGAGGGAGTCTTCGGCCTGCTTGCTGTAATCGAATTGTTTGTCCCACCAGATGATGAAAATCCCCCGGGTTCTGTAATCGCAGGTTTCAGGGGTCGCAAAAGTGGCTTTGATTTGGTACGTTGTGATCTGTCCGTCCGACCGCTTGCCTTTTTCAGGGGTGGCGGGTACGGCATTCTGCGCGAACGTCAGGCATCCGCAGGTGGACAGGAGAGAGAGGCATAGTGCTGTGAGTGATTTCATGTGTTTTTGTTTTGAACAGGTCAGTGGATGTTGACAGTGAGAGTACGTTTGTCCGTCTGGGTGCGCTGAATGCCAAGCGTGACCGCGGTGCCCGGAGCCAGTCCCTTGGCCCGTTGCAACAGGTCAGAGCACTGGTCAATCGTCATGCCGTCCAGCTTGAGAATTACATCGTCCTTTTTCAGTCCGGCCGCCTCCAGCACTCCACCGGCTGAAAGTTCCAGGACCAGCACGCCGGTTTCTCCCGGAGTTCCATAGGCCGACATCTCGCCATCCCCGACGATGTTGCGCAATTTCGTCCCGAGCCAGTTGTGAACCGAGGCATCGCGTTCAGGCATTCGGCTGATGTTGATCTCAAATGACGGCGTTCGCGCCAGCTTCTTGAGCGCCGGACTTTGCACGCCAAATTGATCCATGGGGAAGTTCCTGAAGCCAAGGGCCAGGGCGGGCGAATCTGCCCGGACCCGAAAATCTCCCGTTTGTGGATTGATGAAGCCTGCATCGGCCGTGACCGAATGCTCATCACGCCCGCTTTGGGCCCGCAAGCCATTCGCAGGTTGGGGCGAGGTTGCCCCCGTTAGATGCTGGAGGTTGTAGTCCATCTCCTTGCCCCAGGGAGGCTTTGGCATGACGGCGGGACGGTAGCCGCCAAATACGATATTGTGCCGGAACACATCCCCGCTTGCCACCGGCCAGACATGCGGACTAAGCGAATTGTTGACCATGATATTGTTTTCCACGGTCCGGAAAAACCCTTCCCGGTTCTTTATGCCTCCATTCAGGCATAGATTATTTGCGATGATGTAGTTTGAAGATCCGTCATCGAGATCAATGTCCCAGCCGTGGTCACAGCGCCAGCGGCTGTTTCTTATTGTTGTCGGCTGCACCGCGTCCAGCTTGGGCAAATCCGGTTCCATCCTCACCCATTCACTGATCTTATTTATGTCATAGATCCAAAAGCGGTCTCGGCCCCATGAATTGAAAGACCCGTGGTCGCCTGTCTCCTTCACCGTGTCAAAGACATCGCAAAACTCTATCACATGTCCGCCGAAACAACCGTCGCCGATGTTGATTCCCGCGCGGGGCATGTCGTAGATGGAACAATGGCGCACGGTGATGTTCTGCGCGACGTCTATGTTCACGCCGGCACTTTGCTTTTCGAAGCGTCCGGTGAGATGCACCAGGCAATCATCCACCAGACAGTCTGCCGGATAGTTTTTGCCGAGCGGGCCAGGGGTGCGGTCGATCTCCTCGAATTTGTTGACATGGTTGTAGTTGAACTTGGCGGATCTGACAGCCTTGCAGTCGCCGAGGAAACAGATGCCGCTGGCTCCCGACCTGCTGATTTCACAGCCGCGGATCGTGACCCTCCGGTTGTAGCAGTTGACAAACACAGCATTGCCGCCGGGCTGATCAAGCAGGCAATCTTCCAGCGCGCAGTCTTCGGAGCCGTTGTAGAATATCGCGCCGCCGCGATAGATCATCCAATCGCTGCGTAGCACCGGTTCCCGTGTCTCCATGAATGTCCTGGCGGTATGGCGGAAGGTCAGGCCTTTCATATTGACGAAACGCACCGGTACCTTTTCATCGCCCCTGAACTCGACAAGATTTCCAAGCATCGCCGCTTCCACCAAAGCCGACTTGAGATCCACCCCGGCAGGCGGATAGAAGTAGAGCGTGTGGGTTTTCCGGTTGAGAAACCATTCGCCGGGAGCGTCGAGTTCCTCGAAGATATTCTCAACGAAGCGCGATTCCTTGTGGGCCTCGCCGTCACGGTTCATCTGCCACCCGCCCTCCTTGGTTATTTCACCGTTGGCGTCCTTGCCGGTAATGAGCCAACTGTATCCGCCCCAATGCCCGCTATGCATCGCATGAAAGTATCCGCTGGCGGGATCCGCCCACCGTGCCACGCGCTCCTTGCTGATGGCGTCGGAGGAGACCCCGTTCAAGAATTTCGCGCCGGGATCGAAGTTGGGATAACGCGCGAGTATCTGCCTCTCACCGTTGACAAAGAGTTCTTCAGTCACCAGATCCTCCGGAACCCTGGCCTGATAAATCCCATCTTGATAGGGCGTCCACTGGAGATTCAGCTTTACGCCGCCGCTGATGACCGGCTTCTCGCCCGGTGCCGCTTCATAACGCACCGGGGCTTGTTGGGTGCCGGAGTCGGCGGCGGTGAAAACCAAAGGCGCGTTCAAGTAATAAGTCCCCGCATGCAGAAGCACTGTGACCGGTTCCCTGCCGGCGAACCGCCGGGCTTCGGTTCGCGCCCGCACCAGCGAAGCGAATGGTTTGGTCGACGTGCCGGGATTCTGGTCATTGCCCGTTGGGCTGACATATAACTCAGCGGCACGCAGCGAGGCCCATGGAAGTAACAGACACAGGATCGAACCCCTTAACAATTGAACAGATGTTGGAGTTTTCATATTGATGAATGCACTATCATTAAATGGGAATTAGGGATTGCCGGGCACAACGGGTTTGAGCAGGACCGAACGGAGATTCATCACCGCCATGGCCGGCTTGCTCAATGGTTTTAGCCGCACCCCGGTCTTGCCGCTGTCGGCGAGCTTGACCGTGCCGACCTCGACCCATTGGTAGGTGCCAAAGCCTCCGGTAGAGCCTACCTTACCGGTCAGGCGCTGGTTGCCGATGCTGATCTCAAAGGTGGACCCGGAGATATCTTCGGGGCAAGCATACTCGATACTGACCCGGTATTCACCCGGCTTGGAGATGAGGCAGCTCCAAGCCACCGCATCCTGAACGTCCGTCCAGTAGCCGATGTTGCCAGACTCCTCCAATTGGGCGGTGGCACCTTGGATCGTAGCATCCTTTGCCGGCAGGGGGAGCGAGCCATCCGCCTGCTGCGGGATGGAGTTCATGGCCTCTGCTGATTTCGGCGCCGCTGGGCTCAGGGTAATGTTCCGCAAACCGACAGCGTTCCAGTTATTTCCATCAGCTTGGAGGAGGAAGGAGGGTTCTCCCGCACCCATCTGAATGATCCCGAGGTCGATGGTCTTCCATACCGAGGCACCGCCGGTGGCGGGTATGGCAGCGCTGATCGTCTTTTTGCCAGCCTGCAGCTTCAGGGTCGTCGGTGCCGCGGCGGCGATCTCCGCCTGCACCAGCCAGCTCTGGGCCTCGGGAGCCTCCAGACGGTATTCGAGTTTCCAGTCACGATCAGTCCACGGTCCGAGGAAAGCCTCTGCACCACTGCCGGTGACGGGCATATTGCCGGCGTAGCTGCCATGAGAATCGGCATCGCGGATGCTGAGATGGACCACACCGTTGGCATCCGGTGACTCCAGCGGCGCATCGTTGTCCACCAGCGTCGTGGGCAAGTGGAGGGCGATGACCGAGATGTCGGTGTCCGGGGCGGAGGCCGGCAGGCTGAGAACCAGATTGCCGTTACTGATGGCGATAGGGAGCTTGGCCTTGGTGGCGAGCAGGGTGGCCGTCGCCCCCTCCTGGCCGGCGTGAGGCACTTCCAGCTTGCCGTCCTTGGGCCAATCCCACACATGCAAATAAAGGGTCTCGCCGGTGCCGGTTGCATCAGCTTTGCGGGTCACGCGGCCCCAGGACAGACGCTTGGCGAAAGGGCTGGCCTGTGTGCCGTGGATGGCCTCGCCGTTGACATCCATCCATTTCCCGACCGCTTCCAGACGCTCGATGCTGGCCTGAGGGATCTGGCCCTCGGCGGTGGGGCCGACGTTGAGCAGGAAGTTGCCGCCCTTGCTGCTGATGTCCGAGAGATGCTGGAGAAGCTGGCGCACCGGTTTCCAATCGTTGTCCTTGGACTTGTAACCCCAGGTTTCGTTCATGGTCATGCAGACTTCGAAATCGCGGTCAGGGAAGCCCCGCGGCGGGATGTTCTGCTCCGGGGTTTCGAGGTCGCCCTTCACATTTGATCCTAACCTATCGTTGGTAATAAGGTTCGGGTAGTTGGCTATGACAGCGGTAAAGTAGAAAGCGCGTGCCGGGGTCATATCCGCTGGGGTATCCCACCAGAGGACATCGGGGTGGAACTTGGACAGCAGTTCCTTGACTTGGGGCACGGCAACCTTGGTCAGGTATTGGTCGTAGTCGCCAGCTTGGGCAGGATCCCACTTCTTCTTCCATGATCCGCCGCCCGGATTGATCCAATCCTGACATTGGGAGTAATAAAGTCCGAAGTGGAGCCCCTGGCTACGAACAGCCTTCTCAAGCGGCACGATCAGGTCACGTTTGGCGCCCGAAGCCTTGACCATCGTCCAATCAGAGACTGCGGAATCGAAGAGTGTGCAGCCATCGTGGTGTTTGGAGGTGATGATAACATAGCGCATCCCGGCCCGCTTGGCCAGAGAGGCCCAGGCTTCGGGATCGTATTTAGAGGCAGTGAAGTCCTTTGCAAAAGCCTTATAATCGGCAACCGGTATTTTCGCGTTGGCCATGATCCATTCGCCGATGCTGGGGACATCCTTGCCATTGTAGACGCCCGCAGGCTGCGCATAGACGCCCCAGTGGATGAACATGCCGAAGCGGGCGTCGCGAAACCAGGCCATCCGCTGGGCCTTGTGCTCGGGGCTCTCGGGCTGGATAGCGGGCGCTGTCTCGGCCGCGACATTTGGGTGCGTAGTTTTCGGCGACTCGGCGGCGGTGAGTGCCGCCAGAGGCGTCAGCAACAGAGCGGCGGTGAGAATACCAGAGCTGGCACGTGGCCTGTTTAAGCGATGTATCATGGATTGTTTTATGGTTTTCCCTTCTTGAGTCGGATCTCCAACAGCCCGGACGGAGGGACTTCCCACGCCACAGCCCCGGCCCCGAGCACCTGATTTTGCTCGCTGATTTGCCGGCCCTGACAATCGCGGATGCGCACTATCGCAGGGCCGAACGACTGCGCGAAGCGCAGCACGACCGACGTTCCGGGCTTGGCATTAACCACGTCAATCTGCGGCGGTGCCTGCGGACCAGGCGTCACCACCATGTCTTGGTAGAGCGCGGCCACCAGTTTCTCTGGCGTTCGCGACAAAACCATCGGGTAGTTCGCAGTGGGACCCACCGGCTGTAGATCTCCATCCAAAAGCACGCTCCGGTTCTCTGTCCAATAGTGAAGCCAGAAGCCGATCATGCGGCGGTGTTCCGGCGAGACTTCGGCGAGCCGCACCGACACCTGTGGCACACTGAACAAGACGTTGAGCAGTTGGAGCGCGGCGCTGGCCACCGGTTCGTCGGGATGCCACACGAGCATATCGCTGTGAACGGCGGTGTGATCCGCCAGCAGGCGCAGATCAATGGTTTCCTTGCGATTGACCGGTCCGGCATTGGGACAATCCACTCCGCGAAGCATGTTGCCGTATTTGCGCATCAACGGGCCGTTGTAGGGCTGGCGGAATTCGATGGATATGTCCGGCTTGAGCGCTCGCAACCGAATCATGATGTCGGTGAACAAGCGGTCCACGGCCTCGTCCACGGAGGCGAAATCGCGTCCGTTTTCGGCGGTGAGAACGGTGTTGCCCTGCGGCGCGAACAGTTCGATGAAATCCAGCTTGAGACCGTCAACGCCCCACTCGCGCACGGCGTTTTCGTAGAGGCCGATGAGATACTCGCGAACTTCCGGGTAGCGCGGGTCGAGAATGTGCGCGTGCAGGCCGCCGTTGAAGGCCAGCATCTTTCCCTCAAAGCGTTTGGCAGCGGCTGATTTTTCGCCGGCCAATGGAACGGCATACCAGAGCATGAACTTCTGCTTGAGCGCATGAATCCCATCCACGAAGCGCTTCATCTCCGGAATGCGTTCCGGCTTCCAATCACCGGTGAAAGCATAGCCACGGTTGGCGTCCAGCGTCTGCCAGCCGTCATCCACAATCACACCGGTGAGACCAAGCTCGCCGCCCAAACGGCACTCATTGATGATGGCGGCCGGATCGAGATTCTGGTGATAGCTATACCAAGTCGAATAGAGCGGCGAGCGAGCAGCCTCCGGCACCGGGGCCGGCTGATAGCCATCCTGCGCCGCCCACCACCGAGCCGCGTCGCGGAGAACCTGGTAGTATGGCCGCGGGCGGGTGTCTATGCGGAAGGTGATCTGGTAATGCTTGATCGGCGGCGGTGGCTTGCCGGAGAACAACTTCGCCTCGGCATACAGGTTCACATCCTCCTCCTTGACGCCGCAGTTGATTTTTAGCGGGAGCAAGGCGTCCGAGAGAGCAACCGTTAGCCGGTTGCCATCGTCCGGTCCCAGCAACATCAGCAAGGGTGCGCGTAACACCGCCCGCGATTCAATTTGTACTCCATTGTCATTGTTTGCTTTCGTGTTGTCCGACACCCAGATGCCAGCGAGATCAATCGCCGGAAATTTCCATGTTACCGTAAGCGGCGGCGGAGTGGCCGCCTGCGAAGCCGTGAGCGTCAGGGTGGCCAGCATCAGGCTCGTTTCGGGATATTGAACTTTCCATGAAGCGGTGAAGGGGCCGGGATCTCCCGTGATGGCCAGGTCGCTCGCGGCAATGACCGGCGGCCGGGCGGCTGCGGCAGTGATCCCGCTGCCATCCCAAAGAGCAAATCCCGCGACTGCGACCAGTGAGGCCTTCCGGATGGCCGGGACGCGAGAGGCAAATCGGAAAACAGTGAGCGGAACGAATGGAATAGTCATGGTATTGTCAGGGTTTATTAACTCGGGTGAACAACCACCGGCGCATCGTCGCCGAACTCCCGGTGGAACGCGCCGTGAGCGCCATTGATGATCACGCGGTTTTCGGTGAACCGGTCGCGATACCAGGAGCATTTTTCGAAGTGATCGCCCACGGCGTTCATGCGCTGGTTCATCTGATCCCGCAGGCGTTTGAGATCGTCGCGGTGTGCCGCGACCTGCGTCAGATCCCGCTGCTGGAGGGGGTCGGCAAGATTATCAAAAAGCAACTCCCGGCCATCGCGCAAATAGCGGGCATAGGTGAAGTGCTTGTCACGCAGCGCCCGCCATTCGAAGCCGTCCTGCCAGAGATAAGTGTGCCCCATGCCCTGGAGGAGCGCGGCCGCAGGCTCGGGACCGCCCTTGCCTAAGACAACCTGCGAGAGGTTCATGCCCTCGACCGCCTTCGGGATGTCAAGGTCTGCCAGCCCCAGCAGAGTGGGCATCAGATCCACCGTCGAGATGCAGGCGTCCGAGCGAGAGGCCGGGATGTGACCCGGCCAGCGGATGAGCAGCGGCGTGCGGACGGACTCCTCATAGAAGGTCATTTTGAAGACGCGGCCGTGGGCACCGAGCATCTCGCCGTGGTCGCTGGTGAAGACGACGATGGTGTTGTCACGCACACCGGCGTCGTCAATTGCCGTGAGCAGGCGTCCGACCTGTTCGTCCACGGCGGCGGTCAAGGCATAATAGCCTCGCTGAAACTCGGTCATGTGCGACTTCCAATAAGTGATCCATTGTCCCGGATCGGCATTGCGATCCATGTAGGGATCGGGCTGGTCAGACCACGTTGCCGGCAACGGGAACTCAACCTGCTTGAAGCGCTCATACCATGCGGGAGGAATGTTGTGCATGGTCCAGGGATCATGAGGAGCGCTCAGTGCGAGCTGGATGAAAAAGGGTTTCTGTTGTTTCGCATGCTCGCGCACTTGCTCGCAGGCCAGTTCGACGAATTTCGCGTCACCGAAACCCTGGATGCGATGCGGATCAGGGCTATCGCGAAAATACCACGCCTTGTAGTTCTCGTGGTTGAAGTTGTAACCGGCCCAGAAGCCGTCGAAACCCATCCGGTAAGGACCCGGCGGCGTATAGGCGCTTTGGATTTCTTTATGGTTGCCATTCGTCGCCCACAAGTGCCACTTGCCGATAAGATCGCAGGCGTAACCGTCCCGGGCGAACATATGCGCGAGGCTGTCTTGGTTGGGGTTCATGCGCAGCTCGTTGACCGCCATTCCGGTGCTGGTGGCGTACTTGCCGGTCAGGAACGAGGCCCGCCACGCGGCGCAGACCGGGGCGTTGGTCACGCACTGGCGGAAGTTCATGCTTTCAGTCGCCAAGCGATCAAGGTGCGGGGTGCAGGCCCGCGGGTCGCCACCGTATCCGGTGGATTGATACCGCAACTGGTCGGCGACGATGACGATCACGTTAGGCGGCGGCGGGGTGGTCGCCATCGTGTCCCCGGTAAAAGCCAAGAGTAACCAAATGATGGAAAGATTGAAATTCATTACGGCTTCGCGGCGGCTGGGCTTCCCGGTTGAGGAGGCACGCAACTTCGCGAATGACGGCTGCTGGGAGGTACTCATCCCCGGCAAAACCACCTTCGGATACTGGCCATTCGACCTGCTGCAGCTTCTGCAGGAGGTGCTGGGAGTGCTCAACCCCGATGCCCCCATCCCGCAATATGACAGCTTTGATCAGCTCTACTCCGCTTTCGAAGCACGGTTGGCAAAGCATGTGGACTACCATAACGAGGTCTGCGACACCTGGATGACCGGCGGTGTGCCGGCGGTGGTACCCTCGCTGTTTG
>Ga0118677_10009873_pt1 | contig 14766 bp, 16 predicted proteins | sample AliMusrvi5mmetaG_FD_86154 | JGI IMG/M metagenome (GOLD analysis project Ga0118677, IMG submission 86154)
AATGGGCTGAGGGCAACCCTCAATTTCGGACATACCTTTGCGCACGGGCTGGAAAAACTGGCTGAGTACCGCCACCTGCGTCACGGTGAGGCGGTAACAATCGGCATGGTTTGCGCTCTCTGTTTATCCCACAATCTCGGCTATCTTGATACAATATCGCTTGAGAGAGGACTCTCTATCCTGAAGAAGTTCCGTTTTCCCAAAGGGGTACTTAAACGCAGGTTTCTCGATATCGATAGCGGCATCCTGCTTGAAAACATGTTTTCCGACAAGAAGAAACTGGATAAAAAGCTCCGTTTTGTGCTGCTGAAAAGATTGGGTGAGGCCTTTCTGCTGGAGAATAACGTTGATGACAAAGAGGTGCTGAAAGCTATTGATGACGGCCGGACACTCTTCAGAGGGAAGAGTGTGCATTGAAGGTAAAGAGATAGCGGGTGCCCCTGAGCACCGCAAGCTCATCAAGCACTGGTGAAGCTGCAAGCATTCCGACAATAAGGGGCGCGTTGCCGCCAGTCGCAATAACCCTGATATTCTCTTCGTTATGCTTCTCCAAGAGCATGGTTTTAATCTTGACAAGTAGCCCTTCAATCCCGGATACACAACCCCAGATAATACCGTTACGGATGCATTCCGATGTAGAAGATCCTATAAGCGTATCTGGAAGATTCATGCTTACCAACGGAAGCTGGGCAGTATGCTGGTTCAGAGCTTTTGCCATAAGGTCAAGACCCGGGAGAATAAGACCTCCGAGATATGCCCTGTCGGAACCAAGAACATCAACGGTAATGGCTGTACCGATATCAAGCGCGATAACCGCCTCTTCGGGGTAGAGTCTGCTGCTCTGGGCACAGAGGGCTATGCGGTCGGCACCAAAGGATTCGAGCGAAGCGTAGCGCAGCATAAAGGGGAGCTGCACCTGAGAGGTGACCTCAAGCACCCGACCTGTAAGTTGGTCGCGCAGAAAGTTGCTGACAAATGAACCAATTGAAGGGACAACACTGCAGAGCGCAGCATCGGCAATGGCGGGATACTTTTTAAGGATAGGAGCTACCTGAGCAGTAACATCCTCATATCCGGAGAGCATTATTGACGGCACCTTATGCACTGCAAGGCACTCTTCTCCACTGAAAACTGCAAATGAAGCGGTTGTGTTGCCTATTTCAGCAACAAAAAGCAGCGCATTTTGAAGAGGTTGTTCGCTGGAATAAAGCATGTGATCGGGCATCCTTGTAAAAAAGTACTCAGCGCAGCTTTGCTTCAATACCGGTTTTTTTAGACAGGTCTGACAGAAGTCGCTTGTAATCGGGAAGGCTGGTTGTTACAAATATTGAATCCCTGACAGGTGCTTTTCCTGCGACAATAAAAATTTTCGGCGGAGGATTATAGGTAATAGTTTCCTGGTAAATTGAGCTTATATCAGAGAGAGTGATTTTTTTCTCATTGCCTTTGCGATCTAAATAGAGCAGCTTGTCGGTGGTTATTTTGATTGCATCTCCGTCCTGACCATGCTCTCCGACAAAACGGGTATTGTAGTAATTGGGACCGCCGAGAGATATGGTTGTAAGGATAAGCAACAGTGTGGTTTTCCAAAAACAGCCAAGATCAACGCCGTAGGTAAACTTACCGTATCGGAAAAATATTGCCCAACCGAAGCTGAGAAAAAGCATTCCAAGACACCAGGTGAGAAGAAAATATGAATCCATCCACCATGCGGGATAGGTAATGGGATAATGAAAAACCTCTGGCATGTCGGCAGCGTTTGTATTTCAGGGAAAAACGGGAACAAGATGATAAAAATACGGGATAAGTTAAGGTTTGCAATAAAAATATTTTCTTTAGTAGGGAATAGGGCGTATAGGACTCATAGGACTTATATTTTTAGCTGCGGATGAAGAGGATATTCATTCGGCAGTGGAGAGAGAAGAGCATTTGGGATGAAATAACTTATCAATCTTGAATAGAAATTTATGAAATCGTACCATAAGGAACTCTGGATGGAGGTGCCGGCCCGGATGGATTTTGTGAACATTACCCGGGATGTTGAGCTGGCGCTCAGGGAGAGCGGCATTGAGGAAGGGCTCTGCCTGGTGAATGCCATGCACATTACAGCCTCTGTCTTTATCAATGACGACGAATCCGGATTGAAGCATGACTACAAGCGCTGGCTTGAGGAACTTGCTCCCCATGAACCTCTCAGCCGATACCGCCATAACCTCTCAGGAGAGGATAACGGCGATGCTCATCATAAGCGGCAGATTATGGGCCGGGAAGTTGTGGTGGCCGTGACAAAAGGGAAACTGCATTTTGGACCGTGGGAACAGATTTTTTATGGAGAGTTTGACGGACGGAGGAAGAAGAGGGTGCTGGTGAAGATTATCGGGGAGTGAGAAGAAGTGCTGAGGTTCGAGTGCTGAGTGCTGAGTTGGGGAGTGAGGGCAGTTGGGCAGAAGGAAATAAAAAAGGCCCGCTGATGCGGGCCTTTTTTGTTGTGTAACACTAGCGGATTAATGCTGGAAGAGCATTTCCGAGTAGGTTGGGAGCTGCCAGCGGCTGCGGTCGACAACGCGTTCGAGGCTGTCGGCTACTTCGCGGACTGTAACCATGAACGGAAGGAGTTCATCTGCGCAATAGTCAGCCTTGTCAAACTCGGTTGGCAGTGTCTCGATTTTTTCAATGGCCTCATCGAGCTCTGCACTGAGGTCGATAAGCGTTGAAAGGTTTTCGGCCACCATTTTGAAGTTATCAGCCTGGCTCTTGAGCGTCTTGTCGGATAGACCGATAGCATCCGCTGCAGAGAGCAGGTTGTTGAACGAGTTGCCAAGATCGCCCTGGTATTCGAAAACATCTGGAATGACGAAGGTCTTGAGCATAAGCTGCAGGGTGCGGGCTTCGATATCAATACCCTTGACATAGCGCTCGAGGCGGATGTGCAGCCTTGATTCTATCTCCGGAACAGTCAGGACACCGTATTTGACAAACATCTCCTGTACATCCTTCTTAAGCAGTGCTCTGAGTGCCTGAGGAGTGTTTTTCAGGTTTGGCAACCCTCTTTCGAAAGCGGCCTTCTGAAGTGCTTCGGCATAGTTGTCGCCCTGGTATCGGATAGGCTTGGTAGCTGTAATCTGCTCGCGTAGAGTTTCGAGAATTGCAGAATCCTTTTCCTTTCCAGATTTGAGCTTTGCCTGAATAGCATCAGTTATCTCGTCAAGAGCTTCGGCCATAAGGGTGTTGAGCACCATGTTCGGCACTGAAGCGGCCTGGGAAGAACCTACAGCCCTGAACTCAAATTTGTTGCCTGTGAACGCAAACGGGGAGGTACGGTTACGGTCTGTGTAGTCTTTGTTGACCTCAGGAACCTGTGAAAGGCCGAGATTAAGAACCTGTTTTTCAGTTTTCAGGTCAACCTTGCCGCTTTCGATTGCATCAAGCACTCTTTCGAGCAACTCGCCAAGGAATACGGTTACAACTGCAGGAGGAGCTTCGTTGGCACCAAGACGGTGATCGTTGCCCATGCTGGCTATTGACATTCTCAGCACATCAGCTCTCTTATGGACTCCTTTGAGGACTGCCACAAGGAAAACAAGGAACTGAATGTTCTTTTCAGGAGTATCACCTGGATCAAGCAGATTAATGCCGGTGTTTGTGCCGATTGACCAGTTGTTGTGCTTGCCTGAGCCATTGATGCCGGCAAACGGTTTTTCAGCCAGAAGAAGTGCAAATTCCTTTTTGTCGGCAATCTTTTTCATCACTTCCATGACAAGCAGGTTGTGATCGACGGCAATGTTGGCCTCTTCGAAAATCGGAGCAAGTTCAAACTGGTGAGGTGCAACCTCATTGTGACGGGTCTTGGCTGGAATACCGAGCAGGTAGAGTTCATGTTCGACATCCTGCATGAATTCAAGCACACGGTCAGGAATTGATCCAAAATAGTGGTCTTCAAGCTGCTGGCCTTTTGGTGGAAGAGCTCCAAGCAGGGTACGACCACACATGACAAGGTCAGGACGCTCGATAAAGAATTTTTTATCGATAAGGAAGTATTCCTGCTCGCAACCTGCAAACGTTTTGACTCGAGTTACACCTGTAACGCCAAGTGTTTCAAGCAGGCGGATGGCTGAGCTGCTGACAGCTTCCATAGAACGCAACAGCGGAGTCTTGGAATCGAGCGCTTCGCCGTGATAGGAAATGAATACGGTTGGAATACAAAGAGTAAGATCTTTGCCGCCCTTCATGAGGAATGCAGGGCTGGAAGGATCCCATGCGGTATAACCTCTTGCTTCAAAAGTGGTACGCATACCGCCTGACGGGAAGCTTGATGCATCCGGCTCACCCTGAATAAGCTGCTCACCTGAAAAACGCTCTATCGGTGTACCGTCGCGGTCAATCGATAAAAAAGCGTCGTGTTTTTCTGCTGTGGAACCGGTCATAGGCTGGAACCAGTGGGTGTAATGAGTAGCACCCTGCTCCATTGCCCACTCTTTCATGCCGTGCGCTACAACGCCGGCAATTTCTGAAGATATTTTTTTACCTGCTTTAATGGTATCCTGCAAGGCAGCAAACTCTTCTTTTGGTAGTTTTGAACGCATGGCCTTCTGATCAAAGGTCAACGATCCAAAGTAGGTGGAAACCGGAATTTTACTATCGCTCTTCAAAAGACCCTCCTTGTTGATTTGCATGATATTGGTGTGTGTTGTCTCCGAAAAAAATGAATTCTCTATCTATCGTATTTCTTATTTCCTTGATTTCTTTTCATCAAACGTTATCAGAACCTGACGGTCCTGAAGGTTTGTGCGAACAATTTCAGCACTGATCTTTTTATTTTTCTTCAACTGGGAAAGCACAAAGCTGGTATTTGTAGAAAGAACACCGGGCCAACTCTGTATTCTGGAAAGAAACATTTCAAGGGATGCGGTGTTATGGGTCATGACTTTTAAAATATGCGAACCATCACCGGTAACGGAAAAACACTCCATAATTTCATCCTCTTTCATTACATGCTCCATAAATGACTTGTAATGCTTGGAGGAGTCAATTCGAACCCTTACAAAAGCATGGATATCAAAACCAAGCTGCCGTTCATCAATATCCGTGGAAAAGCCTTTGATGATACCATTCTTCTGCAGCTTATCAAGCCGCTCAGAGACAGATGGTATGGAAAGGCCGACGACTTCTGCAAGTTCGCTCAATCGAACTCTGCCGTTTTCGCCAAGCGACTCAATTATTTTAAGGTCAATCAGATCAAGGTGGCCCGACATGGCATGATTTTGTTTAATTCAATTTTGTAGGAAATTAACTAATAATAAGAAAAAAACAATCAGTTTCTTTAGAATTCACCTCAATTCAGGCAAAATTCTTAAATAATTTAGGAACGATATTTATTCACAGCACGTTAACGATACCATTGAAAGTAATTATCAGTCGTTCTCCGTTTCCTATATGTTGGCAAAATTTATTGAAATCCTGATAAAGAGAGCACTGCAGGGGTTCTGTTTTGTTTAAAATCCTGCTCTTTCCTACAAAAGGGATGGTTTTCCTTATCGGCTTGTAATTATGTATATTAACGCCTTGAATTGCCCTCCTTGATTTCGGGGCAATCCACTTCTCTTGTAATCACAAATAATTAAGTAACGGTGAAAATAGCAATTTTCGGCGCAGGAGTTGCAGGACTCAGCGCAGCGATAGAACTTGTGGATCGAGGACATACTGTTGAGATTTATGAGAAGCGTAAAGTACTTGGCGGGAAGGTTTCGGTCTGGAAAGACAGTGATGGAGATTCCATAGAGTCCGGGCTGCATATTGTTTTCGGCGGTTACCAGCAGCTTCAGAAATACCTCAAGCAGGTCGGAGCTGGAGATAATTATCAGTGGAAAGAGCATTCGCTCATCTATGCGGAGTCTGACGGCAAGCAGTCCTATTTCAAAAAGGCAAAGCTTCCGAGCCCCTGGGCAGAGGTTGTCGGCGGTCTGCAGACAGATTTTCTTACCGTGTGGGATAAAATCTCTCTGATCAAGGGGCTCTTCCCTGCCATTCTTGGCAATGAGGAGTATTTCCGCAGCCAGGACCATATGACCTATTCGGAATGGCACCGTCTGAGAGGAGCTTCTGAACATTCACTGCAGAAGCTGTGGCGCGCCATTTCTCTTGCCATGAACTTCATAGAGCCTAACATCATCAGCGCCCGACCGATGATAACAATTTTCAAATATTTCGGGACGGACTATACAGCAACAAAGTTTGCCTTTTTCCGCAAAAATCCCGGCGATTCGATGATTGAGCCGATGCGTCAGTATATACAGAGCAAGGGCGGGCGTATTTTTGTTGATGCAAAGCTGAACCGCTTTGAACTGAACAGTGATGAAACTATTAAACATGCAGTTCTGCAGGACGGCCATATCATTGAAGCCGATGCCTATATATCGGCACTGCCTGTACATAACATCAAGAAATTAGTGCCCGTCGAGTGGCTGGCGCATAAATATTTCCGCAATCTGCATGAGTTTGTCGGCAGCCCGGTTGCCAACTGCCAGCTCTGGTTTGACAGGAAAATAACTGATACCGATAATCTGATGTTTTCGCAGGGAACGATTTTTGCGACGTTTGCAGATGTATCTATCACCTGTACAGAAGATTTTCAGAACGGTACGGGAACGGCAACCGGCGGCAGCGTCATGAGCCTTGTTCTTGCTCCAGCTCACCAGCTCATGAATATGCCGAACGATGTCATCACCGGCCTTGTCATGAAAGACATTCATGACAGATTCCCAAAATCCCGAGGGGCAAAACTTCTGAAATCGACAATTGTCAAAATTCCACAATCTGTCTATAAGGCGGTACCTGATGTCGATCAATTCCGCCCTGACCAGATAAGCCCTGTCAAAAATTTCTTCCTTGCAGGCGATTATACCGATCAACGTTATCTCGCATCTATGGAGGGGGCTGCACTGAGCGGAATGCTGGTTGCTGAAAAACTCCTCAGCAAGCTGGGCGGTTGAATGAATTAGCCAACTCTTGCCATGCAACAAAAACCATCGACATTCCGGAAAATCACTCTCTCTGCAGCTGCTGACGCTCAGGTTAAGCTGCTGGAAGAGACTGATTGCGGTATTATTGCGTTCAATAAAGCTGTTAATGAGAGTGCTAAGGCTCCTCTCTCGGCTACCGGTATCAATGTATTACAGATCAACACCGGCTACCGCTGCAACCTCGTATGCCGCCACTGCCATGTTGAGGCTGGCCCGGAACGCACGGAGGTGATGAGTCGTCAAACAATGCTCGAGTGCCTTGAAACTCTTGATAAAAGCAGCATAAGCACTGTCGATATTACAGGAGGATCGCCGGAAATGAACCCGGAATTTCGCTGGTTTATTCAGTGTATCAGAGCAAAAGTGAGTGACGCAACAATCATTGTCCGTTCGAACCTGACACTGTTCACCGGTAATGAGAAATACGGTGACATTCCTGAATTTCTCAAACAGCACCGAGTAACCCTTATTGCCTCACTCCCCTGCTACACGAGGACAAATGTTGACAGTATCCGGGGAAAAGGGGTTTTTGACCGCTCAATTGCGGCACTGAAACTGCTCAATACCCTTGGATATGGTAAAGAGGAGACCGGCCTTGAACTCAACCTTGTCTATAATCCAGGAGGCCCATCACTGCCTCAGGAGCAGCATCAGCTTGAGATGGCTTACCGAGAGCAGCTCGTCGAAGAGCATGGCATAGTTTTCAACCATCTCTATACTATTACCAACATGCCGATCAGCCGTTTTCTCAACGATCTGCTTGAAAGCGGCCAGTACTGCCACTATATGACGCTCCTGGCAAAAAGCTTCAATCCCCTTGCAATGAACAACCTGATGTGCAGAACAACACTCTCTGTGGGGTGGGACGGCACACTTTACGATTGTGATTTCAATCAGATGCTTAATCTGCCTGTTGAGAAAAGAGCTCCTCAGCATATCAGCCTGTTCAATGAGGCAAAGCTACAGAGTCGACTTATAACAGTCGGTCAGCACTGTTACGGATGTACGGCCGGGGCCGGTTCAAGTTGCCAGGGCTCTCTGGTATGACAGAAGAGTCACTGCTTATCATTTTCACAAAAAACCCGGAACCGGGATTGGTGAAAACCCGGTTGGCAAGTGCTATAGGCGATGAGAAAGCCCTGGAGGTTTATCGGAAACTCCGGCATCATACCGCGTTTATCGCCGAACAGACTGCCGTTAAGCGCACAGCATTTTATTCTCATTTTCTGCCTTCAAAAGACATCTTTGTCAGCGATAACTTCGGTGTGCAACTTCAAGTCGGAAACGATCTTGGTGAGCGCATGCTGCATGCAATTGAGAGCGGGTTTGACAGAGGGTTTCGCCGCGTCGTGCTTATAGGAACAGACTGTTATGAGTTAAGTACGGCAGTTCTGGATTCAGCCTTCGAGGCTCTCAAGCGTGCAGATGCGGTTGTGGGGCCTGCCAGTGATGGAGGGTTTTACCTTATCGGCCTGACCAAACCCATTCAGGAACTCTTTCTTGGTCGAGAGTGGAGCACAAAGGAGGTGCTCAGCGGCACAATAGAAGTTCTTCAGCGCCTCGCCGTAGCGTATGAACTCCTTCCTGAGCTTTCAGATATCGACACTTTTGATGACCTGAAAAAAAGCGGATTATGGAGCCGAGAAGCATAAGCATTATTATCCCCACCTATAACGAAGAGGCAATCATTGCCCACTCGATAAAGGCGCTCCTTGCGATAACTGAACAATACGAAGAGATCGAGATTATTGTCAGTGATGCGAGCAATGACGGGACTCGAAAAATTCTTTCAGAGTTTCAGGTAACGGTTTGCCAAAGCGCAAAAGGACGCGCCATACAAATGAATACGGGTGCGCAACGGGCCAAAGGAGATATTCTCTATTTTCTTCATGCTGACTCTCTTGCGCCTGAAACGTTTATCGACAATATCCGGTCAGCTGTCAGAGAGGGGAAAAAAGCCGGATGTTTCAGGATGAACTTTAACGACAGCAACCCCATAATGAGCCTTTACGGATGGTTCACGCAGTTTCCGATGATGATATGCCGGGGAGGTGACCAGTCGCTCTTTATTGAGAAATCTCTCTTTCAGGAGATCGGAGGATTCGATGAAACCCACCTCGTCATGGAGGATATCGCTATCATAAATCGCATCGAAGAGCGCGGGCAATTCCACATTCTTGAAGCAGAGGTCACTACCTCGGCCAGAAGGTATCATGAAAACGGCATGATCCGGCTCCAGCTACTCTTTGGAACCATTCATCTTATGTATGCCTTAGGATTTGACCAGGAGACAATCATCAGATATTACAGGGAAAACATCAGCGGACAGTGATGCATAAAAATACATTTTTGAGAGGTAAAGAACTTAGTAAATAGATTGTTATATTATCCAAAAATACATCTAAATTTACCTTTAACCACCTACAATTATGGCAGCAGAAGAGCTAAACAACCCTGGAAGCGCCCTTAAACCGGCGGCCCCGACAAAACCGGAATCCAATGTCGGCAATGGAGATATGGCTAATTTAATCGGCAACGTGGGCTTTCTGATTGATTCAACTATTGAGTCAGTTCAGGGAATAATAAGCTCGGTAAGTTCTGCTACGGGGCAGATGATTGAAGGTGTTACCTCAACTATCAACTCCGATCCGGTCAAGGAAATAATCCAGAATGTCAACACTGTTTCAGGTCAATTGATTGATGGTGTCACCTCAACCACCGGGCAGCTGATTGATGGCGTGACCGCTACCATTAATTCCGAGCAGGTTCAAAACTCTTTTCAGGAACTTGGAAAATTATGGAAAAATCTGCTTGAAAATCTGAACTCAACCGTGAGCTCAGGTCAAGTACAGGACCTGTTTGCCAATGTAAGTGCCGGACTTGGGCAGCTGGTTAACAATATTGTTTCGCCTGGAGTCCAGACAGGTCAAGACCGTCACAGAAAAGAGGTAACACAGATCCCATTTGCGCAGAAAGAGGTTGTGCAGGAAATAAAAGCTCCTGCGCCGGTAGTGATAGCTCCTCCTGTTGTGAAGCCTAACTACTGAGAACACAAACTATACCCCTATTGTTTATAGTTTTATAATGAACTATCTGAGATGAGCCGGAACATCTGATAAATCCCTGAGAAATAATAGATCAGGGATTTATCAGATATGGCTTATTTTATCTCGTCCCCATTAAGAAAAAAGGATAGCTGCGGTGAAAGAGGAACGTATTACCAGCCTTTCCGGCAAAAAAAAGGATGACCATCGGAAGCGAACTGTTCTTATCGCTGACGATGACAATACTTCACGCCGGATTCTGACTCATTATGTCCAAAAAATGGGATATACGCCTGTCTCGGCAGAAGACGGTGAGAATTGCATACAATGCATTTCGGAGCAGCCTTTTGACGTTATTCTTCTTGATATCAATATGCCCAAGAAAGATGGCTTTGAAGTGATGCTGCATTTAAAAGCGCACAAAATTTCAACGCCCGTTATTATGGTTACAGCCTCGAATGACATTCCTCAGGCTGTAAAATGTATGAAACTCGGCGCATACGAGTACCTCACCAAGCCCCTGGATATTGAACGGCTTGAAATTGTCATGCGCAATGCTCTTGCCGAATCCACTCTGAAAAACCAGGTTCAACAGCTGAAGAAAGAGCTGAAAAACAAGGAGCTGTTTCAGAGTATTATCGGACAGAGCGCTGCACTCAAAGAGACTATGGAGCAAGTCAGACAAGTCATGAATACTGACTTGAACGTGCTTATTCTCGGGGAAAGCGGGACGGGCAAGGAGTTATTTGCACAAGCTATTCATTACGGAAGCACGAGAAAGAACGGCCCTTTTGTTTCAGTCAACTGTGCTGCGATTTCAAACAATCTGGCCGACAGCCTGCTTTTCGGTCATGTCAAAGGTTCATTCACCGGTGCAGACAAAGATCATATCGGTTTTTTTGAACAAGCCAACAATGGCACCATTTTTCTTGATGAAATAGGTGATATGGATTCGGATGTACAGGCCAAAATTCTTCGGGTGATGCAGGAAAGGCAGATTCGAAAAGTCGGAGAAAAAATGGAAAAGGACATCAATATTCGAATCATTTCAGCTACCAACCGGGATTTTTCGCTCGCCATAAAAAACAATATCTTCCGCGAAGATCTCTACTACCGGCTGGAAGAATTTTTACTGTTCATTCCGACACTGCGCGACAGACCTGAAGACATCCCTATTCTCGCCAAACATTTTTTAGACGAGTTTTCGAAATCAAACAACATTGAGCCACTCCAGTTTGATCCAGAGGCGCTGAGGATTCTGGAAAGCTATCAATGGCCCGGCAACATTCGTGAACTTAAAAATGCCGTTCAGCGATCAGCAGTTATTCGAAAAGGGAGCACCATTGATACGTTGCGTACAGCTTTTGTACCCGGTTCAACACATGCTAATAACTCTTCGGAAACAACATTGCCTGAAACGCTCAGCGAAACAAGCGCCCAATCACAGAAAAAAAGTGACCCGTGGTCTTATTCGCTTGAAGAGAATGAACGGAATGCCATTATAAAAGCGTACAAGGCTTCCCATGGCAATCTCACAAGAACAGCCCGCATGCTTGGCATAGGACGGGCTACTCTTTATAGAAAGCTCAGTAAATTCGGTCTTGAAAATCTAAAATCGACCTGAACTTTTTTCCCTGACCGTCAGGATTGTTTCCGCTGTTTCAGCGAATACCTGTACCTGTATGGCCAAAACCACCATCACCCCGCACGGTCACCGTCAGTTCGCCAACTTCTTCAAAGCAGACCTGTTCAACTTTTGCCACCACCATCTGCGCAATGCGGTCGCCGTGCTGAACAGTGAACGGCTCTCTGCCGTGGTTTATAAGAATTACCTTAACCTCTCCCCGGTAATCGGCATCAATAGTAGCCGGGGTATTGGGCAATGATATCAGTGAGCGCAATGCAAGGCCGCTCCGTGGGCGAAGCTGCGCTTCATACCCTACTGGCAGTTCAATGGCAAAGCCGGATGGTATCAACGCTGTTGTAGAGGGCTCTATAGTTACAGGAGCGTCAAGACATGCGGATATATCCATTCCTGCAGCATGGGCAGTTGCATAAACGGGCAGTACCGCTTGTTTGTTAAGGCGAACAATCTTTACTTTCAGCATTGGAGAGGAAATGTGATATGTTTCATGTACTAACGGATTTAAATATAACAGGAATAATGTCAAGGCAATTGGAAAGTTCAGCTGAAAAGGTTTATGCGCTTGCGTTCGGCGCTCATCCTGATGACGTTGAACTGGCATGCGGAGCCACTCTTCTGAAGATCATGAGTGAGGGTCGGACGGTTGCTGTATGCGATCTGACACGTGGAGAGATGGGCACACTCGGCACCCCTGAAACCAGGAAATGTGAGGCCAAAGCCGCCGCTGCAGTTATGGGATACCAGAGCCGAACCACGCTTGACCTTGGCGATGCAAAATTATTCTATACCGAAGAGAATCTGGCTGAGATTATCCGGGTCATAAGGCACTTCAGGCCTGACGTGGTGTTTGCCAACCCGCCGGATGAACGCCATCCCGACCACTCGAAAGCCTCAAAGCTTGTGACAGATGCCTTTTATTATGCCGGTCTTCAAGAGCTTCCGACAAGCATGAACGGAGCTTTGCAGAAACCTCACCGGCCTCAACACCTGCTATACTATGTCCAGTTCAAACACCTTGATCCAGACTTCATTGTTGATGTCTCGGAAACCTTTGCTGCATCGAGAAAAGGAGTGCTTGCATTCGGTTCGCAGTTTTACCGCGAAGGAAGTACTGAAGAGCCTAAGACGCTGATAAAACGAAAAGAATTTCTGACCGGACTTGAAGCGCGCGCAAGGTATTTCGGCGAACAGATCGGCGTTATGTATGGCGAGGGGTTCCTGCTTTCGGGAACGATGGGGATCAATTCTTTCAGTGCCGTTTTCTCTGGAAAAGGACAGGAAAACGGTTAAAGTGCTGAGTACTGAGATTGAAATCAGTTGGCAGTTGGCAGTGGGGCTTATGGGACTTATAGCTGAGAGGGGGCTTCATTGTTTTTCATGTTTGTAATATTCTGAATATTATCAATAACCTGAAGGAGTCAATGCATATGCCTGATAGATCACGATGGCCCTTGACGATTGATGATGCGGTAGAACGTGTTATCGCCTCAATGAGTGAGAATGAAAAAAGCCAGCTCAGGAATTCTCAGGAGAAGAGGTTGATCGATTTTCATTTTGGTCTGGGGTGGGCAATCCGCAACGAGTTCGGGCTCTATGAAGGCAACGATGCTTTATTGAAAGCTTGTGCCCGTTCAAGGTTTAATACTTTCGAATGCCTGATGTTCATGAATGACCCGGATGAAGCATCAGGATTTATCATCGAAGAGGTCTGGAAAAGGCTTAAGAGGGATGCTCAAGCCATAGGCTGAAAAGCACACTTGACTTTGGACTCATTTTGTTATAACATATGGTATAACAAAAAAAGGAGGCAGTGTTATGCGTGCTACGGTAACAAAGATTGGTAATTCAACAGGCGTTATACTTCCCAAGGCAGCGGCTGATCGCCTTAAGGTAAAGCAAGGTGATATTGTATTTTTAACCGAAACGCCGACAGGCTACACGGTAACCCCCTACGATCCGGAATTTGCAGAGCAAATGGAGGCAGCCCGTCGCGGCTTGACTGAATACCGCAACACTCTCCATGAGCTTGCCAAATGACCTGGCGTCGGCTTCTGGATCAGGTGGTCATTGCCATACATGACGAACAAATTGCTGTGCACGGCGGAAGCTCAGGCATTCGCGATGCCGGACTTATTTCTTCAGCCCTTTCCCGCCCGAAACACAAGGCAAATTATACTGATTCGTCCGTCTTTGATTTGGCCGCCGCCTATGCCTTTGGCATTATTCGTAACCTTCCTTTTGTGGACGGCAATAAACGCACAGGGTTTCTTGCTGCCTATGTCTCTCTGAATATTAACGGATGGGAGCTGAGATCAACAGAAGTCGAAGCTGTTAACGCGGTTATTGATTTAGCGGCAGGCGAAATGGATGAACCCGGTTTTTCTGCCTGGCTTAAAGCCAAGTCAGTTATGCGGGCCGCACGGAAATAAGAAGGAAACGATGGAACTGTTGTGATATAATCCTCTGTATTTTTTTTTCAATCTCTTAACGTTCTCTGTGAGCCGTTTCCTGAAAAAAGTTGAAATTCCGGAATCGGGACTTGCGGAATTCATTTCGCTTACGGCGATGATGATGTCGCTGGTCGCACTCTCCGTCGATACCATGCTGCCCGCCCTTTCAGCAATAGGCCGCGATCTTGGAGTCATCGATACCAACAGCTCACAGCTCATCATCTCCCTGTTTTTTTTCGGAATGGCTTCCGGCCAACTGCTCTACGGCCCGGTGTCAGACAATACCGGTCGCAAACAGGCTATTTATCTGGGTTATGGCCTTTTCATAACCGGCTGCGTGCTCTCGCTCATCGCCACAACTCTTCCAATAATGCTCGCAGGGAGATTACTGCAGGGATTCGGAGCGGCAGGCCCCCGCGTCGTCTCGGTTGCAATTGTCCGCGACCGTTACGAGGGCAGAGCCATGGCCCGTGTCATGTCCTTTGTGATGACGGTTTTCATCATCGTACCCATTATTGCCCCGACCCTTGGCCAGGGTATGCTCTATCTTGCTGGATGGCGTGCCATTTTCGCTGCATTTCTCATTCTGGCTCTGCTTTCGCTTATAT
>Ga0118677_10009426_pt1 | contig 14765 bp, 12 predicted proteins | sample AliMusrvi5mmetaG_FD_86154 | JGI IMG/M metagenome (GOLD analysis project Ga0118677, IMG submission 86154)
GGGACTACTTGTTATTGTTTCCAGAATGGTAGTGCTTATCTTTCTTTGCGTCTTGGCGCCTTTGCGCCTTTGCGTTGAAGCTTCTGCTTCTGATTTGGCTTCTTGTTGTTTGCCAGATGGGACGCAGAACAGTATAGTAACAGAGTAATTATACTCAGGGAGGTTGGATATGCGCAGAACAGTCGTGTCAATGCTGGTCCTGCTGCTGGCTCTTGCCAGTACCGCGGCACTGGCCCTGGACAAACGCTGGGTCTCCAGCGACGGGACGACCCTGAAGAAGGAGGCGTCGATTTCCTCGGAGGATGTGGCTCCGCTTTCGGTCGGCGCGGAGTTGTCGGTGCTGGAGGACGGTGGCCGCTGGATCAAGGTCCAAACAAATGATGGCAGGGAGGGATGGGTCTACGCCGGCCGCGTTTCCGATGCGGCCCCCTCTGCCGAGGTTTCCGGCGCCGATGGCGGCATGCTTTCCGTGGGGCTGGCGCGGATCGACGTGGTGACGCCGAGCGCGCTGCGACGCCGCTACGGCGACGCCGCGCCTGTGGGTGGCGGGCGCAAGGCGTGGATGGCAGCGCTGGAACTGCGCACCGCCTCGCTGGCTGCTGCCGCGGAGGCGCTGCGCGGCGTGCCGGGCGTGCGCATCACCGCCGCGCGCGTTACGGTGCCGGCGGAGGCCGCGATGGGGGTCGCGCTGGCGTTCATCCGTTAGCCGGGCGGCCCGCGCTCGATCGCTATGGCACGGATCGCGTGCTCGGTGGGCGACTGGCGCGGCCGGCACCGCTGGCGCGCGCGCTGGACATGCGACGAGGGCTGGCGGAGCACGCCGATGACCGTTTCGCGCCGCGCGAAGACAGGCAACGCGGCCTCCAGGATGAGGTCGCCGGTGGCGTTCATGCCGACGCGACGGAAGCCGGCGCGGGCGTAGAGCCTGAGCGCGGCGGCATTGTCGGGGGTGACCAGCAGCCGGGCGCGGCGACAGCCCGGGATGCGGCGGAAACAGGCCATGATCCGCGCCAGGACGAGGCGGCCGTAGCCGCGGCCCTGTTGGTGACGTTCGAGCGCGAACCAACCCAGCCACCAGCAGGCGCCGTCGCGCCGGTCGGGATGCAGCACATAGAAACCGATCATGGCCTGCCCGGCCTCGATGGCGAACAGCGCGTGCGCCGGACCGGCGCGTACCGCCGAGACGATGTGCGCGATGGGGTCGAAAAAACGCTCCATTTGCTCGGTGTCGAGGTCAAGGGAGCCGATGGCATCGAGGTCGGCGCGGCCGACCCGATGGTAGTTCAGGGGCTCGGGGCCCCGGGGGGGAGACATGGTAACCTTCGTGCGGACGGAACAAATGCCCGGTGCGGGCGACTACCGGCGGGGCCGGTGGTCCCGTCGCGTCAGTCGCACGCCTGGTTGCAAGCCAGGAAAAATCCTTTGTTCATGGCCCAAGAGATAGGAGGGCCCACGACTTCTTTGCAAGCGCTATCGGCGGATAGCCGGCGTGCTTGCGTGACATGTTGAAGACGGGCGCGTTCGCGGTTTCGTGAGGCTACGCCGCGCCGCTTTCGATCAGGTGGTTCCGGTAGCGCTGGCGCAGCGCCATCTTCTGCAGCTTGCCGGTGGCGGTGTGCGGCAGCTCCGCCACCACCACCACGTCGTCCGGCAGCCACCAGCCCGGCACCTTGCCGTCGTAGACGCGCAGCAGGTCGTCCTTGTCGATGTTGGCGCCTTCCCTGGGCACTACGATCAACAGCGGCCGCTCGTCCCATTTCGGGTGCTTCGCCGCGACGATCGCCGCTTCCGCCACGTCGGGGTGCGAGACGGCGATGTTCTCCAATTGGATGGAGCTGATCCACTCGCCGCCGGACTTGATGACATCCTTGCTGCGGTCGGTGATGCGCACGTAGCCCAGATGATCACGCACCGCAACATCACCGGTGTGCAGCCAGCCACCTTCCCAGAGTCTCTCCGAGGCCTTGTGATCCTTAAGATATCCCTGAGTCAGCCAGGGGGCGCGCACCACGATTTCGCCGGCACCGACATTGTCGCAAGGCAGTTCGTTGAGGGCTGTGTCGACAATACGCAGATCCACCAGGGGCAGGGAGCGCCCGGTCTTGCAGCGGATAACGGCCTGTTCTGCCGGGGACAGCTCCAGCATCTCTGGAGTCAGGTGAGCCAAGGTCAGGATCGGGCAAGTCTCAGACATGCCGTAACCGGTAAAGACATCGATGCCGCGACTCATGGCTTCAAGGCAGAGTGTGCGCGACATGGCGGCGCCGCCGATGATCAGTTTCCAGCCGGACAGGTCGATACGCAGAGCGTGGGGGTGTTTCAGCAGCATGTGCAGTATGGTCGGTACGCAGTGAGAAAAGGTTACCCCCTCCTTTTCCACCAGTTCCAGTAACTGGTCGGGCACATAACGCCCGGGATAAACTTGCTTGACCCCAAGCATTGTGGCTATGTAGGGTAAACCCCAGGCATGAACATGGAACATGGGGGTGATCGGCATGTAGACGTCCTGGCGGTGAAAGCGGCCGTGTCCCAAGGCCGAGCCGAGAACTCCCATGGTTCCCAGGGTATGCAGCACAAGCTGGCGGTGGCTGAAGTATACTCCCTTGGGCATACCGGTGGTACCGGTGGTGTAGAAGGTGGTGGCACGGGTGTTTTCGTCGAAGTTGGCGAAATCGAATACAGGAGATGCCGCTGCCAGCAGAGCCTCATATTCTCCACAGAACGGGATACTGGTTGCCGGTGGCGCAGGCTCGTCATTTAGCAGCACAAAGCCTTTGACCGTGTCCATTCGTCCCCGGATCTGCTCCAAAATCGGCAGGAATTCGCTGTTGACCAACAGGATATCGTCCTCGGCGTGGTCGATGGTGTAGAGGATCTGCTCCGGTGAAAAACGCACGTTGATGGTGTGCAGCACTGCGCCGAGCATCGGCACGGCGAAGAAGCATTCCAGATAACGGTGCGAGTCCCAGTCCATAACCGCCACCGTGTCGCCCGGTTTGACACCCAGCGAGGCCAGGGCGTTGGCCAGGCGCTGCACCCTTTGGCGCAACTCACGATAGGTGTAACGGAAGCTGCCGCGGTAGACTATCTCCTGTTCCGGAGCATCCACCACCGGACAAAACAGCAGATTTTTGATCAGGAGCTGATAATCGAAGGCAGAGGGGGTGCGGTGAATTGGGGAATATGGCACGGCGGTTGACCTCCTGAGTGTTTTTACAATTTTGGAATTAGTATCTCCTGCGGAGTCTTCTATGTAGCACGAAAGCCTCTGTCTTCCAACACGGAAAAAGCCGCCTTGGGTACCCCCGGGCGGCTATTGGATATTCATGTTAATTTCTGCTGTCAGGTAGCTTTCTTTAATTCTCGTGCATCCCCGAACAGCTCGTCGAATATGGCCTGTACTGTCGTAATTCTGTCGGCCCTCCAGGCGTTTGAACCACAGAAGACCAGGCCGGTATCCACATCTCCACGCTGCGACCGGTCAAGAGCCGAGACGATGCAGAAACGCTCTCCGGTCTCCTTATATGTGCACTTTTTGAGACACGCCATGCGGCAGGGGGTGTGATGCTCCAGGTCATACTCACGCATCCTGTCTCTATTGGCGATAATGGCCCGTCCAGGCAGACCGGCAGGACTCATGATCAGGCCGATGTCTTCTTTTGTGCAGTCGAGATACTTCTGCTTGAATTCATCGCTGGCATCACACTCCTCTGTACAGACAAAACGAGAGGCCATCTGCACGCCGTCGGCCCCTTCGGCCAGGGCATGTTCCAGGTCGGCCCGGTCCCAGACTCCCCCGGCGGCAATAACCGGCACATCGGCGCCGTATTCGCTGCGGAAAAACTCCTTGACGCCGCGGACGGTGGCGTACTGGTCGTATTCTCCGGTGCCTATGTTCTCCATCTTCTCACCAAGGTGACCGCCGGCGGTATCGGGGTCTTCCACCACCACCGCATCCGGAAGGCGTTTATAGCTCTTGTGCCATTTCTTTGCTATCAGCTGAGCCGCTCTGACAGAAGATGCGATCGGCACCAGAGCCACGTCGGGACTGTCAGCGGTCAGTTCCGGCAAACTCATCGGAAGGCCGGCGCCGCAAACTATCACTTTGGCGCCACCTTCAACGGCAGCCCTGACCAGCGGTTCGAAATCGGACAGGGCTACCATGACGTTGACGCCGATGATGCCGTCGGGAGCGATCTCATAGGCCTTGCGCAATTCAGCCTTGAAGGCCTCAGTCTCAGCCTGGAAATAATTTTTGCCGTTGTATAATCCGCTGTTGAGGGCTATGCCGGCTGCAGCTACTAACCCGACCCCGCCGCATTTTGCTATGTGCCCGGCCAGCCGCCCACCGGATATGCGTACACCCATACCTCCCTGGATAAGCGGGTAGTGGACGATGTGTTTGCCTATTTTCAAAGGTTGAGTCATTATCCATCCTCCATCGGCTTCTGAAATCATGAGACATCATAACAAGCAAATGGGCTCTTAGTTTGTAATACTTTTGTAAAAGCAGATTGTTTTCCAGAAGGCTCCGACCCTTTCGGAATTGACTCTCCGGGAGGGATGGGGAATAATGCACCCCTCGATTTTATATCCTCCAGGGGACCCGGATGAGAATTTTAAACTCGTGCAGTGCCATATTCATGATTATTGCCTCCGCCGTCACCTGCACCCCGGCTTCAGCCGAAGAAGGCGCCATAACCACCTTCTGGCCGCTGTTCGACTACCGCTCGAGTCCGGCTACCGGCTACAGCAATCTTGCCATCCTCGGCCCGATTTTCAAACTGGAACGTTCCGGCAGCACGACAAAAACTGCTGTCAGACCTCTCTTTTTCAATATATCCACCCCCGAATCAAACGACAGCGACATCCTTTATCCCATCGCCTCCAGTTCCTCCGGCGGTGAGACTTCCGATACCCAGATAATAAAAATCTATCAGAAACATGTCAGTCGGACCGGTACCGCTGAGGAGAAGAGCGACACTATGCTGTTCCCCTTCTTCATCAGCGGGCAGTCGGAAAAATATGGCCCCTACAACTCGTTTTTCCCCATACACGGTGACATTTACGAGCGCTTCTGGCGCGACGAATACCACTACACACTATTTCCGCTGTATGGCCGCACAGTCAAAAAAGGCACGACCACCACCAACTGGCTCTACCCGATCTTCAGTACCGTCTCGGGCCAAAACGAGAGCGGTTTTCAGTTCTGGCCGCTATACGGGCAGTCCGCCAAGGAGGGGGTCTACGCAAAACGCTTCTTGCTCTGGCCGATCTATACCAGAGAAAGTCTGGGGATGGACAGCGACAACCCGACTGAAAACCGCTTTCTGTTGCCGTTCTACGCTTCTTCCGAATCACCGCAGCGCAGTTCAACCCATATCCCGTGGCCATTTTGCGGTGTGGTGAAGGACGGCAAAGGCAACGTTACAGAGCGTGATTTCTTATGGCCTTTATGGATGACCGCCGAAGGCAAGGACTCTTCAGTCGAGCGTTATCTTCCGTTTTATTCCGAGTCGCATGTCAAGGACCGCACTTCACGATGGCTGTTGTGGCCGTTATACAGGCATGAGAGTATCGATTCGGCAACTTTCAGACAGGATAAGACCAGTCTGCTATACTTTCTCTTCAGCCGTTCGGATGAGATGTGGCCCGAAAGCGGAAAGAATCGCGCCAGGAGCGCACTCTGGCCTCTGTATGCCTGGAGTAGGGATGAAGATGGTTTAAGAACAATCTCAATGCCGGCTATCGCTGAAGCGGTGATCTGGAATGACGGAGTCGAGCGCAACTGGGCGCCGCTCTGGAGATTGTTCATCGCGCGATGGGACGATAAGGGCAACAACGCGGTTTCCTTGCTCTGGAACCTGTACTGGCAGGAGCGGCGCGGCAAGGAGCTGGCCTGGGAGCTGTCACCGCTGATATCATACAGCTCTACCGCTGGAGGGACAGATTTTCGGCTGCTGAAGGGGCTGTTCGGATATGAAGAGGGTAAGGAAGCTGCGATCTTACGTTTGTTCTGGATACCGTTCAGATTATGATCAGTTGATGACGTCCGCGCCGAGGCATGAAAGTATGGGATGAAAGGGTTTATTCCAGATCTTCTCCCACCACTTCCATCTCCCGTGTTATCTCGGCCAGTGCTGCGTCCTTGCGCCTGAATGCGACGACCAGCGAGTAGCAGATGAAATAAGCGATCACTGCAGCCACGAAGCCTATAATCGAACTCCCCAGCACCAGCGATTTTGCATACGGTTGGAGATGTTGCCATTCCAGCCCCTTGAAAAACACCTCCTTGGGAGGTTTTCCCATCAGGAATCGGCCCAAATTATAACTGGCCGCCAGAGCGGGAAAAACCGTCAAGGGAGTATTGACCCAGGCGCCGGTTACACATGTCAATTTGTTGAGACGAAACAGAAAAGCAATTGCAATGGCCAAAGGGGTGTGCAGACCAAAAAAAGGAGTAAAGCTTATGAACACTCCCACGGCAAAGCCGACGGCAATATGGCCTGGATGAGCATCCAGCGAAAGGATTTTATTGAATTGTTTTTTAAGCTTGCCGGCAATAATCATAATTTTCTCGATTGCAGGCAACTCTACGGTCATGCAGGACATTTTGTCAATTGAATAGACTTCGCCAGGGCATTGTATTCTGCTATACATGTAACGCACGTTTCATTGGTTCAGGAGGTAAGTATGCCGTATCTCAACATAAAGATCACTGAGTGTGGGGGGTAAAAGTTGGTGCGAAAGGAATTTTTGAATATGGGTGAAACAGCTATTGGAGTCATCGGCGGCAGTGGGCTGTACGATATGGAGGGTTTGGAACAGGTCGAGCGGATCAGGGTCGAAACACCCTTCGGCGATCCATCCGACGAATATGTAACCGGAGTGCTGAACGGCGTAAAGATGGTCTTTTTGCCCCGCCACGGGCGCGGCCATCGTTTTCTGCCATCAGAGGTGAACTACCGAGCCAATATTTTCGGAATGAAAAAGCTGGGCGTGGAACGAATCATCTCTGTTTCCGCAGTGGGGAGCCTGAAAGATGCCATCGCACCGGGGCACATCGTGATCCCGGACCAGTTCATCGACCGCACCAAAGGGATCAGGCGGGACACCTTCTTCGGAGACGGTATCGTGGCACACGTCGGTTTTGCCGACCCTGTCTGCCATATCCTCTCCGACACTCTTTACAGTGCGGCCAACAGGGCCGGGGCCACGGTTCACAAAGGTGGCAGCTATGTCTGCATGGAGGGGCCGGCTTTCTCCACCCGCGCCGAATCATTTTCGTATCTGGCACTGGGCGCATCGGTGATTGGCATGACTAATCTGACGGAGGCCAAACTGGCCCGCGAGGCTGAAATCTGCTACGGGATCATCGCGCTTTCAACCGATTACGACTGCTGGCACGATTCACACGACGATGTGACTGTGGAGGCGATCATCAAGATTATCAACCAGAACGTGGCCATGGCCAAGAATATCATACGCAATGCGGTATCTGAAATCGGAGGCTCGCGCAACTGCCAATGCGGGACTGCTATGCAGTATGCCGTAATCACCGATAGATCGGTCATTCCTGAGGCGACCAGACGGAAGCTGGAGCCGATTATCGGGAAATATCTTTAGGACGTTCGATATCTGAAAGCGAAAGGGCGCCACCTCATGGTGTCGCCCTTTCGCTTTCGAAAGATATTTTCGCCGCTATGTTCACGCGCTCTGCCAATCACAACCCTCTTTGGGACATTTCAGAAACTCACCCTTTTTCTTGTAGACCTTTTTGATCACGACAGGGAAACCGCATTTGGGACAGGGCTGTTTGACGGGAGGATCCCAGAGCGCAAATTTGCACTGCGGGTAGCGATTGCATGAGTAGAACAGCTTGCCGAAGCGCGATTTCTTCTCCGTCAGTTCCCCTTCCTTGCATTCCGGACAAACCACACCGGTACTTTTCGGCTTTATCAGCGGCTGGATATTTTTGCAGGCCGGGAAGCCGGAACAGGCCAGGTATTTACCGAAGCGACCATCCTTGATCAGCATCGGCTGGCCGCATTTTTCGCATTTTTCATCAGAGACGACCGGTTCGGCAACCTCGCCGCCACCTTCCGGCTCGATATTGCGGGTATATTTACAACCTGACTGGAAACCGGAACAGGCAATAAACTTGCCCCGTTTGCCAAGCTTGACCACCAGCGGTAACCCACATTCCGGACAGGCTTCGTCTGTTGCCTCGGTCGTCAGATCGGATTTGCTGACCTCACCTTCTTTCTGTTTGAGCAATGCGATAAAAGGTTCCCAGAACTCCTTCAGCAGCGGTTTCCACTGCTTTTCACCACGTGAGACCTGATCCAGCTCTTCTTCCAGTCCGGCGGTAAAGTTATAATCGACGTACTTCTGGAAATGAGCCGTCAAAAGGTCGCTAACCACCATACCGACATCTTCCGGGAAGAAGCGCTTCTTGTCGAGGCGGGCATATTTTCTCTCCACCAGCGTATTCATGATCGAAGCAAAGGTTGATGGACGACCGATGCCGTACTCCTCCAGCGTCTTGACCAGGGTCGCCTCGGTATAGCGCGGCGGTGGCTGGGTGAAATGCTGTTCAGGCAGGATTTCGTGCAGCTTCAGGGCGGCCCCTTCGCTCATGACAGGGAGCATGCCTTCTTTTTCCTCGTCCTGGTCGTCCAACCCCTCTATGTAGAGCTTCATGAAACCGGGGAAGCGGATAACCGTTCCGGCCGCACGCAATCCAGTCCGCGCGGCCCCCGCAAAGGGTCCGGAGTGAGGTGGCACGGCCATGACAGCGGAGATATCAACCGATGTCTGATCCAGCAGAGCCTCGGCCATCTGGCAGGCCACGGTCCTTTTCCATATCAATTCATAGAGCTTGTACAGATCCGGCGTAAGGTAGCGCCTCAGTTCGGCCGGGGTTTTGGCGATGTAGGTCGGGCGGATGGCCTCGTGAGCTTCCTGGGCGTTCTTGGTCCTGGTCTTGAAAGTGCGGGGCCTGGCCAGGGCATACTCCTTGCCGTAGGCGGCGCAGATCACGTCGTGGGCCTCTTTCAGCGCCTGGGCGGAGAGATTGAAACTGTCGGTACGCATATATGTTATCAAACCGACCGTACCGTCCGCTCCGATCGCAACCCCCTCGTACAATTTCTGTGCTGTCGACATGGTCTTCCTGGCGGAGAAGCCAAGCTTGCGCCAAGCTTCCTGCTGAAGGGTCGACGTGGTGAACGGCGGGGCCGGATAGCGTTTTTTCTCGCTTTTGGTAATCTTCTCGACCCGGTAACTGCCCGATTGAAGGGCCTCTTTCAGACCATCCGCAATCCCTGCGTCGGGAATGTCGAATTTGCCCAGTTTTTTGCCCCCGACATCTACCAGGCCGGCCTTGAACTCCTGCCCCGGAGAGACTCCCAGTCGTGCAGCGACCGTCCAGTACTCCTGCTCTTTGAATGCCTGGATCTCCTTCTCGCGTTCACAGACCAGACGCAGAGCCACCGATTGGACACGACCGGCCGAAAGCCCGTAGCGGACTTTCTTCCAGAGGAATGGCGAGAGATTAAAACCTACCAGATAGTCCAGAACCGAGCGCGCCTGCTGGGCATCAACCAGTTCAATGGCTATCTTGCGGGGATGATTGACGGCATGAATAATGGCGTCTTTGGTAATCTCGTGGAATACAACGCGCTGGATTTCTATGCCCGGGTTCTTTTTATCCAGCCCCAACGCGGCCAGCAGGTGCCAGGAGATCGCCTCTCCCTCACGGTCGGGGTCAGTGGCCAGCAACAGCCTGTCCGCCCCCTTGAGCGCCTGCCTGATGGCGTCGATATGCTTCTTGCTCTCCGGCAGGACATGGTACTTGGGTTCAAAACCCTTCTCGATGTCCACGGAGCCCTGTTTGCTTGGCAGTGCCCTCACATGACCGAACGAGGCCAGGACTTTAAAGTCAGGCCCCAGGAATTTTTCTATGGTTTTCCCCTTGGCGGGGGATTCGACTATGACAAGGTTTTTCGACATGGTATGAGTGGTGTCCTTATGGTGGATTTCAAAACAAACTCTGATTTATGTTGCTACTGCGTAGTGAGTACCGGGCAGCGGTGTGACCGCGCCCTTCAGTTCAAGGTGCAGTAACATAGAGGAAACCTCTCCGGCTGTCAATTCAGTTTGGGCGATGATATCATCGATGTGCAAAGGGGAACGAGCCAGCAATTCAAAAATCGCAGCCTCCTTCGGCGACAGGGCAAAGGTTCGCGCCGCCTTTTGAAACAGCGGCGAATCCGCCTCTGCCGGCTCTCGCCCGGGAAGTTCCTCCAGAATATCCTCGACGCAGTCCACAAGTTTGGCACCCTGTTTGATAAGCCGGTTGCAACCGCGACTCGATGCGAATGAAACATTTCCGGGCACGGCAAAAACGTCACGGCCATGTTCCAGCGCATACTGGGCTGTGATCAGGGAACCGCTCTTCTCGGCGGCTTCCACCACAAGAACCCCTCGGGACAGCCCGCTGATGATCCGGTTTCGGCGCGGAAAGTTCTCCGCAAGCGGCAGTGTCCCCAGTGGAAATTCCGAAATCAGACACCCCTTTTGAACCATTTCCTCAAAGAGTTTCCGGTTTTCAGGCGGATATATTTTGTCAATACCGCATCCAAGGACTCCGATGCTTCTGCCTCCGGCCAGCAGAGCTCCCCTGTGGGCCGCTGTATCGACCCCCCTGGCCATGCCCGACACAACGCAAACACCATGACCGGCAAGCTCCCCGGACAGTTTTCCTGTAGTCAGAAGACCATACGATGTCGCGCGCCGAGAACCGACTATGGCGATTGAAAGCTCACCGGGGCATAACTCGCCCTTGACGTATATGAAGGGGGGCGGATCCGGGATCTCGAACAGGGATTTGGGATAGTCGCCGGAGGTGAAGGTTACCAATCGGGCGCCACTTGCTTCAAGACGCCGGCATTCATCCTCGGCAAAGCTCCGCCATGATCCACCGGAAATTCCCTCGATAATGACTGGAGTTATCCCCTTGATCGCGGAAAGTGACCTGGGAGAAGCATTCAAGGCCGCTTCCGGCGTGTCGCATACCTCCAGAAGACGCCGAAAAGCGACATTTCCTATGCCTGGAACAGCTTTAAGACCTATCCAGAAAAACTCTTCCATAACACTCTGTTACCGATTTCAAACCAGGGATGAAATCAAGACGGCGAGGATTGAGACGACGAAGGCATACAACTTAGTATGTTGAGGAGCCTCAGACGAGCCAACGACGATAGCGCCTTGATTTGGAATTGGAATCAGGCAAAAAGAGACCGGCCTGCGCCGGTCTTATTAAAGCTCGTTCCCTTTATTTTGTATGGCTGACGATCCGATCACCTTTATAGACCGCGTCAATACTTTTTACAACCAGGGCGGTGGCCACTCTATTGCCTGTTTCCAGGATCACAACCGCCCCGAGCAGCTCCTGCGGCAACTTGTCTACGCGCCCCTCTGTATGACTTTGATCGAGGCTCACATCTCGTACTATGTAGAGCATGTTCCCAGGTTCGGCGCCCTGGGCGCTTCCGAGGTCAACATATACTATGTCGCCGGCAGAGATGATTCTGGTGCCGCTGTAACTCTCGACGATATATCCCTTCAGCTCTCTGGTTGCAGCTTTCAGGGATATCTCGCGGCGCCGGTTTTCCTTGTAGGGCCTCAGGTGCGATCCGGGGCTGATCTCCCTGGAAGAGCTGGTGATGATTGCACGTGACGATTTGCGCTCTATATCTGTGATCTGCAGAGTCCCCAGCGGAATGATCTTGGTTCCAATGACTTCACTGGTCAATGGGTGATTGACGGTCTCGTCCCTTCGGAATACCGAGAACTTTTCGCCTCCCTTTGCTCCCTGTTCTGCACCTATGTCCGTGTAGACTATGTCATCAACGCCGGCCAGGATCCGGTCGTGGTGTATTCCGATGATAATGCCGGCCGGCCTGACATCCTTCTCCATCAGGAAGCCTTCGCTGCCGTAAATGGTATAGCTTTTCTCGGCAGCAACCTCTTTCATCAGATCAGTCGAATTGTCTGCAGGAGCAGCCTTCTGAGTATAGGCAACGGAGGCCTGTTCCTTGGGTACAAACTCCAATCGATCAGCGAACACACGTACCTTCTCACCTGGATAGATCAGGTGGGGATTGGTGACCCACCTGTTTTTAGCCCACATGTCAGGCCAGTAGTAGGGATCCTGTATAAAACGTTCGGAAAGACCCCAGAGCGTATCACCCTGCTTGATGACATAGATAACAGGCTCCTCCTGCCAGGACGCCATGGCGAAACAGGGAAACGCGAAGAGTGCCAGCAGCAGTGTCAACAATCTGGTTTTCATATGATGCACCTCGTGTGTCTCAAAGAATGGAAGATTGGGGAACCGTTATCCAGGTTACGGTTTTTCGTGACAATCCATGACTCAGGGCTCCGCTTTTTCAATTAGCACCCATGCTCTCACGCGCCTTTGTGGCGGCGGGACTGTTTGGATATGATTTTATCAGTCTGTCATATACGGCAAGAGCCTTCTCTTTCTCTTTCATGGCTGTCAGCGTATAGCCAAGCTTAAGCAGAGAGTCGGGCGCCTTTGGGCTGTTGGGATAGTTCCCGGCCACCTTGGAAAATGCATCTCTCGCCTTCGGTAGGTCCGACAGGCTGTAATGACACTCGCCGATCCAGTAGAGCGCATTAGCTGCATAGTCACTCTGAGGGTTCAGTTTAAGAAATGATTCAAGGGACTCTATGGCGGCGGCAAAGTTATTGGCGCTGTATAGACCAAAAGCCTTGACGTAGCCGGCGGGAGGACCACCGGCATCCCTGACCATCTTCGATGCCGGCTCCGAATTCAACACCTCCACCCTTGGCGTGGCTGCCTGTCGAGACAGGAGCGCCAACCGGGCCCTAAGCTCATCCTGCGAGGCGCTCAACTCCCTGATAGTTTCCTGGTGCTGCTTCAGTTGCTGCGCCATCCCTTTGGCCTGCTCGTCCTGAGACTGCTGTTGTCCAGCCAGCTCGTTCAGGCGCTGTTCGGTCTTCTTGCCGGACTGGATTAGATGTTCAATCTTCGCTTCAGACTCGGACTGCCGTTTAAGCATCAGATCATTCGCCGCACAGCCGTTTAAGCCGATAAAGAAAAGAAGACAAAAAACCAACCGGATGCTGAACGGCATAATTCCCCCATTTAGCAGAAGTTTTTCATAATTAAAGCGATATATCTATCTTTGTCAAGTGAAAGCTGCCTTTTTGGTTTTTATTGCCAGAGCGATTATGGTAGTTTCCATCCGGAAGCGCCGGATGAGAAACTACCGTTTCCGATTCGGAAAGGAGGGTTTTTTGTCCTGGGAAGGAAAACGAGGGGTTGCGCGGAGGCGTACATCGGTACGCCGCACAAACAAGCCCGAAGATTGACGCCGCCAGGGCGAAAAAGAACCCTTTCCGGACGGAAAATATGGTAGCATCCCCGCTGAAACAGCAACAAAAATAATGACTGGATTCTGCGTGAAAATTCCCGAACTGCTGGCGCCGGCCGGCAACATGGAAAAGATGAAAATCGCCCTTCACTACGGGGCCGATGCCGTATATATGGGTGGCCACTCCTTTGGGCTGCGCAGCATGGCCGACAATTTTTCCACGGCAGAGATGGCGCTGGCGCTGGAATACTGCCACAAATCCAACGCAAAGGCCTACCTGACCGTCAACAGCTACCCGCGGAATGACTCTCTTCATCAACTGAAAGATTATCTTGTCGAGGTTTCCGCCCTCCCGTTCGATGCCTACATCGTCGCTGACCCCGGAGTAATAGATCTGGTGCGGGAGATCTCGCCGGAACGCGACCTGCATCTCTCCACGCAGGCAAACACAATAAACTGGCGCAGCGCCCGTTTCTGGCAGCGGCAGGGTATCCGCCGCATCAACATGGCCCGCGAGATGAGCCTTGAAAATATTCGAGAGACGGTGGCGCACCTTCCCGATATGGAGTTCGAGGCTTTTGTTCATGGCGCACTCTGCATCTCCTACTCCGGGCGTTGTCTGATCTCCAGCATGCTGACCGGTCGCGATGCAAATCAGGGGGCCTGCACCCACCCCTGCCGCTGGAGCTACCACCTTGTGGAAGAATCCCGCCCCGGCGAATACTTCCCGGTTATTGAGGATGAGAACGGCACCTTTATCTTCAATTCCCGAGACCTCTGTCTGCTCGAACATATTCCATCTCTTGTTGAAAGCGGTGTCGCCTCCCTCAAGATTGAAGGACGCATGAAGGGGATCAACTACGTCGCTTCGGTACTGCGAGTCTACCGCCAGGCACTGGACGAATACTGTGCCGATCCCTCCGGATGGCGCTGCCGCCCGGAGTGGATGGATGAATTGTCGAAGCTGAGCCATCGCGGCTACACTACCGGTTTTCTGATTGGTGAACCGCGCAATGTCGGACAGGAGTATCACTCCGCCTACATCCGCAGCCACGAGTTTGTCGGGCTGGTGGAGGAACTGCGCAACGATGGTTCGGCAGTCATAGAGGTCCGCAATCGCATTCAGGTCGGAGAGGAACTGGAATTCATAGGTCCGGGCATGAGGTCAAATACGCTGCGAATGGAAACTCTCAACCTGCTGGACGCGAGAGGGAAGATGGAGACGGCGGCATCCGTCAATCCCAACCAGCGCATTACAATGGTTCCATCCTTCCCGGTGGAACCTTACGACCTGATTCGCCGACGTAAAGACGGGGCGACATGAGAGATCTCAAGGCC
>Ga0118677_10009874_pt1 | contig 14765 bp, 10 predicted proteins | sample AliMusrvi5mmetaG_FD_86154 | JGI IMG/M metagenome (GOLD analysis project Ga0118677, IMG submission 86154)
GGAAGGAACCGCAACCACATCCGAAGCCGTGTTGAGGTCGATCAGCATCTCCTGGCTGGTTACCTGGCCGACAAACCTGACATCCAGCCCTGAAATATCGGTCTTTCCTGCCGAAGAGGAGCCGAACACGACCAGTTGCAGGTCGGTCCGGTTCAATATTTTCAGGGCCGCCACCAAATAGGAGAATCCTTTCAGCGGGGTCTCCGTGGCCCTGATGGCTCCAAACAAAACGATCCTTTTCCCGGTTGGATAATTTAACCGTTTTCTTGCCTCACTCCTGTCTGATGCGTGAAAGTCAGTCGTGTTCAAACCGTTCGGCACCACAACCACCCGGCGGTCACCCATGAGGCTGCTCTCCGAGACCATCTGCGCCAGCCACTTGCTGGGCGCGGTAATGGTCAGGTTTTTTATCGCCCGGTAACTCTGTTGTTTCCTCAGAAAAACCTTGCGGCTCAGGTCATTTTCACCCGAAGAGTGGAGCACCGGGCAGCGCCCGCATTCCTGGAGAAACCTGGCGCAATCATTCGTATAATGGCATCCACCTGTGAAAGCCCACATGTCCTGGAGGGTCCAGATCAAAGGCTTGCTGATCTTAGCCAGTGATTCGATCCGGATAAATCCCCCCGTGATCCAGTTCAAATGAACCACATCGGGGTTCAGCCTGTCGATCTCCCTGAGCAAATGGTCGGGGATCATAGCGGTGGAAAAAAGCACCCGCCGGCGCGTCCTTATCAACGGGATCGCAAAATCAAGATAGGGCCTGAACGGGTTTAAAAACCTTGAGCCGGGCGAAGCTGCAAGAACCACATCCGGGTCGTCCGATCGCTTTTCCTGGACCAGCAGGGTTGTAAGATTTCCGGTTCCCTTCAATCCTTCAAAAAGCCGCCAGGTCGCCCTGGCTGCGCCTCCACGGAGATCATAGGTGTTGATGAGCAATATTTTCATTATTTCTGTTGGAATTTGTGCACAAAATTACTGATCCTGTGCATCACTTTCACCGGGAAAATCCGGTAACCAAAGGAGACCAATTTAACCCGGGAAATGAAGCCATGATGATGCATTCTTTCGGCAAAATTCAGTTTCCGGTATTTTCGGGTGATTGCAAAATGTTCCCTTGCCGACTGCACCATCTTCCTGTTTGACAACCCGGAAACATCAATGACCGCAACAGGGAAATTAACCTGTTTGAACCTGCACCCGGCTGAAAACAAGCCGAACATCATGTTGAAGTCGGCTCCCAGCGGGTATTGCAGGTCAAAACCCTGCTCCCTGGCCAGGCTGGTTCTTACGAAGGCGGCCTGGTGGCAAAAAATCATCCCTTTCACCAGTTCTTCCGGCTTCCCGGCTTTTTTCAATACCTGTGCCGTTGAATAACCGGCAACCACATCGCCATAAACGACCCCATAACCGGTCAAATCATTTGCAAAGACCCTTGAAACCGCATCAGTTCCGGCAAAAGTATCGCCCGCATTCATAAAGATTACCCAGTCGCCGGTGGCCATGTGCAGCCCCTTGTTCATGGCATCGTACAGCCCACGGTCGGGCTCGCTTACCCAATGCGAAATCCGGTTTTTATAATTCGCTATTTCCGCTGATATTCCATCGGTCGAGCCCCCGTCGATCACGATCCATTGCAGCCGTGAATAGTCCTGCTCCACAACGCTTTGGGCTGTTTTTACAAAGCCGGCCCGGTCGTTCAGCACAACGGTAATGATGGATACGGTCATAATAACGACAATATTAATACTTTTCCGATGGCTGGATAAGGAAAAAGAGGTTCCTGCCCGGATAACAGTTTCTGCTCATAAGGATTGGTAGATTGAGGAGGATAACAGGCTTTGCCTGAAATAATCACCGGTAAGCCGTGATTTGACAGGAAGGTTCACCAGGTAGTGATGTGCCCGGAGGACCAGGGCGGTATCTGCTGCTTTTCCGGCGGCTTCCTCCAGCGATCCAAAATAAAGCGGGTAGTCCGCACCAAGGTACTCAACAACCGGGGCAATCGGATTTACCAGGATTGGAGTGTTTCGCGCGATGCATTCCACAACGGCATTGTTGGCACTTGCGTCGTACAGGTCGAGGAAGACGATATTTTCCGACAAAAGCTGGTCATATTTCGTGTTGGAGAGGAACTTCATGGTTTTTGTCTGCGCCATGCATTCGGGAGTCAGGAATTCCTTCCCCGGAGTGTGGTCAAATTCCATTTTCATGATCTCCTCCATGTTATCTTCATTCTTGCGCAGGAATACTTTCTGATAGCCGTTGACATTTAGGCGGTATATTGAATAAATTTTCCGCAACCACCATCCAATCTGGACAATTTTTTTCTCCCTGTTCCCAAGGAACAGCTCAGGCGACCAGGTCAGTTCCGGAAATTCGGTAGGATGCAATAAATTATTGACAGGAACCCCGGGAAATGGTTCAAGGTTCATCTTGTGGTATTCGGAGAGGGTAAAGAGTCCTTTGCAAAACGGCAGGCTTTTCTTCCAGGCCTCCGTGTTGAAAATTTCCCTGTTCGACTGGTTCCGTGAAAGATATGGCGGGATGCATGGAGGAACATGGATAAAGCCGATCCAGGGTTCCAGGTGTGGTTTGATTCCCTTGGGATTCCAGGCAAAGGTGCGCTCAATGAAAGGATCGAGAAGGATTCCCACCGGGTTGTGAAGACTGGCGACAGACCTCACAGCATAGTTCCATCCGCTGCGGTGATCGCCGTAAGAGGTTCCCGGTAACCCGGCGATTTTTATTTTGCCTGCGGTTTCCGGATCCCGGTTCCGAAAAGAAAATCTGTCGTTAAACAGGAGGGCCTGCAAATCAGATTGTATTTCATGCCTGAAGGCACGGAACAGGATCCTCTTGTTACCAGATGAAAGAAACGACCGCAAACGCTTGAACATGAATGATATAATTATTACTTCTCCTTGTATTCCGATAACACCTCCCTGATCGCCTCTAAAAACCCCATGCCCCAGCGACGATCCGGTTCCAGGTAATTTCCTTCGGCCCATTCATTCCACGACTTCACGAACACAACCTGTTTGTCATGCGGCTTATTTTTCACGCTCTTTATGGCCGCGCGGAGATGATTTTTAAAAACTCCCGGTGTGGTATTTTCGAAAACCCACCCCCTCCTGCTGCTCCGCGGTGTATTGTCCCAATTGGGGATGATGGCGGGCATTACATTCGTTTCGAGGAACCGGTCGAACTGATAGGTGTTTGCCAGTTTTTCAAAATCAAACCGCTTCGGCGCATGGTTAAAGATGATATCTGTCAACGCGTTCAGCCTCGATTTCCACGGGTGCGCCCTCCTGTAGTCTGCAAGATAATGCGAAGGCTGGTGAAAGGTTGTCCCGTTAAAACCATCCCCCCTGAAATTCCAGGGTTCAAAATGGATTCCGATAAAATAGATTCCTTCAAAACCATGCTCAACTGCCAGTTCATTCCAAAGGGTGGTAAAAAATCCGGCATCGGGCAGCAATTGCGGAGAGAACACGATAAAGACCGGTTTATTCTCTATTCTCAGGTATCTCTGATCGTGGAAAGCCTTCAGAAGATGCTCAAAATGGGCGATGTAGTCATCCTTCCCGGGATAGGTTTGTTCAATCAGGACCTTGTCGCCCAACCCGTGCCACACACCGGTCCACGATTGATTGGCCCAAGCCAGGCAAAAGGGAAAATCGGGTTTCCCGCTCTCCAGGACCTCCGCGAACGGGCGTTCAAGCAGCTGTTTTCCATCGCCGAACCAATAGTGCCAGTAAACAAAACCACCCAGGCCATACTCTTTTGCAAGCGACGCCTGGGCTTCACGGTCATCGGGTAACCGCAGGTCATAATAACCGAGGTCGGCCGGCAGATGGGGCTGGTAATGCCCGGGGAAGAGGGGCCTGGCCTTTGCCGTATTGGTCCATTCGGTAAATCCTTCACCCCACCATTCATTATTTTCAGGGATGGGGTGGTATTGCGGCAAATAAAATGAAAGGATTTTTACCATGTTCGATCTGTACAGTCCGGGACGGCAAAGATATTGGAAATTCAGCGATACTTCATATCCTGCCAGGGATAAAGACCGGATGGATGACCATGAAGATGTTTCAACCGTCAGTCGGCGACGATCACCGGTTTTATTGCAATGATTTTATTATCCTGCACCAGGCGGATAAAATAAACCCCCGGCTCAAGTCCGTTTCGTTGTATTTTTACCTCCTTCCCTGAAATATTGACCATTTCCGTTTTCTCCTGTCCGGAGGCATCAAATATTGTTAAGGTTGCATTTTGAATAAGGGTTTCTGTCTTTAGGGTGGTTTCGACAGAAAAGGGGTTTGGAAACAAGGATACCCTGTTTTCAGGATATGTCTCACTTACCGCAGTAATGGTTTCAAATGCCGGGAATAATGAAGCATTTGGCCCGCCATAAGCGCCCATGTCGTTTCTGGGTAACCCCTTTGAAGGAAACAGGGCGTGCCAGGGATTTCCGGGATCGGTCAAATCGTTATAGATTGTTGCAGGATTTCCTGCATCAATGCAAGGGGAAGTGTTGCTGAGGAAATAGCTCAAATAGGTAAAAACGGGATCCTGATCCATGTTTCCGGCACCCGTGTAGCCACCCTCCACATCGCAGTATGTCACCTGCGGCGCGCAGGAAACGGCTTTAATCTGGGGTGCCGGGTGGTTTGCCCGGATGATGTTATTCCTGATGAACACGTTCCCTGCCGACCAGGCAGAAATACCTCCCGTACCGGCTGCCAGGGCGGAATAGTTTTCTTCGATCGTATTGTTCTCAATGATTTTTGGGGTGGTTGTCAGGTCGTTGTAAATCCAGATGGCTGAACCGCCATAGTATTCCTGTCCGCCGGTATTGTAAATGATGATGTTGTTCCTGATTTTACAGCCGGTATAATTGAGTACAATCCCGGCGCCATATCTTCCCTGGTTGTAACTGATCAGATTCCCGTATATTCCCGGATTTCCGTCCCCGATGCGAATCCCGCCTCCTCCTGCGCTGGTAACACCGGTAACGTCTGTGGCAAAATTATGGGTGATCAGGTTATGGCGGATCGTCGGAGAACATAGTTCGATGAGAATTCCACCACCTTCACGATAAATTCCCGCACCATGAATATCCAGCCATTTTGTTCCATGGCCCCCGGTAATGGTAAATCCCTGAAGAATGGCGGTCGAATCCTCCCCTGAATTGAATATCACACAACTGGCCGTATCCGGATGAACCGGGGTACTCCCGTTGATGATTGTGGATAAAATATATGATGTATCTGAATTCAGGTAATAGAGGCTTGTTACCATAACCTTTTTTCCCCTGAAATTGATATTCTCATGCCAGGTTCCGGGAGAAACGGCAATCGTGTCGCCGTGTAAAGATGCGTTGATGGCCGCTTGGATCGTCGAAAACGAACCGGGGACAGTCAGGATGGTTGCCTGTACATTGAATGCAAATGCCACGGCAACTAAAAGTGAAAATGTGACAGGTTTCATTTTAAACTGGTTTTCAGTTTGTTGATACTTTTTTAGTTGTTTCTCATTTTACTTTCTCCAGTGCGAAACACTCCTTCAGTTTGATTCCCTTATCAGTATTTTCCACTGTGCAGCATTCATGGTAAAGATCGTGCTCAAGGAAAAGCACATACCCGTTTTGTGCCGCTTCGGCCATGAAGAGTTCCTTCTCTTTCAGCGTGATCAGTGGACGGGTATCGTAGCTCATCACCCAGGGCAGGGGAATATGGGCAGCCGAGGGAAGCAGGTCGGCCATGTAAACCACTGTTTTATCTTTGTACCTGATAAATGGGATTACCTGACCGTCGGTATGACCATTGAAAATGCGGACAGACACATTCGGGAAGAGTTCGATGTCGTCTTCGAACAGCTCCAGCCGACCTTTTTCTTTAATCGGAAGGATGTTCTCTTTCAGGAATGACGCCTTCTCACGGTTGTTCGGACTGGTAGCCCACTCCCATTGCCGGCGGCTCGTCCTGTAGGTTGCGTTTTTAAAAACAACCTCATAACCGCTCCGGTCGGCATTCCATTGAACCGCACCGCCCGCATGGTCAAAATGGAGATGGGTGAGGATCACATCGGTGATATCATCCGGGGTAAAACCAACTGCTGCCAGCGATTTTTCAAGCGTGTCGTCCCCGTTGAGGTGATAATTTGAAAAGAATTTCTCCGGTTGTTTATTGCCGATCCCGCAATCGATCAGGATCTTCCGGTCACCGTCAACGATCAGCAGGCAACGCATGGACCAGTTGCAAAGATTGTTTTCATCACTGGGGTATGACTTGCCCCATATCACCTTGGGCACCACGCCGAACATGGCCCCGCCATCGAGTTTTAAATTGCCGGTGTTTATCGGGTACAGATCCATAAATCTCTATTTTAAATGCAAAATGCAGATTGCAAAGTCAAAATGCAAACATTTTGTGCATGGCCAGCCAGATCGATCATTTTGCATTTTGCACTTTGCATTTTGACATTTTTAAACATATTCCTGCACCACCATCTCCCCCTTCAGCACCCGCAGTGCATTCCCTGCCATGGCCTGGAGTTCGTTGTCGCCTGCATAGAGGAATATCGGGGCAAATTTTTCAACATGGTCGATGATGTTCCGCACCACGAACTGGCTGTGGGCTATGTCGCCGGTGATGAGAATGGCATCGACATCGCCTTTCAGCACGGCAAACATTTCACCGATGCTTTTGGATACCTGGTATGCCATCGCCTCCATGATCAGTTTGGCATGGGCATCCCCATTATTGATGCGGTTTTCAATGTCGTTGATGTCTCTTGTTCCCAGGAGGGCGTTTACGCCTCCGCAATGGGTGAGCAGGCACAGCATTTCATCGAGGGTTTTTTTTCCGCTGAAACACATCCTTACCACATCGCCCATGGGCAATGACCCGCTTCGCACCATGGAAAAAGGCCCGTCTCCTTCAAATCCCTGGTTTACATCGATCACACGGCCCCTGCGATGGGCGCCGACCGTGGTCCCGTTTCCGATATGTGCCACGATGAGGTTCAACTCCTCATATTTCCGCTTGTGAGTCTCAGCATGCATTTTGGCAACCGCCTTCTGGTTGAGGGCATGGAAAATGGATTTGCGTTTGATCTCGGGGGAACCGGTGATCCGGGCCAGGTCGTGAAACTCATCCACAACCGTGGGGTCGGCAATCAGGGCCGTCGCGCCGGGAACATCGGCTGCAATCGCATCGGCAAGCAACCCGGCGATGTTGATGATATCTTCTCCCACAGGGCTGTGCAACAAATCTTTCTTCAGCAGGTCGTTCACTTTAAAAACACCCGATTGTACCGGCTTGATCAACCCCCCCCGTGAGATGACGATCTTCAGTTCATCCAGGCTGAATTCATTGTTTTTTATCTCCCTGAGAACGCTGGCCTTGCGAAACTGCACCTGGTCGTAAATCGTTTTAAACGGTGCGAGTTCCTCTGCCGAATGCCTGCGGCTGATCATGTAAAGCAGCTTGTGATTCTGGTAGGCAGCAATCTGCGTGAGGTAATCCTTGGGGTTGACAACCAAAATATTAAACAGGGTCATACAATTGGTTTTTAAGATTTTACATGCTGCGACGATACTGGCCCCCGACTTCGAAAAGGGCATCGGTGATCTGCCCGATGGAACAGTATTTGGCGGCTTCCATCAAACTTTCAAAGATATTACTATTTTTAATTGCCGCACGCTTCAGATTTTCGATCATCGTTGCCGCTTTTACGGCGTTCGTTTTATGAAGGTTTTCCAGCATGGCGATCTGGTACTGTTTTTCCTCCTCTGTAGCCCGGATCACTTCGCCCGGAAGAACCGTCGGGGAACCTTTGCTTGAAAGAAATGTGTTTACGCCAATGATCGGGAGTTTGCCGGTGTGCTTGAGCGTTTCGTAGTAGAGACTCTCTTCCTGGATCCTGCTGCGCTGATACATCGTCTCCATGGCACCCAGCACCCCGCCGCGTTCCGAAATCCGTTCGAACTCCAGCATCACGGCCTCTTCAACAAGGTCGGTCAGCTCTTCGATAATGAAAGCCCCCTGTAATGGATTCTGGTTCCTGGCAAGCCCCAGTTCATTGTTGATGATCATCTGGATGGCGATGGCGCGGCGGACTGAGTTTTCCGTGGGGGTGGTTATTGCCTCGTCATACGCGTTGGTATGCAGCGAATTGCAATTGTCGTAGATGGCATAAAGCGCCTGCAGCGTGGTCCGGATATCGTTGAAATCGATCTCCTGCGCATGCAGTGACCTTCCGGAGGTCTGGATGTGATACTTCAGCATCTGAGAGCGTGAATCCGCCTTGTATTTGAATTTCATGGCTTTGGCCCAGATGAGCCTCGCCACGCGGCCGATCACAGAATATTCCGGATCAACCCCGTTGGAGAAGAAAAAAGAGAGGTTCGGCGCAAATTTATTGACATCCATCCCGCGTGAAACATAATACTCCACGTAGGTGAATCCGTTGGCCAGTGTAAATGCAAGCTGGGAAATGGGATTGGCGCCAGCCTCGGCAATGTGGTACCCGGAGATGGAGACAGAATAGAAATTGCGTACGTTGTTGTCGTTGAAATACTGCTGGATGTCGCCCATCATCTTCAGGGCGAAATCGATGGAGAAGATACAGGTATTCTGCGCCTGGTCTTCCTTGAGGATGTCGGCCTGTACCGTTCCGCGAACCTGGCCCAGGGCCTCTTTTTTAATTTTTTCATACACCGCGGGCGGCAATACCTGGTCGCCGGTAACACCCAGCAGCATCAGGCCAAGCCCGTCGTTTCCTTCCGGAAGATCTCCCTGGTAATGCGGGCGCTGCGTTCCGGCCTCCTTGTAGATGGCGGCAATTTTTTTCTCCACCCCGGCCGTAAGGTCATGTTGCCGGATGTACTTCTCACATTGCTGGTCGATGGCGGCATTCATGAAATAGCCCACCATGGTTGGGGCCGGGCCGTTGATTGTCATCGATACCGAAGTGTTCGGGTTGACCAGGTCGAAGCCGGAGTAGAGCTTTTTTGCATCATCCAGGCAGGCGATGGAGACGCCCGCATTGCCTATTTTCCCATAGATGTCGGGCCGCATGCCGGGATCGAAACCGTATAGGGTGACGGAATCATAGGCCGTTGAAAGCCTGACAAAGGGCATGCCGGAAGAGACGTAATGGAAGCGCTTGTTGGTTCGTTCCGGTCCGCCTTCCCCGGCAAACATTCGTGTTGGGTCTTCGCTTTCGCGTTTGAACGGGAATACACCGGCAGCATAAGGAAATTCACCGGGTACGTTTTCGCGGAGATTCCATTTCAGGATGTCGCCCCACGCCTCGTAACGGGGCATGGATATCTTCGGGATCTTCAGATGGGAAAGGGATTCGGTATGGGTCTCCACCCGGATTTCCTTGTCGCGTACTTTATAGATATAGAAATCATCTTTGTAGCTTTTAACCTTTTCATTCCAGTTTTTCAGGATGTCGTGGTTAACCGGCTCAAGCTGCCTGAGGGTTTGTTCGAAAAGCAGGTCGAGTTCAAGCAACATGCCTGTTTTGTTGAAGGTCGCCGCGCCGGGTTTCTCCTTGTCCGCTTCCGGGTTTGCCCGCAGGGTCTCAATGGTCTGCGCGATGCCGTAAAGCTGCTGGGCCACCCTGGCCTGGTCGGTCGTCCAATGATTGTAATTGCGCACGGTTTCGGCAATTTCAGCCAGGTAGCGGGTTCGTGAAGGGGGAATGATGAAAATCTTGTCCGTTACCCCGACTCCTGTTTCAAACTGGCTTGGAAGTGAAATAGCGGTCTTTGTCCGGATGGTCCGGATCAGCGCCCGGTAGAGTTCATTCACGCCCGGGTCGTTGAACTGTGAAGCCACTGTGCCGAAAACCGGCATCTCTTCAACCGGTTTGTCGAAATATTTATGATTCCGCTGGTATTGTTTCTTCACATCGCGCAGTGCATCCAGGGCCCCGCGCTTATCGAATTTGTTGATCGAGACCAGGTCGGCAAAATCAAGCATGTCGATCTTCTCGAGCTGACTTGCCGCGCCATATTCAGGGGTCATCACATAGAGGGTCACATCGCTGTGATCTACGATCTCGGTGTCGGATTGCCCGATGCCCGAAGTTTCAACGATCACCAGGTCAAACCCGGCTATTTTGGCAACGTTGATGGCATCTTTCACATACTTCGACAGCGCCAGGTTCGATTGCCTGGTGGCGAGTGAGCGCATGTACACCCGCGGGTTGAAGATGGCATTCATCCTGATCCGGTCGCCCAGCAGCGCCCCCCCGGTTTTACGTTTGGAGGGGTCGATGGAGATGATGGCCAGGGTTTTATCCTTCAGGTCGGCGAGGAACCTGCGCACAATCTCATCCACCAGGGATGATTTTCCGGCACCTCCTGTTCCGGTGATCCCCAGCACCGGGATATTGGTCTCATTCGCCTCCTGCCCTATGGTATCAAAAAGGAGCCGGCTCTTATCGGGGTAGTTTTCAGCTGCGGAGATGAGGCTGGCAATCTCCCTGAAATCCTTCCGTCGAACCTTTCCGAGATCGAAATCATCCTGGTTTCCAACCGGGAAGTCGCATTTCATCAGCAAATCGTTGATCATGCCCTGGAGCGACATTTCACGGCCATCATCGGGGGAGTAGATGCGTGAGATGCCATATTGATGGAGCTCCGCGCTCTCCTTCGGCAAAATCACCCCTCCGCCCCCGCCGAAAATCCGGATGTGGCTGCAACCACGTTCGCGAAGCAGGTCGAACATGTACTTAAAATATTCCATATGCCCTCCCTGGTAAGAGGTTATGGCAATGGCCTGGACATCTTCCTGTATGGCGCAATCGACCACCTCCTGCACCGAACGGTTATGTCCGAGATGGATCACCTCCGCCCCGCTGGCCTGCAGAATACGGCGCATGATGTTGATCGCCGCATCGTGGCCATCGAAGAGTGAAGCTGCAGTTATGATACGGATGTGATGGTTTGGTTTGTATACTTCGGGGGTGTTCATCAGTCTGGTGGGTTATGAAACACAATAGGCACAATAGGGCACAGTAGAAGGCACATTAGAAAAATATTTTTGATCTGTTCCCTGAGATCCGGGTATTCCCAAATTAGTTACTTTGATCTATTGTGTTTTTTGCTGTGCCCTGCTGTGCCTATTGTGTTTAAAAAATTAAATCAATATCTCATGCTGAAAAATCAATCATTCATAATGGCCCGGGAGATGATGACCAGCTGGATCTCGCTGGTTCCTTCATAGATCTGGGTCAGTTTGGCTTCCCGCATCAGCCGTTCCACATGGTATTCCTTCACATAACCATACCCTCCGTGGATCTGAACTGCTTCGGTGGTAACATACATCGCGGTTTCGGCAGCATAGTATTTGGCCATGGCGCTGGCAGTGCCGTAAGGTTTTCCCTGGTCTTTCAGCCAGGCCGATTTCAGGCAGAAATACCGGGCTGCTTCGATGCGGGTATGCATTTCCGCCAGTTTGAATCCGATGGACTGGTGATTGATGATCTCGGTTCCAAACGCCTTCCTTTCTTTTGAATATTTCAGGGCACGTTCATAGGCTCCCTGGGCAATGCCCAGTGCCTGTGAAGCGATGCCGATGCGGCCTCCTTCGAGGGTTTTCATGGCGAATTTGAATCCGAACCCGTCCTCCCCGATCCGGTTTTCCTTCGGAACGATCACATCGGTGAACATCACCGAATGGGTGTCGCTGCTGCGCATGCCCATCTTGTCTTCATGGGGTCCGAGGGTGATGCCCGGAGAATGGCGGTCAACCAGCAAAACATTGATCCCCTTGTGTCCCTTTTCGGGATGGGTTTGGGCGATCAAAAGATAAGTTGATGCTGAATTTGCGCTGGTGATCCAGTTTTTTACCCCATTTACAAGATAATGGTCACCCTTGTCGATGGCCGTGGTTCGCTGGGAGGTGGCATCAGATCCTGCTTCAGGCTCGGAAAGAAGGAATGCGCCTATTTTTTCTCCGCGTGCGAGCGGTTTTAGCCACTTTTCCTTTTGTTCCTCCGTGCCAAACGATTCGATGCCATAGCAAACCAGTGAATTATTCACCGACATGATTACCGACACGGAGCTGTCGATTTTCGAGATCTCCTCCATTGCCAGTACATAGGAAATGGTATCCATGCCACCTCCGTCGTATTTGGTATCGACCAGCATTCCCAGGAATCCAAGTTCGGCCAGTGCTTTAACATGATGGGTTGGAAATTCGGCTTTGGCATCGCGTTCCAAAACATCTTTGATCAGCTCGCGCTGTGCATAATCCCGCGCGGATTGCTGGATCATGATTTGTTCTTCGGTAAATTCGAAATTCATGGCTTTAGCTTATAAAATATTAAATATAAATCAGTTGGACTATTCTGCATACAAAAATACGACTAATTTATAAGGATACCAAGCCGAAAAAGGGTGGGGCGAATATTATTATGGCCGGCCGGTATGATACTCAAACGCCCCCGCATCAACATGCCCCGAACCGGACCTGGTCGCCTGATCAAAGTCAAAGGTTACTCCCATCTGCGACACATCCCTCCCCATCCCCCTGGCGGGAGAATCAGCCTGCAGCCTGAAATCGCCTCGCAGGAGATCCCTGAAATGAACATTGACCGCGGACGAATCGGTGTAATTGTCCGACAGGCTGACATGAACCCCTTTAGAAAGATAGATATAACTCCGTTCCTTGTCGGGATAATTGCCAACCGACCCAGGATGGACGATGATGTTGTTGGCAATCCTGCTGCCGGCGCTCAGCATACTGTAGAACCGGATGCCGTCGGTTTTGACATTGACGATCGTATTGTTCACGATGTTAAAATATCTTCCCGGAACTGTCGTCCGGTCATCACAGAAGATGCCAAAAACCGGAAGGGTCGTATCCCCCGGAAAATAGTTCATCCCGGCATTCACGATCACATTGTTGAAAATAAGGTTGTTCCCGGTGCCAAATACAACAATTCCGTTGCCTGATCCCCCGGAAACAAAGTTGTTATAACATTTTCCCGTTGTCCCACCGCCGATCTGGATTCCGCTGTTCTGGTACAAGACCGCGGCAGATCCGTAATTGGTAACCCTATTGCCGTAAATTTCACAATCCACGGTGGCGCAACTCACCTGGATCCCGTCCCAGTGGGTGTTTTCGAGAATGTTGTTGTACACCCTGAGCCCCCTGATCTCATGCGGGTAAAGGGTATCCCGCCGGCCATTGCAAATGGTGGGGTGCCCGTTGTAAAAAGAGTGGCCGATATACATCCCCTCCCCCCCGGTATTGTGAATATAGTTGTCGTGAAAAATAGTGTGGTATTGGGTGAAATGCCCCCGGTTGGAACCCAGGTCACAGCGTGGATCCGTTTTCGACATGATGCCGGCAAACCCGGTGTTGGCAATCTCGATATGGTCAATTTCAAAATTGGTACTCTTATCATCCAGCGTAACCCCGTTTTTATTTGGTGCGGTTCCCGTCACCCTGATCCCGTACCTGATGGAATCGACCCCCGAACCGGTGAACCTGAAATAGCTGGAGCCGGCAATTTTTATCCCGTAGTTGAAATAGTTGTTTCTTACAACTACCGCCCCTCCACAGTTAATGAAGACAATATAATGCAGCGAATCGCCGTGGAAGTTGCTCAGGTATAGATAATCCCTCATTCCTGCCTGGATGCACACGGTATCTCCGGGCTCAACCTTCAGGTTGTTCCCATTGGCAGCCAGCTGAAGACTCGAAATAGTATGCCGGCAGGAACAAGGCTGTGCGGGTGAAATTTTCGCACCCAGTGATAAAAACAAAAAAAATAAAGCTATTCTTCCGTTTGCTCCTGGCAAAACACCCATGGTGACTTGAGAATTAACAAAGTTCTCCGCTACATCTGCCGTTCGTAGGTTATCTTGACATCCCCTACGGGAGCATGTTCAATTACAACGATTTGCACCTTGCTGATTTCCAGGATTTCTATGGTGAATTTCATTTTATTCTCCACATTTTTTGCAACGATCCGGGTGCCTTTGCCCTTTAGTTTCCAGGTGGCATGAATTGGTTTCCCGGGAAAATTTTTAATGGCCGTATGGTTTGCAAATATCTCCAGGGTGGCACGCGTTTCAGACTGCACCAGCCTGTCGAGGGTCACCTCTTTCCTGGAGGCTCCGCCATCGACGGCAGGTTTTCCTTCCTTCGATTGTTTCTGGCCCTGATTACCCGCCAGGGAGGCCGCTGCCTTCAGGGCAGAAGAATCGGCTATTTTTTCCACTTTGATTGGTTTCCAGGTACCTACAATGATTTTTTCATTCGGGTGCGCGGTGATGGCGCAGGAGCTCATGACAATGATGGTAACTGCGATGGTGCAAAAGGCAATGATTCTGTTTCTGTTCATCTTTTTCTATTTAGTTTTAAAACGGGAATAGGGATTAATTATTATAAGACTTTAACAACGTCGACCGTTGAATCGCGGTTATTGATCTTCACTTCGAAACCGCGTTTTTGAAATACCGAGATCATCCTTTTGTTATCCGGGGTGGTTTGAGCCACGATCTTTTTCAGTTTCCCCCCTTCCGCCACTTCAAGGCAAAAATCGGTGATGATGTTTCCAAGATCCTTTTGCTGCCATGCATCTGCGATCAGGACGGCATATTCAACCGTTTCGTGATCAGGATCGGCGACAAGCCGGCCGACACCGATCAGTTTTTTCTGTCCTTCCTCCACGATTTCAGCAACGATGGCTATCTCGCGGTCATAGTCAATGTAGCAATACCGCGTTGCGGC
>Ga0118677_10009875_pt1 | contig 14763 bp, 6 predicted proteins | sample AliMusrvi5mmetaG_FD_86154 | JGI IMG/M metagenome (GOLD analysis project Ga0118677, IMG submission 86154)
GCCGGCAAGGACGCCGATTGGAAGCGGCTGTACTTCGAGGTGCATGGCCTGCGCCGGAAGATCCTCCTGTCCCATCCCGCCTTGGATTTTGACAGAATTTTATTCAACTGCAATCCGCCGACCAAGTTCAGCCACCAGAGCGACCAGGATCTTGGCCGCCACAGCCGTGTTGGGCCCGGTCTCTCCGTGCTGAGCGACTGGAAAACTGACAAGCCGCAGGTGAAAGCCATCCTCGAAGGCAAGTTGCCGGCCGGGGCCTTCCGCAATCCGGACCTCAATTATGACGCGGACAAGGTGGTCTTCGGGTTCTGCGACCATTCGACGCCTCTGCAGAAGCTGTCAGTCCTTTGGACGCTGCCATGTCGGCCGCTACAGTCCGGCGATGGTTCTGTACTCATGCGACGGCAACGGCGACAACATTCGGCAGCTGTCCTACAACAACGAAAACGAGGCCGAGCCGTCCATCCTGAACAATGGCAAGATCATCTTCTGCCGTTGGGAATACACGAACCGGAGCACCGGTTTTTTCCACAAGCTCTGGCAGTGCCGTCCGGACGGCAGCAACATCAGCCACTACTTCGGCAACGACATGACCACGCCCATGGTGATCACCGAGGCAAGGGCGATCCCCGGGTCGCACAAGGTCGTCGCCACCGCCACGGGGCATCACTCCTTCAATGCTGGCACGGTGGTCTTGCTCGATGTGGACAAGGGCGAGAATGGTGAGCAATCGATCACGCATATCACTCCGGAGACGTCTTATCCGGAGAGCCAGGGCATGCCCAATCCACACTACAGCCATCCATATCCGATCACCGAGACGCTTTTCCTGGTGTCGCGGGCCAACCACCCCGTGCCCCCTCAGGGGTGTGTGCCGCCCCCGAACGACTGCGGCATCTACCTGATCGATGCCGAGGGCAGCCGCGAGCTGCTGTACGAGAACCCGGACGTGGCGTCGGTGTCGCCGATCGCCATCCGGAAACGCGAGCGACCACCGGTTTTGCCGAAGATCGTGCTGGCCAAGGATGCCGACGAGATGGCCACGCTCTATGTGCAGAATGTCTATCTGACCCGTAACGATCCCAAGGGCCTGATCAAGCCGGGCTCGATCAAGGCGATCCGGGTTAATGCCCTGGGCGTGCAGCCGCGCGCCGACCGCGCCTTGCTGAGCGCGACCGTTCCGGTGGAAATTCCCAAGAAAGTACTCGGGACGGTTCCCGTTGATGCCAATGGCTCCGCCTGTTTCAAGGTCCCGGCGCGGGTGGCCTTGCAGATGCAAATCATTGGCGAGGACGGCATGGCCATTCTTACGGAGAAGAGCTTTTTCTATCTCCAGCCAGGCGAGAAGCGAGGCTGTGTCGGTTGTCATGAAACCAGCGGGGTAACTCCGCCTTCGGAGAACTATGCCAGAGGGATGGCGCCCATGGAACTGAAGCCGGGTGCCGGTCCGCAATACAAGGGTGGTCTCAGCTTCATGCGGACTGTCCAGCCGGTGCTCGACCGTTATTGCATTTCCTGCCATGGCCTCGATGAACAGAAAAAAGTCATATCATTGGTCCACGATGGCAAGATGGAATGGCCGCAGTCGTTCCAGGAACTCGTCACGCGCGGCGATCACCGTATCGGTGAAGCCGGCTACATGTGGGGTGAACGGAATTTCAGCCGGCCCTACGAGTACTTTGCCTGCAGCAACAAAGTCGCCAGGATGCTGGTGAAGAACCACAGTAACGTGAACATGGACCGCGACAGCTACATGCGGGTGATCGAGTTCATGGATCTCAATGCCCAGTGCTATGGTGATCTCTTCCCCAACAAGCCGGAACAGCGCCAGATCGACGCCAAGGCCCTCGCCGAGCTTCGGGTCTATATCAAGGAATTGTTCGGGGAGAAGCTGGCGGCGCAGCCAGAGCGTGCCCTGATCAATACGGTGCAGGTGGACGAAAGCCGGATCCTGATGGCGCCACTGGCCAGTGCGGCCGGCGGCTGGGGACAGATCAAAGGCTGGCCGGATAAGAACGAGCCCGGTTTCCAGAAGATGCAGCAGCTGGTCGAGAAGTGCATCATCCGCAGTCCAACCGAGAACAACAATGGCTGGGAACCGACCCTCGAGCAGGGTGGGGGCGAGAAGTGGGTCGTTGAAGAGCAGCAGAAATACCTGAAGCAGATTGACGCCAAGCGAAATGCAGCCAAAGGAAAGTGACGTGCGGGACGGATTGTGACACAATCAAAATGCTGGAAATATTATGAAAATACTCATGGAAAATAACACTGTTCTTTGCAATCGCTTTGTCTTGGCGAGTCATTCAGCAGTACCCGGTGCAACATTCATAAAAACAGCCCTTATCGTTGGCGCCCTGCTGCTTGGGATGTGGGTGGCTCACGCTGGTGAAGCGCTCTCTCCTCATGCCGTGAATCCCTGGCTGGGGCCGAACCCGCCCGGCGCCGTTTACCCTGAGCAGGAAGACAGTAGGCAATACGCCGTGCTGCAGTACGACCTGGCGCATCGCGCCAAGGTGAACCGGTTCTCGAATGAAACATATCGTGCGGAGGCGCTGATCGCCCAGTCCGACCGCGATCCACTGGATGTGGTTTTGCGGCGAACGACGGCGCTCCTGGAGCACATTGCGCACCTGCCCAACGCGCGAAGTTTGTCCGCTGAAAAGACCGAACTCGAAGCGCTTCGCAACCAGGCGGGTGCGGTTGACGTGGCAAATCTTGCGGGTCGGCGCGAACTGTTCGACCGCGCGGTGCGGCTCCGCCGACGGATCGCCTTTGCCAACCCGCTGCTGGATTTTTCGGAGTTGATCGTTCTGAAGAGGCAGGTCGCCTCGGTTATAAGCCACATGTGCGACCAGTTTTACGGCATGGCACAAGAGCCGGGGGGCGGGTTGTTTGTGCTGCGCGATCCATTCGGCGCGAAGCCTGAAATCCGTGATTTGCTCGACAGCGCCCGGATCGGAAACGGACGCCTGAAGGGAGAGGTGCCATCCGGCGGACCGCGCCAGCGCTGGCCAAAAGCCTATGATGGGAATGTGCAGAGGTCGCCAACGGAGGCGCCCACCGAAGGCGGTTCATTTGCGACGCCCGCGCTTTCTTATGACGGGAAAACCGTCGCGTTCGCCTATGTCGAGTGCAAGGGGAGCGGCGCACATATCTATCACCTCGACCATGCCGCCAAGGGACATTTTGCCGAAACCCGCGTTTACCACCTCTTCAGCATGGGAACGGACGGGGCCGGTTTGAGGATGCTGGCCGACGGGACATGGAACGATTTTTCACCATGCTTCACCCCCGCGGGACGAATCGCGTTCATTTCCGAGCGGCGCGGCGGCTATTTGCGCTGCGGACGGAATTGTCCGACCTACACCCTGCATGACATGGCGGCGGACGGGGCGGGCATCCGGTGCCTGAGCTTTCACGACACCAACGAGTGGGCGCCTACCATCGGAAGCGACGGCATGATCCTCTGGACCCGCTGGGATTATGTCGACCGCGATTCCATGGTTGCCCATCATCCCTGGACGACCACGCCAGACGGGCGCAATGCGCGCTCCGTTCATGGCAATTATTCGCCCCGAAGGCAACGGGCCGATATGGAAACAGACTTCCAGCAAGTGCCGGATTCGCATAAGTTTGCGGGGACCGCCGCACCGCATCACGGCCAGTCCTTTGGGTCGTTGATTCTCATGGATCCGAGGGAGCCCGACGACGACCGAATGGCTCCGGTTAAAAGGTTCACGCCTGAAGTCGGCTTTCCGGAAAGCCAGGTCGGTTCACAAAGCTACGGAACGCCGTGGCCCTTGAGCGAGGACTTTACCCTGGCCGCCTACGAACCCGTGGAAGTGAAAGGCGTGGGACGCCCATTCATGTTCGGTGTCTATCTGGTGGACAGCTTTGGAAACAAGGAACTGATTTATCGCGATCCGGACATCGCCTGTATGAATCCGATTCCGCTCCGGGCGCGAAATGTTCCGCCGGTCATTCCCGAGCAGGAGGCGGGTGCAAACGCCTCGTCGCCTTCTGCCCTGTCTGAACCTGCGAAGAACGGCACGGGGGAAGCGACTGTGGCCGTGAATAACGTCTACGACAGCCTGCGGCCATTCCCCGGTAACGCGAAGATCAAGACACTCCGGATCTGGCAGATTTTGCCTCTGCCGATAGGTTGCACTCGCATTTCGCACAACACCGGGATTCAACTTCCCGAGAGTAGTTCGATAAACCTCGCCCGGGCCGTGATCGGTGAAGTGCCCGTCGAAGAGGATGGAAGCGCTTATTTCAAGGTGCCGGCTCGCAGCCAGATGTTCTTCCAGGCGCTCGACGAGAAAGGCCTGGCAGTCCAGTCGATGCGGGCTGGCATCTATTTCAAGCCGGGCGAAGTCGTCAGTTGCATGGGTTGCCACGAACCGAAGAGCCTCGCGCCCGCAAACGGCAGCTCCGCCAAGCCGAAACTCGCACTCCTTCGCGCCCCGTCCGTGCCGAAACCCGACGTGGACGGCTCCAATCCATGGAGTTATCCCCGCCTGGTACAGCCTGTCCTTAACCGCACCTGTGTGGGTTGCCACGAAAAGAATAAGGACAAGGCGCCCCCGCTCGACGCGCAGCTCGTGAAACGCAAGGGAACTGCTTACATGGACTGCGCCACGACGTATTACGCATCCTACCTGAGCCTCGCGCCCAAGTTTGCCTTCACCGACTACGGCGATCTCTGGCGCACCGTCCCTGGAAAATTCGGCGCGCGCGCGTCGAAACTCTACGACATGCTCTCCAAAGGGCATCATGGGGTGAAGCTTTCTGACGAAGACATGCACCGAATCACGCTCTGGCTGGACTCGGTCTCCCAATTCTATGGCGTCTATGAGAAGGAAGGCGGCGAAGCGCAACTCCGGGGAGAGGTCGCAAGGCCGAGTCTGGAATGATTGTGTGTCGCCATGCCTAACCCAATTACGCGACAAGCTTAAGCAAATCATACTATGAAAATCACCTTTTTCTGTCTGTTCCTCACAGCGATCACTCTTGTTGCAAAGGCCGGAGACGCCCCTGTCATCAAACACCGTTTTTTGGCTCTGGACGAATCTCGAGCCCAATTGGTTTTTGTGGACCAGCAGAATCCCTCCCAAGGCTGGACGATCAAACTTCCGGTAAAGGCCCGTGATTTCCAGTTGATTGGCAATCACCAGATTCTGCTGAACGGCCACGACGGTTACACTATCTATGACCTGAATACCCGCGCGCTGGTAAAGCAACTCCACGATCCAAAATACAAGGATTGCGATTCCGTGCGGCGTTTGGCCAACGGCCATACCTATATCGGCTGCAACCACGGCGGCATTACCGTTTACGAACTCGGGGCGGACGATACGCTCATTTCCACCGCCAGTTTCCCGACCCTCAGAATCCTGCGGTTGATGCGGTTTTCGCCTTCAAATACTCTTTTAATGGGTGCCAATATACATCTTGCCGTCGAAGTTGACATGACCGGTAAAATCCTGAACCAATTCCCGCTTCCGGCCCCCGCCCAACATATCTACCAGGTGCTCCGGCTTGCCAACGGCAACCTGCTTGCCTCTGGCGGTTACGGACATTTTCTGGCCGAGATCGATCCTTCCGGCAAAGTCACCACACGTAATGATGGGGTGGGCTCGTCACCGGAAATCAACCCTCACTTCTGGGCGAACTTTCAAATCCTGAAAAACGGACATATCGTCCAGTGCAACTGGACCGGCCACGGGGCTCAAGATAGCAGCAAGGGAACCCAACTGGTGGAGTTCGACGCTGCGGGCAAGGTGGTTTGGTCGTGGCACGACGCCCAGCTTGCCGGAACGATTCATGGAGTCATCATTCTCGATGATATCAACCCTGAAGTTCTCAACGACGATATATCCGGTATCCTCCAAGCGGTTCAGCAAGCTTCACCTCCCCCGGTAACGCTGATAGACGTGGAAAAAGCGATGGACTTGGCCCGGCGCACCCTTGTTTTCGTGGAAAAGACCGCGCCGCGCCCCGCTTTCTCCGCGGAGCTCCAGGCCCTGGCGCAGCGGGTGGAACAAGTCCATACAATGTCATCGGGCGACCTTCCCTTGCTGCTGTCCGACATCCGGGCAACCCGTCGTTGCCTCATATTTTCCCATCCGTTGCTCGCGTTCGAGAAGCTACTTATCAACAAAAACCCGCCCACCACTTACAGTCACAATTGCGATCAGTACTTGGGACGCCATAGCCGGGTGGGCGAGGGACCTGCCATTTTGGAAGACTGGAAGAGCGGGAATCCGAAAGAAACCGTCTTGCTGAAAGGTAAGTTGCCCGAGGGCGGGTTCTGGCATCCGGCGCTCTCATACGATGCCAAGAAATTTCTGTTCACCTATGCCGACCACACTTCCAAAGATTCCCGGCAATGGCGCTATCTTCTGTATGAGGCGGCCATTGACGGCTCCTCCCTTCGCCAATTGACCGGCACTCCTCAGGATTCCCAGAAGACGTGGCGTAATCGTGAGACGGTTCTCGTCGAAGATTGCGATCCTTGTTATCTGCCGGATGGTGGGATTGTCTTTATCTCTACGCGGTCGCAAAATTTTGGGCGCTGCCACGGAGGACGCTACGTGCCATCCTTCCTGCTGTACCGCTGCGAGGGCGACGGATCCAATATCCGCCAGCTCTCGTGGGGCGAGGCCAACGAAGCAACTCCTGCCGTGCTGGAAGATGGCCGTATTGTTTATACCCGCTGGGATTACGTCGACCGGAATGAAATGGAATTTCACAAGCTCTGGACAAACCGCCCAGATGGGACTTCGCCTTCTAATTTTTATGGCACCGACACCATTGCCCCGTTGATGATTTCCGAGGTGCGCACCATTCCCAACACGGGTAAAATTGTCGCCACGGGCATGGCGCATCATAGCTTCAACCACGGCAGCGTCGTCGTCATCGACCCGGATAAAGGGGAGAACGGCCCTGAACCGCTTTCCCGGATCACCCCGGAAGTCGATTTCCCGGAAACCCAGTATTGCCTCCAACAGGAGCAGGAACTTGCGCGTGCCCGTCACCTTCCTGAACCTAACGCCCCCCTGCCCAAAAACTTCAGCAGCGCCTATGCTTCACCTTACCCGTTGAGCGAGGATCTCTTTCTGGTCGCTTATTCGCCCCAACCGATCACCATGCAGGGGCATGTCCCTCCAACGAACTCCTTTGGCATTTACCTGTTGGATAGCCTCGGCGGGAGAGAACTCATTTACAAAGACCCCAAGGTCTCCTGTTTTTCGCCGACCCCAGTCCAGCCGGTGCCGATGCCGCCGATTCTCCCTTCGTCGCTTCCCCTTGCCAACGACAACAAAGGGTCTGAGACCGGCACCTATTTGATCCAAAACGTTTACCTCACCCGCAACGACCCGCAGGGACTCATTAAACCGGGCCAGATCAAGTCCCTCCGGTTTAACGAACTGATTAATAAACCCGCTGCAAGCTCAGCGCCGGTGAATGCCACCGTGCCGGTCGAACTGCCTAAGCGGATCCTCGGCACTGTGCCGGTGAACCCGGACGGTTCTGTCGCGGTGATTGTCCCCGCAAAAGTTCCGCTGCAAATCCAGGCGCTGGATAAAAACGGCATGGCGATCATGACCGAACGCACCTTTCATTATCTTCAACCGGGAGAAGTCCGCAGTTGCGTCGGCTGCCATGAACCGGTCGGCTCAGCCCCGCCCCCCAGTCGCTCCCTTGCCAGGAGCCGTCCCGTGCCGCTCACTCCGAATAAGGGCGTCGAAAACGAAGGTGGTTTGAGCTTCGCCAGGACGGTCCAGCCGGTGCTCGACCGGTATTGTATCGAGTGCCATGGACTCAACGGGAAAAAGGAGAAAAACGTCAGCCTCACCGGGGAACTCAATATGCCCGGGCCAGGTGAAAAAAAACCCTGGCCTCTGTACATAAGGGGATACAGCGCTTCCTACCTCGCGCTGCTCCCCTTCAGGACGACCATCGGCGGTAGAGGAAACACCTGGGCCCTGGAAATGAACATCAGTCGCCCCTTCGACTACTACTCCCATGGTAGCAGGCTGATGCCATTGTTACGGGCCAACCACGCCAAGGTTCAACTCGACAAGGAGAGCTTCGCGCGTTTGGTTGATTGGCTCGATATGAACGCCCAAGCTTATGGCGACTATTCTTTCAACCGGGTCGAAGATCGTGTGGCCAACCCCGCCGGGGAAAAGGCGTTGCGCGAATACCTGAACGGCCGCTTTGGCCAGGCGCTGGCCTCGCAGCCCTTCGCGGCGCTCGTCAACGTCGCCGAGCCCCGGGAAAGCCGCGTGCTCATGGCCCCGCTGGCAGTCAAGGCGGGAGGGTGGGGGCAAATCAAAAAAGGCGGTTGGAAAACCACCTCCAATCCCGATTACATCAAGGCCACGCAGTTGGTGGAAGCCTCCATTACTCCATTAGCCTACCATGATATCGACGGTACCTGTGGACGCCCCCAGTGTATTTGTGGTTCATGCTGGGTGCGGTTACTCAAAGGGAAGGGGACGAAATGACAGACATAAAGACAGCCCTTGGGCGGATCACCACCCGCGGCATCCCCATAATTAGGTTTCAAGTTATGAAAAAATCCTTCCGCATTTTAACTTTGATTCTCGGCTTGGCAAACTTGACGGCAGGTGCCGCCCAAAGCGCTGTCACATCGCCCTCGACCTGGTGGGTGGTGGGACCGTATGCCTGTTATGGCAGGGCGGATTTCGAGGCGAATGAGGCGATTGAAAATGCGCGGAATTCTGACAATCATGCCAACGAATGGAACCGCGTGATTGGCATGGGCGGGCGAGAACTGCGGTCGGTTGTTGTGGAGGGCGCGCTAACAGGGTTGCTCGATTTGCAGGCCGTCCTCGGCCCGGTGCCGACGAATGTTTGTGCGTATGCCGGCTTTCGCGTGCGTGCGGAAAAAGCGGGGCCAGTCACGGCGATGTTGACGGCGACAGGGCCGGTGCGTTGGTTTCTGAACAACAAGCTGGTGGCGGAAAGCAAGCAGGCTGGAGTCCAGAAAACGCCAATGATTTTATCGGCAGGCATGAATTGTTTACTGGCTAAGAGTTGGAAAAAAGATTCGGAATGGAAAGTGGGCTGTCAGTTGGAAGGGATGTCTGTCACAGCCGCGGACGTACAAGTAGTCTTGCCGTCCACCAATCCGACAACAACGGGCAGACACAACGTGGCGTTATGGTCGGAAGGCAGTAAGGTTGCCGTGAGCAGTATCAAGTGGCGGGACTATCCGATCAACAAGCACGGGTTGAGTGCGCTCAACGATGGCAAGCGTGACGGCGCGTGGAATTCGTTGGAGGTTGACTCGTTGCCCCAATGGGCGTGGGTGCGTTTCCCCGGCCTGCGTAAGATTAATGAGGTGGTGGTGTATGCCGGATCTGTCGCGAGGCGCCCCCTGGAGCTGGTGGGCGAGTACACCACAGACGGTGGCGCGACCTTCACGACGTTGTTCACTTGGAGTAAACCCCAGCTTGAATCCGCAGATCGTTCCATTCATGTCCAATTTCCTGCCGTGGAAACCGACAACGTGCGGATCCGCGTGAACAAGGCGGCCATTCCCGAAGAGTCATGTTTTAACCTGGCCCAATTAAGCGAAATTGAGGTGTATGGTGAGGAGGTAGCTGGGAATGGATCCCTGGTACCTGAGGGCGAGGTGGCGGGCGGTGCTGTGGTATCGGAGCTCAAGGCCGATCCGGGCTTCAAACCGCAGATTCGTTACAATGATGAAACGGTGACCGTTTCGACTCCGTGGTATCAAGTGGTGCTGGATCGGAAGCATCCGCAGGTGAATCAGTTGCAACTTGATTCGCTGGGCAAGGGCGAATTCAAAATCAACTTGCTTCGGCGTTCCGGCGGCGCGGCGTTGGTCGCCCCGCTCTTTGATCGCCCTGCATTCCTGCCCGATGGCAAGTTGGAAATGGACGGCAACGTGGCCCGATATTCGACGGTGACTGCCGCGCCTGGAGTTAAACTCGGGATGGCGCTGCGGTTTCACGAAAAGAGCTTCGAACTCGAACTCGCGACCGACTCCGCCCGCAACGTGCCGTTGGAGGGCGGAGTCTTCCGGTTTGATTTCGATTTCTGGCAGACGCCGACCACATTCTTCGGCCGATCATCGGATAAGGCGAGTTTTGTGACGCTGCCCTGTTACCTGCACGCACCGGATGCCGGCACGTTCCATGTGACGCAGCGCGGGGATGGGGCCATTGTCCGGCAATGTGCTTCGGCGGATGAGTTCGGTCTCTCGGCCCGACAATTGTTTGATATCACGCCCTGGCAAACAAGCGAGCGGAATCGCTTCGGGGTGATCCCGGCTGGCCTCTGGCGCACGACTCTGGATTTTGCCGTGGATTCGCTCAAGCCATTCCCGGAAATCGTCGAATCGGAGCCGCGGTTGAACGGCCTGCCTCGCTATGCCTTGAACATCGCCCAATGGGCTCCTGGGAAACGGGTCTTGATCAACAATGTCGTCAGCATCTCTTGCCCGCATTCCATCCTTTTTTATACCGAGATGGCGGCCTATGCGCCGATCCTTCAAGACGGCATCTCTCTGATGGATTTGGTGGTGGCATCTGTGGACCACTACTTTGATGGCCAGTTTGCCCACGTATACTGGCATGGCATCAAGGTGGATGTCACCCCGCCTGGCAAATGGACCATTTCGCTGGACTCTTATGGGAACCTTCTGAATTCTGCCTGGTATGCTGTTCGTACCGTAGGTGGCAGGCCATTGCTGGAACGTTGGCTGCCACGCCTGGAGGCTCTGGTAGGGCATATGGAGGCCCATGACACGGATGGGGATGGCATTGTCGACTCCGTGGACAGAGGCGATTGGTTCGATGCCTATAACGTGATAGCGGGCTGCAAAGAAGCGCATTCCACGGTCAATAACTACAATGGCCTCCTCCATTTAGCGGAGTTGGAAGAACTGGCGGCGCGTCCGGGAAAAGCGGCGCACTACCGAGCCCGTGCGCAGTTGATCAAGGCCAATTTCCTCAAGATGTTCTATAACCCCGAGACAGGGGTCATCGCCGGCTGGCGCGACAAGGAGGGGAAACTCCACGACCGCATGTTCCCATGGGTGAATGCGTATGCCATTTGTTCCGATATCATCGACCCTCCATTGGCCGGGCAGATCATGGACCGGTTGCAGAAAAAGATGAAGGAAATCGGATTCAACCAATACCAATACGGGATGATCTGCAACCTGTTGCCAACGCAACCGGAGGACTGGGCGGATGGCAGGGGGCGCGGATGGCAGGGTTACATGAACGGCAGCATAACCCCGCCCTTTATAAATTACATGATCATGGCCTTGCACAAGCTGGGTCGGCATGAGGAGGCAGAAAGAATATTGTGGACTCAGGTGGAATCGTTCGATAAAGGCACGTTCAATTCGGGCGTGCGAATTCCCTCTATGCCCACACGAAATCCGGTTGGCAGTGCTTTTTTCCGGTGGGACGGTTCGGCTGCTGAAGGCGAAGGCTATCTGCCGGAGAACTGGCATGCCTATGCCGGAATCTTTGCCGGTCACTATGGCATTCGCTTTGATAAAAACGGCTACAGCCTCGAGCCGTGGTCTCCGCTTAAAGGGAAGGATCTCCCCTGCAACAGGCCCGTTATGGGCAAGATTCAAAGAACGATGAAGTGATCCGCAGCCCTGACTGACAAGATTCAATTCTTAGAAAAGAACGGAAGGATAGGTATGAAATTGAACGTAAACCGTATTATTGTGGCAGTTATAATGTTGGGTGCGGCCCTAGTTTCTCCGGTTAAGGCGGAACTGGCGTCGAACGTTGTTGTTGAAAATCCACTTCCCGTGGCACGCCAGGCGGAGACGATCGAATTTCCCTGGGCCGGTAATGCTGCCACGGTGTGTGAGGCCGGGACGCCCATTCCCTCCCAGGTTTTTGAGGGAAAGCTTCTTTTCCAGTCCGATTTCTTGCCCGGTCAGACGAAGACGTTTACCCTATCTGATTCCCCGGGACCGGTGTTTCCCGTTCGGGCCTATGGGCGTTATGTGCCCGAGCGGAAAGACGACTATGCCTGGGAAAATGATCGGATTGCCTTTCGTATCTATGGACCTTCGCTGATGAAGAAGCCTCCTCAGGGCGAGGGGCTAATTTCCAGCGGGATTGATGTGTGGCTCAAGCGAACCCGGAACCTGGTGCTGGACAAGTGGTATAAGTCCATGAATTACCACACCGATCGCGGTGAGGGACTTGATAATTATCACGTCGGAACCAGCCGTGGATGCGGGGGAATCGCCGTCATGGCCAATGGAAAGCTCTCCACGTCGCAGAACTGGGCTACGCAGAAAACCCTTGCCGTTGGGCCTATTCGTACCGTGGTTGAGCTCACCTATGTGCCGTGGGAGTGTGGCGCAGGGGTAAGTGTAGCCGAGACCCGGCGGATTATTTTGGATGCGGGTGCGAACCTGAACCGGTTTGAAAGTCGCTTTGACATCACCGGGACCAATGCCGTGACGGTGGCGGTCGGGATGGGTGTGTCGAAAAGGGTGCAACATAGCGGAACGCTTGCGGGCAGCCATGCGCAGGGATTCTTCACCAACTGGGAAACCGAACAAAAACCCCATGGCTCGACGGCCACGGCTATTTTGATCCCCGGGGCGACCGGGGAGACCAAGGATAAGGATCATGTTTATCTGACTTCCCTGGCGCGTCCCGCGGAACCGTTCGTCTGGTACGCTGGTGCAGGCTGGTCCCTGAGTGGCGACTTCGCTGATGCCGCCGCCTGGACATCCTATGTTGAGCAGTATCTGGTCCGTCTCAAGGCACCGCTTAAGATCACTTTTCCAACTCAGGGAAAAGTCGTTGTGAGCGCCCCCCCCTCTTTACCTGCCTCTGCCGTCGAGCGCATCGACGTGGAGGGCGTGATGCGCGTGGCCGCCCGCAAACTTGGCGCGTTTGACGCCACGCATGAGAACAAGACTCTCTATCCAGTGTCAGGAAAGGGGGCGAATTGGGACACTCTGTCCGTTGGTGACTGGCGCTCGGGATTCTATCCGGGCGCGCTCTGGTATCTCTACGAGTATGCTCGCGGAGCCAAATGGTCCGATGCTGAGGTTTGGCGCTCGCGCGCAGAGGCTTGGACTGCGGGACTTCAAAGACAGCAGTTCAACACCGGTGACCACGACACAGGGTTCAGAGTTTTTGACAGCTATGGGAACGGCTATCGACTCACCGGCAACCCGGCCTATCTGCCCATTATCAATCAAACCGCCCAATCCCTCGCCGCCCGCTTCAAGACAGAAACCGGCATGATCCGTTCGTGGGGCAAGATCGACGACATGCGCGACTTTTTAGTGATCATCGATAACATGATGAATCTCGAAATGCTGGTCTGGGCTTCCGCCCATGGCGGCACGACCAAGGGCGGCACATCAGGAGACTTGCTCAAAATCGCCATCAGCCATGCGGATCATGCCTTGGAATACTTCTTCCGCCCGGACGGCAGCACCTACCATGTCGTGCAACTTAATCCGAGCACGGGAGAAGTCGTGCGCAAACGCACTGCGCAAGGCAAAGCCAATGAAAGCACCTGGTCGCGCGGCCAAACCTGGGCCATTTATGCCTTTGCCTATATGTATGAAGCCACCGGCAACCGCAAATATCTCGAGGCTTCCCTCAAGGCCGCGGATCTTTATATCGCCCGCCTTCCCGCAGACTTCGTGCCGCCGGCCGATTTCGACAGCGAATTCACAGGTCTCGAATTCAAGGACTCCAGCGCAGCGGCTATTGCTTCGTCAGCGTTCCTTCGCCTCCACAGACTGGTGGAAACGCCCGAACTCAAGAAGAAATATTTGGATGCCGCCACCTCCACGCTTCACGCTCTGACCACCGCTCCTTACTTTTCCAAAGACGCGGACCAAGCGAGTCTGCTCGTGCATGCAGCCGCCCTCTACAAAAAGGACCCCAATCACCCGAACACCAACATGAGTCTGATTTTCGGCGACTATTATTTGGAGATATAACCGAAAGTTGTGGATTGGGTAAAGGAGCGTATCCTTTGTTGTAAGTAACGACAACACCCTGCGACAAACAGGGGGAAAGGATACGCTCAAGATGAAAAGTACACAGGTTACGGGGCTGACGCAATGGGAGAATCCGGCGGCGATGGTGCTGGAGGATGTGATTAGGGCGGGAGCCCATCGGATGTTGCAAACGGCGGTTGAAATGGAAGTGGCGGAATACATTCAAAGACTTTCCAGGATCACGGATGATGCGGGTCATCGGAAGGTGGTGCGCAATGGTTGGAAACGGGAACGGGAGATCCAGACGGGCATCGGTCCGATTAAGGTTCGCCAGCCGCGCGTGGAGGATCGCCGACCGGGCGAGGGCTTTACCAGCCGGATTCTGCCGCCGTATATGCGCCGGGTTCCCAGCCTGGACGCGTTGATTCCGGCGCTGTACCTGAATGGGGTTTCCACGGGGGATTTCGGGGAGGCCCTCAGCGCGATTCTGGGACCCCAGGCGCAGGGGCTTTCGGCGACGAATATCGTCCGGCTCAAGGAGGGTTGGATCAAGGAATACGAGGAATGGCAGAAGCGGGATCTGAGCACGAAGCACTATGTGTATGTCTGGGCTGATGGCGTGTACTTCAATGTCCGGCTGGAGGATGACCGCACCTGCATCCTGGTGCTGATTGGCGCCACGGCAGAGGGCGACAAGGAACTGTTGGCGGTCTATGACGGCTATCGGGAGAGTAAGGCGTCTTGGCAAGAAG
>Ga0118677_10009876_pt1 | contig 14763 bp, 14 predicted proteins | sample AliMusrvi5mmetaG_FD_86154 | JGI IMG/M metagenome (GOLD analysis project Ga0118677, IMG submission 86154)
GCCCAGCTCCGCGTGCTTCGCGCCAATCACCAGTGGAGCACTCTCTGGAACTGATCGAATCTACCTCACCCACTTTTGATTACACCCCATCCCTGACCCGGTTGAGAAGGAAGCTTTCCAAACCGGTGATCGTGCTGATAGTGGACAACTCTTGGGCTGGCACCGGACCACTGTTTCCGGTTGCATTGGAGCCTTTGGCAAAAGGATCAGAACCGGTTCCTTGTGATTTTTTCCCTTCCGGCCGCGCCTCTTGCTTGATGGACATGTCGCCACCGGTGAAAACATTCCTGTAGAAGCCGCAGGCAATGAGCGCATGGAGATAGCGCTGCTGGACTGCAAGCTGCAAAATGAACTGCTGGAATTCCAACTTGCGGAGGGGGATAGTGGCGAGTCCAACCCGGGTGTTCTTTTCAGCTTCGAGTTCCGCCGATTGTTTTTTCACCTCGTTGATCTGCTCTTGGATGTGATCCCGATCAGCATCGGTTCCTCCTTTTTCGCCCGTCATCGAGTTCACGTGGAAAGTCATGTTGTAGTTCCACTCCAATCGTTTCCGCTCCTTGAAAAGCGACTGGATGCCCGAGTCAATTTGGGAAATCCTCCGTGCATCGTCCCTGGCTCCTCCCTCCTTGGCTCCCCACTGGTTCAGGATCGTTTGGGACAGTCCCTCGTCCTCTTCGTAGTTTGAAACCTTGTGCAGCAGATCGGCCGCTGCCCTCGGATTCACGGTGTCGAGCGCCGTGCCAGAGTTGTATGGACTCTCCGGGGAAAGCTTGTTGAGAACAGATGAAAGCTGCGTGTAGTAGGACTTGGCTCGCTCGACCTCGGATGCGCTGGCATTCAGGAAACTTCTGAGTTCCGACGGCACGCTCGGCGGCAGCACGGAAAGCAGCGATGCTTCGGCCAGTTTTTTCTGAAGTTTGGCGACAGCTTCATTAAAATCTGCGTCGTCCACGGAAAGTTTCCCAACCTCTTTCGCGATCCGTAGTTTTTCCATTTCAACCGCCTCGAAGGAACTTGTCACGACGGTCTGCGTAACAGCGGGCACCCCTTGGATGGCAGGAACCTGCACAACCGGCGCGTCGGCCGAAAAAAGTGTGGCGAATGGGAAGGCACAAACCAACGCCATGCCCCATGCCGCAAATCCACAATAACGCACGGGCTGACTCATTGGGGCATATTAAAACAGCAGGAGCTGGTCAGGAGCAACTTCATTTTCCACAGCATGGGGCGATGCTTCACTTCGTTTCGGAGTGTTGACTCGCTCGCTCCCGCTTGTTTGATCCATCGCGCTCCCGCGCGCTGGCCCCTTTGGGCTTCCTCTGGAAGTCTATCTCCGCGCCTCCTGGCACTTCGATTCGCCGTGTGGGCTGCCTCCGGCAGTCTGCCGAGCGGCCTCCCGGGCAGCCTGGTTGTGCTCCCTTCACCAAACATTCCACTTTTTCCTTTTGCACCAAGCGCTCCCGCGCTGGTTTTCCGCATTTCAAATCCCAAATTTTCCACTAAACAAAACCATGAAAACCGCCGATGGGACCTTCCGGGAATTGCCATGACTACCGGTAGATCGCGTGGGTCCCGAGATCCACGGTCCAGACCGTCCGTCCTTCCAGGTAAAAGACGACTCGGAGGTCGCTCTCGACAACGACTGAGTGGATCGTTTTCCCGTAGCGGACACTCAGGCTGTTGATCCGATGCGTTCCCAGCCGGGGGTCAAAGGGATCTTTCTTGAAGATCGCCCATGTCGCTCGCACCGCAGCCTTCTGCCGCGGGGAAAGCGCGTAAAATTTCTTCCAAAACGTTTCCGTGCCTTGGAACCGGAAACTCACTTCCCGGGATTCTCGGCAGGGGCGTCGGCCATCGTCTTCTCCAGATCCAGCACCCGGCCCGCAGCGATGTCCGCCATCCCCGCCCGGAACGATTCCGGAATCCAGGAATCCTCTTCCATGAGAATCGCCTCCGCCACCCGCCTGCGCTCCTCGCCAGGCAGCGCCCGGAACTCTTCCAATACTTGGACAGTGCTCATGCCCGCACCATCCCACACCCCGCCGGTTTCCACAAGCCCGGAGAAAGAAAGCCGCCGCATGTCACATCGCAGGCGGGACGCCCGCTTCGCGGGCCGGAAAAATCCGCACTCGCATCGCGCGGCCTCGTGATGGTATTTATTCCAAGTGACTGAATTGACGCCGGTGCGGGTGCGCGCCAAGTTTTTCTTCGAGGGAGACAAGAAATTTTTTATCAAGGGGGTGACGTATGGCCCGTTTGCGCCGGACGCGAACGGCGAGTATTTCGGCACGCCGTCGAGCGTGGCCAAGGATCTGGACCTGATGGTCGAGGCCGGGGTCAATCTGGTCCGGATTTACTACGTCCCGCCGAAATGGTTTCTCGACCTCTGTGCGGAGCGAGGGATCCGCGCTTTGATCTCGATCCCGTGGGCCGAGCATCTCGAATTTCTGAAGGACTCGAAGATCCGCTCGGCGGCCGAGGATGCGGTCGCGGAGGGGGTTTCAAAAAATGCCGGGCACCCGGCGGTTTTCGGATACCTCGTGGGAAACGAGATCCCGACGACGATGGTCCGCTGGCTGGGCGCGCGGCAGGTCATCGAGTTCGTCGAGCGGCTGATCAACATCGGGAAGGAAGCCGATCCGAAGGCGCTTTTTTCCTACGCGAGCTACCCCCCGACCGAATACCTGCTCCCGCAAAACAGCGATTTCGTGACGTTCAACGTTTACCTGCACCGGCAGGAGGATTTCGAGCGATACCTGGCGCGCCTGCAAAACCTCGCGGAGGACAAGCCGCTCATCCTCGGGGAATTCGGCATGGACACGATCCGGCATCCGGAATCCGAGCAGGCGGAGATGATCCGCTGGCACATCGAGAGCGTGGTTCGCGGCGGCCTGGCGGGCACGGTCATCTACGCGTGGACCGACGAATGGTTCCGCGGCGGACAGGAGATCCTGGACTGGGCGTTCGGGCTCGTGCGCCGCGACCGGTCGAAAAAGGAGGCGTTCGAAACCGTGCGGCAGCTCTTTTACGGGGAAGGCTCGATGACCTCGCGGGTCAAGCTGCCGTCGTATCCGAAGGCCTCTGTCGTCGTCTGCTCCTACAACGGCGCCAAGACCCTCGGGCGCTGCCTCGATTCGCTCAAACAGATCGATTACCCGGATTACGAGGTCGTCCTCGTGGATGACGGATCGAAGGACGACACCCAGGAGATCGCCGCAGCGCATCCGTGGATCGTCTCTGTCCGCCAAGAAAACAAAGGGCTCAGCTTCGCGCGCAATGTCGGTGCCCGCGCCGCCAAAGGCGATGTGATCGTCTACACCGACAGCGACTGCATGGCCGACCCGGACTGGTTGTATTACCTGATCGGCACGCTGCTGAGCGGCGAATATGCGGGCGTTGGCGGACCGAACATTTCGCCGCCTGCCGAAAACTGGGTGCAGGCCTGCGTCTCGGCGGCTCCCGGCGGACCGAGCCACGTCCTGCTCACCGACGTGGTGGCCGAGCACATTCCCGGCTGCAATATGGCGTTTCACCGCCGGGCGTTCGAGCTCGTGGGCGGGTTCGATCCCGAATACCGAAAAGCGGGCGACGACGTGGATTTCTGCTGGCGGCTCCAGCAGGCGGGAGGCGTGATCGCGTTCAGCCCGGCAGCCATCGTGTGGCATTACCGGAGGTTCTCGCTGCAGGCATTCAAGAAACAGCAGGAAGGCTACGGCGAGGCGGAGTCGATGCTGCGGTTCCAGCACCTGATCTTTTTCGGCCCGACCGGAACGGCGAAATGGAAGGGCCAGATCTACGGGACCCCGCGGTTCACGTGGCTTGTCAACAAGCCGGTCATTTATCACGGCGTCTTTGGAGAAGGCCTGTTCCAGTCGATCTACCCGACCCCGCAGTCCGACCTCGCCGCCTACCTCAGCAGCATCGAGTGGGTGGCGCTCACGGTGTTCATCTTCGGCGTGTCCGTCCCCCTGCCGTTTTTGCGGATCGTCCCGTATCTGATGTTCGGCGGCACGTTGCTGGTCGCGCTTTCCTACATGATCCACGCCAGGCTCGAACCGAAGCACGACACCGTCCCCGCGCGGCTTCTGGTCGCATTTCTCGCGCTCGCGCAGCCGCTCGTGCGCGGGTGGGCCCGCTATTTCACCTGGCTGAAATTCAAACGGACCCCACCCGCGGTCATCGCCAGCGTGGAAAAGGATTTCACGCCATCGGGAGGGAGCATCTCGAATTTGAAATTCTGGAGCGAGAACGGATACGGGCGCGAGCTGCTGCTGCAGGAAGTGGTGAAGACGCTCGAAAGCGAGGGCTGGAACTACTCGACCGACACCGGCTGGAAGGATTGGGATGTGCAGATTTACGGGAGTTTCTGGTGGGGGATCCAACTGCGCTCGGTCACCGAATATCACGGCGGGCCGAAATGCCTCACGCGCGTCCACCTCGGCACGCGGATGGTGGCGACCACGCTGCTCATCAACCTCGTCCTTCTGGGAATCCTGCTCTACCGGCAGTTCTTGGTCCTGGGCAGCGACTGGTGGCTCTGGGTCTTCTATTGTATTTTTGTTTTTATCCTTTTCCGCAGGATCTGGCGCCTGAAGCGCCGCGTCGCCGACCTGGTCGGGGCCGCCGCCGCACGCTGCGGGTTCACGAGGATGAAGTAAGATAAAGTGACGGATTTTGGACCACGTCATCGTTGCCGATGACTCGGTTTTCAGTTTTTCCGACTCCGGGCTGCTGGATGAACTGGTCATCGAAGCGGGAGTTGTGTAGGCTCGCCGAAATTCTCATGCCACCCTCATCGAAGTCCAAGAAGCCCGATGCCCTGAGCGTTCAAGCGGAGCGCCGCATCCTCCATGTGCGTGGGCAGAAAGTGCTGCTCGATTACGATCTGGCGGAGCTTTACGGGGTCGAAACTCGTGCGCTCAAGCAGGCGGTGCGCCGGAACCGTGACCGATTCCCAAGCGATTTCCTGTTTGAGTTGAGCGATGGGGAAATCGACGACATGGTGTCACAAAATGTGATACCCGGTCGCGGCAAGTTGGGAGGAGCCTCGCCGATGGCCTTTACCGAGCAGGGCGTCGCCATGCTCTCCAGCGTTTTGCGCAGCTCCCGCGCCCTCCAGGTCAATATCGGCATCATGCGCGCATTCGTCCACCTGCGCGAGTTGCTCCTCTCAAACGCTGCCCTCGCCGACAAGCTTAACGCCATGGAGAAACAATACGACGCACAGTTTCGCGTCGTGTTCGATGCCATCCGGATGCTCATGGCTCCTCCACCACCCGATCCCGACCCACCACGCGAGGAGATCGGATTCCATGTCCGCGAAGACGCCCCGGCCTTCGGCTCAAAATCCAAAAAACGGGCGGCGAAACGATGACGGCGGACCAGCGTGATGAACTGATCCGCCTCCTGCAAAAAGGTGGGGAGATTTCTCCCGAGTGGGCGCGCATCCTGTTCCTGCCGGGGGCTCGGCTCTTCCGGCATGTGAGATTACACTCCATGCCCCGAGCGGGGCATCGCATCCACCGATGACTGGCCTTGTTTCCGATTATTTTTACGAGCTCCCGCAGGAACTGGTCGCCTGCCGCCCGGCTCCCGAGCGCGACGGTTCGCGGATGCTGGTCGTTGACCGCGCGTCCGGGAAAATTTCCCACCGGATGTTCCGGGATTTCCCCTCGTTTGTTCGGGAGGGCGACCGGGTGGCTCTCAACGACACGCGTGTCATCAAGGCGCGGCTGCTTACGGAGGACAACCGCATCGAGGTTTTCCTGCTCGAACCGGCGGGCGAGTGTCGCTGGAAATGCCTGACAAAGCCCGGCCGCAAGATGCGTCCCGGCGCGGTCGTGCCCATCGCCGGAACCGAGGCGCGCGTAGTCGAAGCGCTTCCCGGTGGCGAACGGATCATCGAGTTTCTCGCGGAGCCGGATTTGGAAAAACACGGCCACGTGCCTGTGCCCCCGTATCTCAAGCGCGAATCCGATGCGGGTGACGACGACCGATACCAGACCGTTTACGCGAAACATCCCGGCTCGGTCGCCGCGCCCACCGCCGGGCTGCATTTCACTCCCGAAGCGCTCGCGGGCATTCCGCATTCCTTCCTCACCCTCCACGTCGGGGCTGGCACATTTCTCCCGGTCAAAACCGAACGGATCGAGGACCACGTCATGCACGAGGAGCGGCTCGAGATCTCTGCGGAAACAGCGCAGGCATTGAACGCCGCCAAGCGGGTCGTCGCGGTCGGCACCACGGTCGCCCGTGTCCTGGAATCGCGGAAGGAAGAAATGCTGGAGGCGTGCTCGGGCCAGACGAACATCTTCATCTATCCCCCGTATCATTTCCGGCGGGTCGGTGCCCTGCTGACAAATTTCCACCTCCCCTGCTCGACGCTCCTGATGCTTGTCAGCGCCTTTGCGGGAGCGGACCTAATACGTAAGGCCTACGCCGAGGCCGTGGCGAAGCGCTACCGCTTTTTCAGCTACGGGGACTGCATGCTGGTTTTGTAGTGTCATTTACCCCCGCAACCGCTCGCGGATGGCTTCGAGTTCCAGAACGGCGTGCAGGTCGCGCGGGCGTCCCATCGCACGCTTGGCTTCGATCAGGGCATCGAGCGTGAGGACGCGGATTTCGCAGCCGTCGAGGTCCAATGCCTCGCTGCGGGCAAAACATTCGGCATAACCGCCGATGCCCTTGATTTCGCCGAGGCAATCGAGCTGTCCCCAATCGGTCGAGAGGCAAAGATTTTTCAACCCGCCCTGCTCCGCCTGCCCGCGTGTGAACGGCAACCGCTGCGGGGTCATGCGATGCACGGGCCGCAGGCTTTCGAGCGCCTCGAAGAGACGGAGCAAATTGTCCGGATCCATCCGGCAGGCGACGTCCACATCCTGGGTCATCAGCGCACTGCCGTGCGCCATGACTCCAAAGCCTCCGGCTAGCACAAACTCCACCTTTCCCGAGTGGAGCCTGCAAAGGAGATCTTTAAGCCCTTGCATGGTTCATGGCTTCCTCGAGGGAATGCGCCAGGTCGATTGCAGCATCATTCCTATCCATCCGCTCGGACGGGGTGAGGCGCAGGTTGTCATCGATCAAAGACAGATCGATCCCGTAGGCGGCCGCGCGCTCGCTGGCCGTGAGGCCGTCGTCGGTTCTCCAGAATTTCTCCAGTTCCGGAGGCAGGGATTCGCTGGCGTCCATAGCACAATTCTACCGCGCCGGTTCGGGCTGTCGAGCCGGGTCTTCCAGCACGTTCCTAACCGGCCGCGCGCAGGCGGGCGAGGACATCGCGGGCCGCGCCGTTGTCGATGGCATCGCCCGCGAGTTTCATCCCGGCGGCCAGGTCGGGCGCAACGCCGGAGACCACCAGCGCGGCTCCCGCATTCAAGCAGACGATAGTTCTCGCGCCGTTGCGGAGATTTCCGGCGAGCACATCGGAAATCATTGCCGCGTTGAAGGCGGCGTTGCCGCCGGCGAGATCTTCCACGCGGACGTGCCCGATCCCGAGCTCGTGCGGGCGGATGAGGAATTCGCGGCCAGCGCCTTCTTCCCATGCCGAGACCTTTGTGATGTCCAGCGGCGATATTTCGTCCAAGGAAATCGGGCCGGTTCCATGAACCGCCCAGGCCCTCCGCCGTCCGAGGAGAGCGAACACCCGCGGATAGACGCCGAGCAGGCGTTCGTCAAAAACCCCCGCCAACTGGAACGAAGGCCGAGCGGGATTCAACAGCGGCCCCAGCATGTTGAAGATGCTGGTCGCGCCTTTTTCCGCGAGCACCTTTCTCACAGGCGCGACGGCTTGGAACGCCGGGTGGTAATGAGGCGCGAAGAGAAAGCAACATCCGGCGGAATCGAGGGCCGCCGTCGCCCGCTCGGGAGGAAGGTCGATCCGGACACCCAGAGCCTCGAGGACGTCGGCCCCGCCGGATTTTGAAGTGATTCCCCGGTTGCCGTGTTTGACCACACGGACCCCGCAGGCCGCCGCGACCAGCATGACCGCCGTCGAAACATTGAAAAGCCCGGCCTTGTCGCCCCCGGTCCCACAGACATCCATGCAGCCTTCGCCAGAAAACGGCACCGGCCTGGCGCGCTCAAGCAGGGCCTCGACGAACCCCGCGATCTCCTCGGGAGTTTCCCCCCTCTTGTGAAGCATGCTCAAAAATTCCGCTCGGGATTCGACCGGCACACCACCGTCAAACAGGAGGTCGCATGCCCGGCGGATTTCCTCCGCAGCCAGCGGAGTTCCGGCGACAAGCCCGGGAAAATTTGCGGTCATATCGGCGGACAATGGGAAATATCGCAGCGAAGAGCAAGCGCGGGCCTCGATCACCCCGATGCAAGAATCCGCTTCAGCTCGAGGGCAGGCCACTGGCCGGGAACATTCGGGCGGTGGAGCCATCCGTAATTGAGAACGGAGCCGCACTGGGCAAAGAGAATCCGCGAGCCAAAGCCAAGGCTGCCCATGCCCATGACCGCCAATGGAAGCGAAGAAGATTGAAACAAATCCAAGAGCCGGCAGATGTCGGTGGGCGACTCTGTCCGCGTCGCGAGCTTGAAGATGTCCGCCCCTTCATCGCTGGCCCTCGCCGCGAGATCGCGGAGTTTTCCGGTCGCCGGGGTTTTCTTGAAGTCATGGAACGACGCGATCACCCGGGCGTTCCGGCTCCGGGCGGAGCCGACGGTCGCGGCAAGCGACGCGAAGGACCTGAGTTCGATATCCACAGCCCAAGCCGAGGGGAGCAGGGCGGAAAAAATGGCGTTCCTTTCCGCTGGGGACAACTTCCGCCTCCCTCCCTCCAGCGAATGCCTGACGGTCAGAATCCACGGGAACCGGGAGGCCGGGATCCGCCGCGCCGCAGGCAGGCAGTCGGCCCTCCACTCGAGGTAATCCACAGCCTCCGCGGGGAGTTCCAAGGCCGAGGAGAGCGCCGCCGGGGAGTCCACAATCCCGACCACGGGTGATTTTGATGATTTATTTTGACGCATGGGACGATATATTTGATGGTTCACGCCCATTACAACGCCGGTTGCATGGGCCCAAGACCATGAGTGCACGCAGACGCGAAATCAATCTCCAGTTCAACCAGTTCATCGACGCGCTCCTGCTGGGTGCGGTTTTTTGGTTTGCGCACTTCGTCCGGGTCAACGGCATTGTGATTCTGGACAACCTCTGGACCATCGATGGGTTTGGGAAGTTTGTCTGGATTCTTGCGGTGATCATGCCGTTCGGCCCGTTTCTTTTGGAGATGCAGGGTTTCTACAACTATCCGCTGGAAAAGTCCGCCTGGAAATCCCTGCGGCAGATGGCGGCGGCGGGGTTCTGGCTGTTCATGCTTCTCGGGTCCGCAGTCATTTTCCTGCGGCTCGACGTGCCGAGCCGGTCGGTTCTGATTCTCTTTGCCATCTTTGCCCCTTTGGGTCTGCTGCTGCGGGAGCGCATCTATGTCTGGTATTACGTTCGGAAGCTGCAGCACGGGGCGATCGGGGAAAGGATCATTGTCGCCGGCGAGCGCACCAGCATGAATGAGCTGATGAATTCCCTGTCATCCGCGCAGTTGCTGGAAGTCCAGGTCGTCGCATCGATCAATCTCGAAACTCACGGGATCGAGACTCTGGTCGAAGCGCTCCACCGCCATGCCGTGGGCCGCGTCGTGCTGACTTTTCACCGCATGGAATTGGACAAGGTTCAACGGGCGATCGAGGCCTGCGAGACCGAAGGGGTCGAGGCGTGGCTGAATGCGGATTTCATCCACACTTCGGCTGCCCGCCCGTCCTACGAAGTCCTCGCAAAGCGCCCGATGCTGGTTTTCCGCGCTTCCCCGGAACTCTCTTGGGCAATGCTCGTCAAGGTCTGGATGGACCGAGTTCTGGCGGGGATTGGGCTCGTGGTCCTGCTTCCGGTTTTCGGCATCATTGCCGTCGTCATCCGCCACACTTCGCCGGGGCCGGTGTTCTTCCGCCAACGGCGCGCCGGACTTCATGGCGAGCCCTTTGAAATGTGGAAATTCCGCACCATGTGCGCCGATGCCGAGAGTCTCCGCCACGAGCTGGCGGACAAGAATCTCATGCAGGGGCCGGTCTTCAAGGTGGACGACGACCCGCGGGTGACCAAATTTGGAAAATGGCTGCGTTTCACAAGCCTGGATGAACTGCCCCAGTTGCTGAATGTTTTGAAGGGGGAGATGAGCCTGGTCGGCCCCCGGCCGCTACCGGTTTACGAGGTGGAGAAATTCGAGCGCGCCGCCCACCGAAGGAGGCTGAGCATGAAGCCCGGGCTCACGTGCCTTTGGCAGATCCGGGGGCGGAACAAAGTGACAGACTTCCGCGAATGGGTCCGCATGGATCTGGAGTATATCGACAACTGGTCGGTCTTTCTGGATTTGTATATTCTCATCCGCACGATCCCCGTCGTGCTGGCCGGCAGCGGAGCAAAATAGAGCCCGGGCCATCACGCGCGATTGACTCGCGCCAGCTTCGCGCGATGATGGGGTATGGAGGCGCCACGAGCAACCAGCATTGAGATCCCCGGACCATTCCAATCCGAGAAGGTCAAAGATGCCGCCTTTCGCATCCGCGAAACCCTCGGGCGCACCGCGCAGGTGTCCGTGGCATTTGTCAGTCCGGACTACCTTCCTCATCTCCAGGAATTCGTCGAGACGCTGAGGGTGGACGGGCATATTTCGAACGTCATCGGCTGCACATCTGTGGGACGGATTGCCGACAAACACGAGGTGGAAAACGACCCGGGCTGTTCGATTCTGGCCCTTTGCTGCGATGTCGGGGAGCCCGTGGGTTTAGAGGCGCATGCTCCCGCGCTCCAGCTCTCCGGACCCCGTCCGCATGGTGCCATTTTGCTGGTCAACCCCTTCCGGTTCGAAGCGGACAACTGGCTCAGGCAATGGAACAGGGAATACCCGGGAACCGCTGTCGTGGGTGGGCTGGCCAGCGGGGGAGAAGAGGATGATGTCGCGGTTTTTCTTAACGGCCGGCCGGCCGACGCCGTTTGTCTGCCGCTCGCGGGACGCGCGTCGATCCTGCCGCTCGTCAGCCAGGGATGCCGCCCGATCGGCGAACCGCTGACCGTCACGCGGGCGGAGCACAACATCGTTTACGCCCTTGGCGGACAGCCGGCCTACGAGGTGCTGGAAACCGCGTTTGAATCTTTGACGGATTCCGAAAAATCCGTGGCCAAAGGCAACCTCTTCGCCGGACTGGCGGGAACGGAATACCTGGATGATTTCAAGCCGGGGGATTTTCTGATCCGCAACATCATCGGCGCGGATCCGGGTTCTGGGGCGGTAGTCATCGGCGGGATCCCGCGCACCGGGCAGACATTGCAATACCAGCTCCGCGACCGCGATATCGCCAAGGCGGACCTCAAACGCGTGCTCGCAACGGGTGCGCTTCACGGCGTCCGGCCATTCGCCGCCCTGCTCTTTTCGTGCCTGGGCCGGGGAGAAAGATTTTTCGGCAGCCCGAACCACGATGCGTCCAGCTTCTACGCGGCGGCGGGAAAAAGCCCTCTTGCAGGGTTTTTCTGCAACGGCGAAATCGCTCCCGTGGCGGGACGGAATGCCGTGCATGGCTACACGGCGGCGGCCGCGTTGTGGGTTGAAAAATCCCATTGATTTTATCTTAAGAAATCCGATCTGGATGTCGGAGGAAGCGCTGTCGGAGCAAACAAATACTTCGGCAAATACTTTGGCTGGGGAGGTTCGGATATCGGGTTCGGCCGCAGGGCGGCTGGTCCTTTCTGGATCGGGCATTTTTCTTTGCTTTCCGACGGGCGGAGGTTGGGGCTAATTGTCTTCCCCGACATGGCGGATCGCATGGTATATTTTATGGCTCAGGTTGTCGTGGGCGTCGTTCGCCGCCTGCCGCTATCCGTGTGCTTCCTGCTCGGCCAAGCCGTCGGAGCATTGATGTGGCTCGTCCTGCCCGGCTATCGGCGGCTCGCCCAGGAGAACCTCGCGCGGGCATTCTCCGGGGAAAAGTCTTCCTCGGAAATCCGCGCGCTCACGTTCAAGCACTTCACAACACTCGGAGCCAACGCGGTCTGCGCCTTCAAAATCCCGGCGGTCCCGCAGGCGGACGTCCAGCGGATCGCCGTCATCGAGCGGCTTGACCGTATCCGCACAAACATCGCGAACGGCCGCCCGGTCGTGCTCGCGATCAACCACATCGGCAACTGGGAATTGTATGCCCAGCTGGTCTTCCAAGTGCCCGAGGCCCGGTTCGGGACCGTCTACCAGTCCCTCCGCAACCCGCTCGTCGATGACCTCGTGAACCGTGATCGGCGAAGGCTCGGCGTGGCGACGTTTGATAGGAAGCGAGGGTTCAACGCCGCGATCGCCCTCCTCCGCGAGCCAGGGATTGTCGGCGTCCTCGTCGACCAGAACGCCGGCGACGCGGGGATCTGGACCCCGTTTTTCAACCGCCTCTGCTCGACCTCTCCGCTCGCCGCGACGCTCGCCATGCGGACAAACGCGGCGGTCATCCCCGTGGCGATTTACACGGATGGCTTCGCGAAGTGGAAGGTCGTCCTGAGCGAGGAAATCCCGTGGAGCCCGGACCGGCCGGAGAAACTCACCGCCGACATCAACGCGGCACTCGAACGCCAGATCCGCGTGTCTCCGCCGGATTGGTTCTGGGTCCACAACCGGTGGAAAATGCCCTGGCCGAATTTTCTCACCGCCACGGCGAAGCGCGGCACTTTTATTCCTCCCGGCGCAGAACCCCTGCAGCCGTTCCGGATTGTCCTGCGTTCGCCAAACTGGCTCGGCGATGCGGTCATGTGCATCGAGGCGGCGAGAGCATTCAAGACCAGCCGCCCGGATGTCCGGCTCTCCGTGCTAGCACCCGCCAAGCTTGCCGGGCTCTGGCAAAAGATCCCCGAGGTGGATGAAGTCATCGGTTTCTCCAAAGAAGATTCCGTCATTTCTGTCGCCAGAAAACTTCGAGGCCGCTTCGACGCGGCTGTCCTCTTCACCAATTCCTTCCGGTCGGCCCTCGAGGTCCGGCTCGCCGGTATCCCGCGGCGGGTGGGATTTGAAGGCCACCACCGCAAGGCCCTCCTCAACCAGATCGTGCCGCCGAAGAAAAAGCTCCGCCAGCCTGAACACCACGCGGATCGCTATTGGAGGATTGCCGCGCATTGCGGGGCCGTCCCGCCCCCGCTATTGACACCGCAATGGAATCCGCCCGAAAACGAGATTGTCCTCGGGCTTTGTCCTGGTGCCGAGTATGGGCCCGCAAAACGCTGGCCTGCCAAACGCTTCCGCGAGGTCATCGAACGCATCAACTCGCTCCTCGCCTGCCGGTGGGTGATTCTCGGGACCGCCGCCGACTCGGAACTCGCGCAATCGCTCTCTGCCGGATTCCAGAACGTTTCAGACCTCACCGGGAAAACGACTCTCGACGAGCTGATGAGCACACTCTGCGGGCTCTCCGCATTGCTGACCAACGACACCGGCACGATGCATCTCGCGGATTTTCTCGGCGTCCCGCTCGTGGCGGTTTTCGGCTCGACCGAGCCCGCGTTCACCGGCCCGCGCGGGCCGCGGAGCCGCGTCATCCGACACCAGGTCGAATGCAGTCCTTGCTTTCTGCGCGATTGCCCGCTCGATTTCCGCTGCATGCACGAGATCTCCACCGCGTCGGTCGCGGAGGCGTTGGAGGCCTGCCTTTCCCATTTATGACCACTGCTTCTTCCGCACCGATGCCTTCCATCCGAAATCTCGTCAGCTTGTTTGCAGCCGTTTTCCTTTGCGCGACCGCGCTGGCCGCCGAGCCGCCGCGGGCGCGGCACGTATTCATCGTCAGCTTCGATCAAGGCGCGCCGGCGGGGATCGAAAAAGCCGACATGCCCGTTTTCAAAAGCATGGCCGAAGAAGGCGCGCACACGTGGGAAGCCTACACCATCGTCCCGAGTTTGACCCTGCCCTCCCACACGTCGATGCTCACCGGTGTCGGCATTCAAAAGCATCAGGTCGATTGGAACGATCTGGTCCCCGAGAAAGGCCTGGTCAAGGTTCCCACCATTTTCAGCATCGCGAAGAAATCCGGCCTCGTCACCGCCATGGTCGTCGCCAAAAACAAATTCCGCACGCTCGACCTGCCCGGCAGCCTCGATGCGTTTATTCTACCGCCCGACCCCTCGTCCGCCTCGGTCGCTGCGGCGTTTGCCGACATGGTCGGGAAGCTGAAGCCGGATTTGTGCTTCATCCATTTCGGCGAACCCGATGTGGCCGGGCACGCGCACGGCATGTTCTCGCCGGAAAAAATGAAAGCCCTTGCCGACAGCGACGCGGCCCTCGCGGTCGTCGTCAAGGCGATCAAGGACGCCGGCCTGCTCGACACGAGCGTGATCATCCTCACCGCCGACCACGGCGGGCATGATCGGACAGCGGAGGAACTCGCCCAAATGGCCAAGGCGGGCCTGCCCCCCCAACCCGGGACCCACGGCTCGTCCTCGCCGGAGGACGTCACGATTCCCTGGATCGCGTGGGGCGCCGGCGTGCGAAAACATTTCACCATCACCGCCGCCGTTGTCCAGTATGACACCGCCGCCACAGCCCTCTGGCTGCTCGGAATCCCCGTGCCCGAGAGCTTCTGGGGCCGCCCTGTAACGAGCGCTTTCGGTTCGCGGGCAGGCGGCTGATTTCTCTCCTCTGGGGAGCACACGCGACCCGCGTGTCGTGAATGGCGACCCGCCATTCACTCGTTCTGAGATCCACCCGGTCGGCGGGTCGCCGACCTCCACACGCGGGTCGCGCG
>Ga0118677_10009880_pt1 | contig 14753 bp, 10 predicted proteins | sample AliMusrvi5mmetaG_FD_86154 | JGI IMG/M metagenome (GOLD analysis project Ga0118677, IMG submission 86154)
AACGACGTTCTTATCACGTGGGCGATTCAAGGCGGTACGACCAACCGTGTGCAAGCGGCCCAGGGAATTGGCAGTGGCAGTGGTTCCAACATTTTCACCAACCTCGGCCCGGTGGTCGTCCCTCGCGGCAATTATCTCACGAGCACCAACTACCTCGACATTGGAGGCGCGACGAATCTGCCGACGAAGTTTTATCGAGTTCGCTTAGGCCCGTGATGTCTCGAGGCCAAAATAAAAGCGGCGTGGTTTAGCTCCCCGACGTTACCAATAAAAGTTGGCGGGCTTTGTTTCTAGGCTCCGCAGGTCACGTTGCTAAAATGCGAATAGGACTAAAGGGCTGTCGGACGCGGCACGTTGCTGCGGTGGGAATACCAGCCGGGAATATGGGAATGGCGTCCCGACCTGCCCCCACCTGCATTCGAAGATCACCCTAAGCGTTTGTGGTTTGCTGATGAGTCCGGGACCGTGCTCGAAGAGCATGGAACAGCCCGTCCGATTCCGGATCTCTTCCCGCCGCTGCTCGAGGATCCGTCCGGCGCGATCTGGGGCGCGGGGAAGACGGGCGTAGTGCGGTCGGCGGAGGGCCAATTGGCTACTGTCTCCAGCGATGTGTCCGATATCGTGACTCTCAAAGGAGGCATTGTGGATGCCTCCAGCGCAATCTGGCTTTACGGAGAGAATCACAGCAAAGGCCACCTCCTCGCGGGTTTGCACGCCGGAAGCTCGATGGTCTTTGGTCCGGAGGCCTTCGGTGGTCGCCACGTGTCCTCAGTAGCGGCCGATCCGCGTCAGGGCATTTGGGAAGTGCTCTACGACGAGGGAGCTTCCAGCCATGACCTGGTCGAAGTCACGGACGCCGGGGTCGTTGACGCCCCCATCGATGGAATTAATCCGCACACCCATGGGCCGTCGTTGTGCGCCAGCAGGACGTGGCTGTACCTCTACGGCTACAATGGGCTGTGGGAAGTGCCTTGCGGAGAACGCTTGAAGTTTGTTCAGGCGCAGGCTGAGGCTGGCACCGTGTTCACTCGCGCCGTCAGCGACGGGGAAGTAGCCGCCGTTGTGACCCAGGAAGGGCCGGACGGTCGGGCGGCGATCCTGCTTCGCCGCAAGGATGAGTGGCCGCGGTATCCGGTCAGTATCGGCGAGGGCCTGTGGATCGACCGGGACGGTTGGTTGACGGCTGCCGACGGCGGGGAGTTTTTCATGTGCCAAGCGCGAATATGGAACAGCCTCGTTCACGTAAGCTTGCCTTTGGATACCAAGATTACGTCGATAGCTCGGGCCGGAAGTGGGACCGACTTCTGGCTGGGCATTTTTAGAGGTGTACTCCATCTCCAGCCGCATCCCGTGTTGCCTCGCACGTTACTGATCGGACCCAAGAGGCTGGTGGAAGCCTCGCGTTCATTGCGCAGATGGCCGCGTGCATGGGTGCTGCGAGCCCGGGAAGGCTCGCCCTCCGCTGGCAGGCAGAGCCCCGGTACCACATGCGCGCTTAACCTCACCCCTCCCGATCAACGATTTTCACTTCGCCGCCCGTCAACTGCTCGAAAATCCCGGCTTCATTGGGGTCGCCGGACCGACGCAAAGACTCGGTTTGGCATATCGGCAACGGCCCGGTTCTCAGGTTCCTTCCGGCTGATGAAGCCCGGAAACGGGCGGAGCCACATTTGTCACATCGCAATCCTCGAAATGCCTTGTCCATGCAAGCGCTGCTAAGCGACGATTTAAAGGCCATCCTGGTGCCGACGGCCCCGCGTTTAGGAACTCCCTCGGTAACTGGGGCTACCCTACGGGCGAGCCGGTTACGAGTCGGCTTTTTGTTGGGACTAGAGGAATCCTTGAAGGTGGTGAGCCCGGGTTGGGTGCCGCAATTTGCGCAAGGCCTTGGCTTCGATCTGGCGGATGCGCTCGCGGGTCACGCTGTACAGATTACCAATTTCCTCGAGGGTGTGGCCGTAGCCATCGACAAGCCCGAAGCGCATTTCGAGGATGTTCCGTTCCCGCCCGCTGAGCAGAGCCAAAACGTCTTCGAGCTTCTCTTTGAGCATGCTCTTGCTGGTTCCTTCAGCCGGGTTCTCGGCGCCCTTGTCTTCGATGAAGTCCCCCACGCTCACGTCCCCATCATCGCCCACCGGCGCGTCGAGCGAGACCGGTTGGCGGGCCATCTTAAGCAACCCGTTGATGCGCGAAACTGGCAGACGCATTTCATCGGCGAGGTCTTCCGCAGTGGGTTCGCGCTCCAGTTCCTGGCTGAGTTGTTTCTGCGCCCGCCAGAGCCGGGTCATGATCTCGATCATGTGGACCGGAATGCGAATGGTGCGCGCTTGGTCGGCAATGGAGCGGGTCAACGCCTGGCGAATCCACCACACCGCATAGGTGGAGAACTTATAGCCGCGCCGATACTCAAATTTCTCCACGCCCTTAAGCAGGCCAAGATTGCCCTCCTGAATCAGATCGAGGAGAGACTGCCCCCGGTTAGCGTATTTCTTTGCGATGGAGACCACGAGCCGCAGATTGGCCTCGGTCATGTGGTTTCTGGCCTCATGGGCGCGGTCCGCGGCGCGGTGCAATTGACCGAAGGTCCCGTAAAACTCCGCCTGCGGCCGGCGGACGAATTGTTCCAGGGCGAGGAGTTTAGCTTGCTCCTCTTGGAGGACGGCTTGCTGTTGGCTGCATTTGGGATGTTCTCCCAACTCCTGGATGCGCCGCGCGCCGGCGCGGAATTTCTCGTGGACATTGGCGGCTACGGCGACCATGTCCTCCAGCACCTTTGGCTTGAAAAAGAGCTTCGGAAAAGTGGCCTGGAGATTTCTGTCGAGCTTCTGGCATTCGCGCAAGAGTCTCTCGCGGTTGCCACCGGACACGGCCTTCTGCAACCGGCTGTAGAGCGTGTCCACCTGCGCGTCCAACGTCCGAATCTTCTTCACCAGCCCGCGGAGGTCCTTGAGGTGTCCTTCGCGGGTGGCGACTTTCTTGTCCACCACGATGCGGTCGAAGCGTTCCGTCGGGGGCTCTGCCAACAACTTTTCGGCGATCGCACAGTGCTCTTTGGCAGCGAAGCCCAGGCCATAAACCAATTGCTTGATCTCGAGTTCAGCCTCCTCGATGCGCCGGAAGCCCTCCACCTCTTGCTCGCGCGTGAGCAGGGGCACTCTGCTCATCTGGTTCATATACATCCGAACGGGATCGTCCAAGCCATCGAATTGGCGCTCTTCCTCCGGCTCTGGTTCCTCGGGCTTGGCCTTCGCGACCTCGGCGTGGACTACAATCTCGATGCCAAGGTTATGGAGCTTGGTATAGAGCGCGTCCAAGTCGTCCGGCGACACGCCATCCGGCAGAAGCTCATTGATATCGTCATAGGTAAGATGGCTCTGCTCGCGGGCCACCTGCAACAAGGCTTTGATCGTTTCTGTCAAGTCCACCGTCTCGGGCCGTGCGCCGGCAGTGTCGGTGGCGGCTTTGTCGGTGTGGAGAACCTGGTCTTGCACAGCGTTGCCGGCTTCAACCCCGTTATTGCGCGCTTTCTTCGGCTGCGATTCCTGGCGATCCTCGGCCTTGGCTCCAAAGATGAAAGGGTGGCGGCGCTGCTGCCGCTTGCCAGAGGCCGTTAGTTTTCTGCCGCCGTCGTGATGTTTTGGTCTGTTACTCAATTTGCCTTCCTTTACTGGAAAGACTTAGCCGTTGACCGTGAATACCCAACGCATTACCTGTGTTTTCATACACTCGCACTTGGGACGAAATCATTTGCTGGGCTGGTTCAGGCCAATGACTTTTAGTTCCTAGTGAACGGGTTACGGCAGGCGATAGCTCGTCATTTACAACTGCGGAGACCGTCGGCCTGAACTGAAACAATCTACCCCGTCCCACCAATAGAGCAAGAAACATCGTTCCGCCGCTCGAAGCAGGCGCGGGCCGACGACGGGGATGGCGCCGCTCCACCCGCGCACGGTGCTAAAACAGGCGCGAACTCGTGAAAGCTGCCACAATGACCCAGGGCGCAGGGTGATTTTCCACAAGAGCTCAATCTCTGCCGGGGTCAGGGAGTATCCTCGTGATCGCTGCAAAGAGAATGCGCAAAAAGCGCAAGTTCATCGAGACGGCGAGCCCTCTCTCGCCCGACTGCGGGATGCCAAGGATTCTCATCTAATTCGGACTGCTTCTTATCAGCCAGTCCGTGACGCCTATGACAAACCGGTCCTGATTTTAAGCAGTGACCTCTTCCGCGCTTGCTCCAATCCGAGAAATGACTTAACTCTCGCTCCCGTGGTATCGTCCGAAGCACAATATTGTTAACGTTCATGAAATCTATACCTGTCGCACTTCTTCCCCATGCGCTCGTCGCGCTGATCTCGGTTGCGTCCGCCTCGGCGGGCGTCACTGTCAACACGCTGCGGTGCGAATACGCCGACAACCCGCTGGGGATTGACTCGTCCAAACCGCGCTTGAGTTGGGTGCTTGAATCCGACGAACGCGCGCAACGCCAGACGGCCTACCAGGTGCTCGTCGCCAGTAATGCGGACAAGCTCAAGGCCGGTGAGGCAGATTTGTGGGACAGCGGCAAGGTGTCCGGCGATCAGTCCATCCAGGTTGTTTATGCGGGCAAACCGCTGGCGTCGCGGCAGCGCTGCGTCTGGATGGTGCGGGTGTGGGATCAGGACGGGAAAGCCGCCGAGAGCAAGCCCGCCCTGTGGGAAATGGGTCTGCTCCAGCCAGCCGACTGGCAGGGGCAATGGATTGGCTACTCCACCAACGCCCAGCCGAAACCGCCATTTGGCGAGGCCAGGTGGATTTGGTTTCCCGAGGGCAATCCGGCGGCTAGCGCGCCGAAAGGTGAACGGTTCTTCCGCCGCGTGGTTCAAATTCCTCTCGATGCAGCTATCAAGGCCGCCAGGTTGACAGTCACCGTGGACGACCAATTCACAGTCTATGTCAACGGCGAGGAGGTCGGAAAGAGCAGCGGTCAGACGGACGCCTGGAAGAAACAGGGATCATTTGATGTTAAGGCGCGACTGCGCCAGGGACCGAACGTTGTTGCCGTGAAAGCGTTCAACAACGGAGATGCCGCGGGTCTGGTGGCCAATCTGGAAATCGAATGCAATTCGACGATCACCGCAGTTTCCGACAAATCCTGGAAGGTCGCCAACGCCGCGGCGGAAGGCTGGACCAGTACTGACTTTGACGATGGGTCCTGGCCATCGGCCAAAGAGATTGCCAAGCTCGGCGAAGGTCCGTGGGGCAATCCGTTCTCCGTGCCATCCACGCTCGGCCAGGTGCCGCACCTCCGCAAGACCGCGATGCTCGGGAAGGCGATCAAGCACGCCCGCCTTTATGCCAGCGCGCTCGGGCTCTACGAGTTTTACATCAATGGCGAGCGGGTCGGCCACGACGTCTTCAATCCGAGTTGGACTGACTACCAGAAGCGGGTCCAGTATCACACTTACGACATTACTCCGCTGCTCCGTTCGGGCGACAACGCGTTCGGCATCATCCTGGGCGACGGCTGGTACGCCGGCTACGTGGGCCTCGGTGGCCCGCATCGTTACGGGCCGCAGGCTTTCGCGCTGGCGCAGGTAGAGGTCGAGTTTGCTGACGGTTCCAAGCAGACCCTCGCCACGGATGCCTCGTGGAAAGCCGCCATCGGTCCGTTGCTCCAGTCCGACATGCTCATGGGTGAGACTTATGACGCGCGTCGCGAACTGCCCGGCTGGAACACAACCGGGTTCGACGATTCCAAGTGGGAGGCGGTCCAGATGAAGAGAGTGGAGATCCCGCTCGTGGCGGCGCCGGATGGTCCCGTCCGCAAGATGACCGAACTGAAGCCGCGCGCCATCACGGAACCGAAGCCCGGGCATTATATCTTCGATCTCGGCCAGAACATGGTGGGCTGGGCACGGCTCAAGTTGCAGGGTGAAGCGGGCACAACCGTGACGGTCAAATTCGTCGAGATGCTCAATCCCGACGGCACGATCTACACGACGAATCTCCGCGGTGCGAAATGCACCGACTACTACACCCTCAAAGGCGGCGAGGTGGAAATCTGGGAGCCGCGCTTCACCTTCCACGGCTTCCGCTTCGTCGAGCTGACCGGCTTTCCGGGCAAGCCCGGCCTTGACACTATTACCGGCATCGTCGCCTACAGCGACACGCCGCCCGTGGGGAAATTCGAATGCTCGAACCCGCTGGTGAACCAGCTTCAGAGCAACATCGTCTGGGGGCAGCGCGGCAACTTCCTCGCGGTGCCCACGGATTGTCCGCAGCGCGACGAGCGCTTGGGCTGGATGGGCGACGCGCAGATCTTCATCCGCACCGCCACCTACAACATGGACGTTTCGCGCTTTTTCACCAAGTGGTGTCAAGACGTGGAGGACGCACAGCGCCCGGACGGCTCGTTCACGGACGTCTCACCATTCGTTTGCTGCGGCTCCGGCACCGCGGCGTGGGGTGACGCCGGCGTGATCTGCCCGTGGACGATCTATCGCGTCTATGGCGACACGCGCATCCTGGAGCGGCATTACGATGCCGGGGCGAAGTGGATTGCCTACCTGACGAGCCAGAGCAAGAACTTGCTTCGGCCGGCCCAAGGCTACGGCGACTGGCTTTCCATTGCCGCAGACACTCCCAAGGACGTGCTGGCGACCGCCTATTTCGGCCTGAGCACAAAGATCATGGCGAACATGGCCAAGGTCCTGGGCCGCGAAGCGGACGCGGCGAGGTATGAAGACCTCTTTGGGCAGATCAAAGCAGCTTTCAACAAAGCCTATGTCACGGACGGCGTCCGCATCAAAGGCAACACACAGACGGATTACGTCCTCGCGCTGGCCTTCGACTTGCTGGCTCCGGAGCAACGGCCTGCCGCCGCGAAAAACCTCGTCGAAGGCATTGCGGCCAAGGGCGATCACCTTAGCACCGGCTTCGTCGGCGTGGGACATTTGACCCCGACGCTCACGCGCGAAGGCTACGTGGAAATCGCTTACAAGCTGCTGTTGCAGGATACCTTCCCCGGGTGGCTCTATTCCGTGAAGAACGGGGCGACGACGATCTGGGAACGTTGGGATGGCTGGACGCAGGAAAAGGGCTTCCAGGATCCCGGCATGAACTCCTTTAACCACTATTCGCTGGGTAGCGTTGGCGAATGGCTCTACGGCACGGTCGCAGGCATCGAACTCGATCCGGAGAAGCCCGCCTACAAACACATCGTCATCCGCCCCCGCCCGGGCGGGGGGCTGACGTTCGCGAAGGCTGAGTTTCAATCCATCCACGGCAAGATCGTGAGCGGCTGGAAGATTGAAAAGAGCGAGTTCCGGCTGAACGTCGTTATCCCGGCAAACACTACTGCGGACATCTATGTGCCCGCCGCCAATGCTGATGCGGTGCTGGAAGGCGGCCAAGCTGCGTCTAAGGCGAAGAGCGTGACTTTTGTCAGGATGGAAGACGGAGTAGCCGTGTTCGCGGTGGGATCCGGGACTTACGAGTTCACCGCTCCGATGAAGTAACGTCAACGTAGACGTTCTGCCGCGCTTCAGACCGGCAGAACTATGGTTGATTGATGACGTGCCATGTTTGCGCGAGTGTCATTGGGTGCATAGTGACACAAAGAAATGGTCGTTCTTGGCAGTCGTCGTTTTCTTCCTGACGTGCAGGCCCTCGCAGTCGGCGTCGCAAATCACCCCGTTGACTTCCCCGCAACTTTGGCAGCGGCTGGAATTTACCGTTGGCAATGTTCCGCCCGTCGGCAATCCCTTTGATTCGGACCGCATCCGGCTGGACGCCACAATCACTTTTCCCTCCGGACGGACCCTGGTCGTGCCCGCATTCTGGTATCAAGGTTTCCAGCGTTCGCTTTCGGGTGGTAATGAACAGGATGTTCCGGTCGGCACGGGCGGCTGGCGGTTTCGTTTCACGCCGCCCGAGAGTGGCAGCTACTCGCTTTCGCTCACGATCCAGACCAACGGTCAACCTTTCGGTGGGCCGGTCATTACCAACTTCAGCGTCCCACCAAGTCCGCCGCCGCTTCGTTCGGGTTATGTCGGCATCGCTCCCAGCCGCCAGTATTTTCAAACCGGCGATGGCCAGCCTTTACGCTTGGTAGGCGAAAACGTCGCCTGGGGGAATGGCCCGGGGACGTTCAGCTACGACACCTGGTTTTCCCACATGCAAAGCGCGGGTGAGAATTACGCGCGCATTTGGATGTGCCCGTGGGAGTTTGGCATTGAGACCACGGCCAACTCGCGTACGAACTACAGCCTCCGAGCCGCCTGGCAACTGGATCAGGTCCTTCAGCTTGCCGAACAGCGCGGGATCTACTTGCTCCTCTGTCTGGACTTCCACGGCATGTTCGCAATGCAGCCTGATTCCTGGGGCGGCAACAACTATTGGCCTCAAAACCCTTACAACGTCACCAACGGCGGACCTTGCAAGGTGGCCAATGACTTCTTCACCAATTCGACGGCGCGATGGTTGTATCAAAAACGCTTGCGCTACCTCATTGCCCGCTATGGCTACAGCCAGAACCTGCTCGCCTGGGAATTCTTTAACGAGATTGATAACGAATATTCCTTCCTCAATTCGGCCAATGTTGCAGCCTGGCAAGGTGTGATGGGCGGGTGGATGCACACCAACGATGTTTTCGGTCACCTCGTCACCACGAGCCTCACCGGCAACAGTGATCGTCCGGAGATATGGTCTTTGCCGCAGCTCGACTTCGCGGCCTACCATTCTTACAGCGAAACCGCTCCAGCGGGCCGTCTGAACACGGTGGCCCAGTCATTTCTCCAGCGCTATGGCAAGCCGGTGATGGTGGGTGAATTCGGAACCTCCTCGGATGGTTGGAACCGAACTAACGATCCTTATTTGCGCGGCTGGCGGCAAGGCATCTGGGGAGGCGCGCTGGGTGGCTCGGCCGGCACGGCAATGTCCTGGTGGTGGGAGAACATTGATGGTGAAAACGACTACTCCATTTATGCCTCGCTCGGCGCCCTGTTGAACCGCACCGGCTGGGGGCGCGGCACCTGGACGAACATAGCATTTCAAACCAGCGGTTCACCGCCGGTCACGGTCGGAAACCCGGTACCGGGCGGACAGCCGGTGAATGTAATGCTTCCGCTCGATAGCCAGTGGGGCGGCCTGACATCCGGCCGCCTTGCTGTTCCCGGCCCGACAGCCGTCGGCTATTCCGCAAACGCGCTGGAGAGCTTTGTGCACGGTATCTACCATCCTGACCTGAAGACGCCGTTTGTGATGAATGCCTGGCTCACCAATAATGCCCGCCTTGTCATGCACCTTAACTCTGTATCGGACGGCTCCAGGATGGTAGTGAAGGTCGATGGGAACACGCTGTTGAACACCAACCTTCCCAATCTGGATGGCACCTACAACGTGAACGCGGAATATAACCTCGACATTCCCGTCAATCTGCCAGCCGGTCTCCATTCGATCTCCGTCACCAACACTGGCAACGATTGGTTTTATCTGGATTGGGTGCGATTGGAGCAGGTTCTGCCAGCTACCTACGCTGGTAATTGGGCGCCGTCCGCCGCCGCCATCGGGCTGCAAGGCCCGCACGAATCCCTGCTCTATGTGGTCGCGCCCGGCTTATCGTTTCCGGCGAATGCGACGACGGCGCTGCTGCCCGTTCAACAGGGCCATTCCGTCATCCTGACCAATTGGCCCAATGGTAAGTTCATTGCCGAGTGGTATGACCCAGCCACCGCCGCATCCTTGGGCATTTCTCGATCGACAACCATAAACGGCAGCCTGACATTGCTTCTGCCGGACTATACCGAGGATCTCGCGGCCATCGTGTACCCACCGCCGCACATCGCAGAGGCGGGTTTATCTTCAACGAACGGATTCCGTTTCCGGCTGGATTCCGAGACGGGTGGTCATTATCTGATTCAACGTTCCTTCAACCTCGATAGCTGGTTGCCGTTTCAGGACATCACCAACACGGCCGGGACGATCTTTTTGGCCGACCCGTCCGCTGGAACCAACGCGCAGTCGTTCTTCCGGGCCTTCAAGGTCGATTGAAAATGCACGGACTCGCCCGAGCCTGTTGACCATCGGAAAGAGGCAGAAGCACTGGGCGGCAATTTCTCCGCCTGCAAAGTGGTTCATACGCTCCAGATCTTTCAAGCCTTTCGAAATACCAGAAACACCTGATAGGGAAGCAAGTCAGCCTTCTTAGCTTCGAGCGTGAGCCCAGCTTGGTTCACCAGTTCGATTAGCTGCTTGCTTGGAATCTTGACCGCTTCCGGGGGGCCCTCTGGCAGCTTGCCTTCCTTGAACTCAACCAGCACGAGCCGGGCGCCAGGCTTCATTTCTGAGGCCGCTTTCTTCAACCACCCCGCCCGGTCCTTTACATGATGGAGCACGTCGCATACGAAAACCAGGTCGGCTTCGCCCGGCACTTGCGGATCGTCAGCCTTGATGATAACCGGACTCAGATTCTTGATTCCCTCCACCATCGCTTTGTGGTGAATATGCCTGATCATCTCCGGTTCCAGGTCTGCAGCCACCACCTTTCCCTGCGGCACAGCCCGTGCCAATTTGAAGCTGAAGTATCCTGACCCCGCCCCCAGATCCAGAACGGTCTCGTTGCCGTGGAGTCCGAGCGCAGCCACCACCTCGTCGGGTCTTTGCCACGCCGCGCGATCGGGGCGGTCGAGAAACGCAATATATTCTTCTACCTCGGCAAACGGACGCAGGCCGTTCGGATCCACTCCCGCCTTGCGTAGCGGACAATCTATGCCTGGCAGGTGGTGATCCTGGCCAGCTTGCTTGCCGGCCCCGCCAGCAGGTTTGGACTCCGTCTGGCAGCCGGCAGCAATCGCCAGTCCGCACAGGAACACCAGCTTGAACATTTTTGCGCTCATTCTTCGATACCTCAGTCCCCTGGTTCACACCAGTCCACCATACCATCTCCGCGTCCGGTTGCACACGTTGCAGACCGACAACATCACCGGCACTTCCACCAGCACCCCGACCACCGTCGCCAACGCCGCCGGCGAATCCGCGCCGAATAGCGTGATCGCCACCGCCACCGCCAGCTCGAAAAAGTTGCTCGCTCCGATCAACGCCCCCGGTGCCGCCACGCTGTGCTCCACCCCGAACAACCGCATCAGTAAATACGTCAGCCCCGAGTTGAAATACACCTGGATAACAATCGGCACCGCAATCAGCAATATGGCAACCCGGCGGCTCGTCAGGTTCTTCGACTGAAACGCGAAGATCAGCACCAGGGTCAGCAGCAGTGCCCCAATCATCACTGGATGGAACTTCGGCAGGAACTTCGCTTCAAACCATTCCCTTCCGTGCGAACGCAGCAGTGTCGTCCGCGTGAGCAACCCCGCCGTCAGCGGTATCACAATGAACACTACCACCGACGTAATCAGCACCTTGGCCGGCACTACTACGTGCGCCACCCCGCACAGAAACATCACAATCGGTGCGAACGCCACGAGCATGATCAAATCGTTCACTGCCACCTGCACTAACGTATAGGCCGGGTCGCCGTCCGTCAGGTACGACCATACGAACACCATAGCGGTGCACGGCGCCGCCGCCAGGATAATCAGCCCCGCCGTGTAGCCCCGCGCCGTCTCGGGCTCAATCCAGGCCGCGAATACGTGCTGCATGAACACCCACGCCAGCAACGCCATCCCAAACGGTTTCACCAGCCAATTCACGAAAAGCGTCACCAGCAGCCCTTTTGGTCTTTGTGCAATCCCTCCAATCGCGCCGAAATCCACCTTCAACATCATCGGGTAAATCATCAGCCACAGCAGCACGCCGATCGGCACGTTCACCTGCGATCCCTGCCCGAACTCCATCTTGCTTAGCGCGGCAATCACGCTTGGCAGCGCCTTCCCGAGCACCACGCCGACCACCATGCACAGGAGCACCCACACGGTCAGGTAGCGCTCGAAAAACTCCAGCCTCCTTTTGGGCAGATGCACTGTCGCTTGCTCGCTCATGGTCATCGAAAACCGTTGAAGGCGCCACTGTACTACAATCGTCGAAATTGCTCGCAGGACGCGAAGAGATTATACGCTCGTTGATCTTTTCACTTCGGACTTCGGACTTCGGATTTCGGACTTCGGATTTCCGGCTCCGCCGGGCTGTGGCCTATGCCGCGCTGTAGATCAGCCACACCCCGCCAAGGATCACCAGCACTCCGCACACCCTCATAACCGCCATCACCCCCTTGGATTGCTCGTTCCAGTTCAGGAACCTCTGCACCAGTTCGGTGGACGTGCCGGCTACCACAATCACCGCGCAATGCCCCACCCCATAGGCCAGCAGCAGTGACCCACCATAGAGGGCGCTTGTTTTCGCTGCCTTGAACACCACTCCGAGCACCGGCGCCATGTAGGCGAAGGTGCAAGGCCCGAGCGCGATGCCGAAAATCAGTCCCAGCAACAAGGCCGCGACTAACCCCTTCCGCTTCATCCCCACCTGACCCGGCCCCGACCACGGCATCGGTATCACCCCCAGTAAATGCAACCCCACTAGAAAGAAGATCAGCGCCACGAAGTAATTCCCCCATCGCCCCACATCCCCCATCATCCGTCCCGCCGCGGCCGTCAGCGCGCCAATCGCGGCGATGGTAATCAGAATCCCGACAGCGAAGAGGGAAGCAGTCCCAAAGGCCCGCCCCGTGGTCACCCGTCCCTGCCCGCTTACAAAGCCCACAATCAGCGGAATGCTCGACAGGTGGCACGGACTCAGCACCACACTCAACACGCCCCACAACGCCGCCGCCGCCAGCGCAACCAACGGCGCGCCCTCAACCGCGTGCGATAATGCCGAAAACAACTCCTCCATTCCACCTCGCTACTTCTTCGCCTCTTTCTTACCGTCTGCCTTGAATTCCACTCCCAGTTCCTTCCACTCCGCCAGGATGTCCTTCTTCGAGAAAAACCCCTCGTGTCGGAACAATTCCTTTCCGCCGGCATCAAAGAAGATCTGTGTCGGAATGAGGTTGATCTTGTGCGCTTTCCCAGCGTCCGGGTTCTTCCAAACGTCAATGAACTCGACCGTCATCTGCCCCTCATACTCCTTCGTCAGCTCTTTCAGGACAGGTGCCATCATTTTGCACGGGATGCACTTGTCCGCCCCCAGGTCCACCAGGCGCGGCAGCCCCGACCGCGTCGGCGCATTGGTCGCCGCTGGTTTAGCGGCTTCCGCAGCCACCGCTGTCATGCACAGAATCGAGGGGCAACACGTGCCCGGTTTCGGGCCGCGGTTGCCGTGAGCCAGCACCACTGCCACCACCAATGCCGCCCCCGCCATCAGAGTCTTCTTTGATTTCATTTTCGGTGTCCTTTCACGTTTCACGCATCACGCATCACGCATCAGCATCACTTTGATCTCGTCCACTGACGGCACCCTCCCCGCGACCTTTACCGCCCCGTCAACCACCAGCGCCGGCGTCCTCATTACGCCAAAAACCATGATCTCTTTAAGGTCGCTCACCTTCTCCATCCTGTATTCCAGGCCCAGCGCCGCTGCGGCTGCCCGTGTCCGTTCAGCCAGCTCGTTGCACTTGGCACACCCGCTCCCGAGAATCTGCAGTTTCTTCACATCTGGCCTCACCCACAGCAGCATTTGCTACTCGGCTTTGTCGCGGTGACCTCCAGGCTTGTGATGTAGTCTTCCGGCCCGCTCCCCTGGGGCAGATGCGCTATGATCTTTTGATACAGCGGGTCCTTCCCGTCCGTCATGGCCGACACATACCCCTTCTTCGGGTTGAGCTGGATCTCCGTCAACCCCGCCTCGCGCGTCAACCGTTCCGTCTCGCTCACCAGCACCGCCCCGGCCACCGCCTGCCAGGCCGCCGTCTCGCTCAGCGGCAGTTGCAGGAACTTCAGCGCCACCAGCGCGCCGGTGCCCCACAGGTAAGCCGGGTGCGGGCGCCCCGTCAGCCGCCAATCGCGCAGCATGGCGATGACCAGCAGCGAGCAGCCCAGCAGCGAGGGCATCACGTCCACCATGACCGGTGGCGGGCCGGGCGGCCCGGGCGGCGCCAGGAACACCAGGAACCACCGCGCGATCGCCGCCCCCAGCAGCGAAACCATCGCCACCAGCATCAGCCGCTTATGCCACTCCGGCCGCCGCACGTTGCCGATCGCGCAGCCCACCACGACCGCAAAGAAAGCGATGCTGCTCAGCGGCACCAGCGCGAACGCCTTGCCCGCCTCCGCGAACCCCCCCGCCGCCGCCGCCTGCATCATGTTGATCGCGACCATGATGCCGAGGATCGTCATCGCGGTGGCGAACGATACCCCGATCATCCCCACCATCCGGTGCCGCGCCAGCCGTCCCGAGGCCGCCAGCCAGGTCTGGTAGACGAAGAAGATCGACCAGGCGAAGAACACCAGGCCGTGGATATGCACGACCGGGGCGGCCTTGAACGTGCCCCGCACCACCGGCATCCAATAGGTCGGCGCGAATCCAAGGAAGGCGATCGCCACGCAGGAGATCGCCATATAGACGTAGAAATATTCCGCGTCGGCACGCACACGCGTGCGTGCTTGCATCGTCGTTCCCATGGCTCCCCCTTGCCCGCCGGCCCGCGGCTGTTTCGTCGCTGCCGCCGACAAGCTAGCGAACGTTCCCGGCGCAGCGCAACGATGCAATGGCGGCCACGTCTTTTGGTCGGCTCGCGCATTACGACATGTGTGCCGCGGTTCCCCCGGCGTGGGCTGCGCGAGGCGGTTCGGTGAAGCAGGCTCTCAACCAGGACGTTTCAT
>Ga0118677_10009881_pt1 | contig 14752 bp, 12 predicted proteins | sample AliMusrvi5mmetaG_FD_86154 | JGI IMG/M metagenome (GOLD analysis project Ga0118677, IMG submission 86154)
ATAGTATGACCCATACGCAGCGACGCTTAACCCGGCGTCGACCGTCATGCGGGCAATCTCCTGCGCCAGCCGCGCGTCCCCTGGCGGCGCATGGACATCCCCTCCCCACTCGACGCCCTCAAGACCGGCGTCAACGACCAACTGAATAATATGCGCTGGCGTTAACTTGCGAAACGTGACTGAGACAAGGCCTGATTTGATCATTTAAAGATTAGAATGTCTGTGGTATTCGGCGCATCTGGCTGTATAGTGTTGACATCGAAATATTAGCATCGATTTGTCATCTCACCGCGCAACAGACCGCCGGGGCCACTATCTGTTGAGGAGGACGATTTAATGCGCTTACCTACCCCTACTCCGGGTGATATTGAGTGGTTCGTTCATGATCGATTTGGCATGTTTATCCATTGGGGACTGTACTCGCTGGCCGCCAGGCACGAATGGGTGAAGTACAACGAAACCATCCCCGATGACGTCTATCAGAAGTATTTCGAACAGTTCAACCCCGACCTGTATGATCCGCAGGCGTGGGCGCGCGCGTGTCGAAAAGCGGGCATGAAGTACGTGGTGCTCACCACAAAACACCATGAAGGTTTTTGTCTGTGGGACAGCAAGTTAACCGACTACAAGATCACCAACACGCCCTATGGCAAAGACGCGCTACGCCCCTATGTGGACGCGTTCAGAGCCGAAGGGCTGAAGATCGGTTTCTATCATTCGCTGATCGACTGGCATCACCCCGACTTTCCAATCGACGGCCAGCATCCCTTGCGCGACCATCCGGATGCGCTGAAGATGAACGAGACGCGCAACATGGCGCGCTATGCCGATTACCTGCACGGCCAGGTGCGCGAGCTGCTGACTGAATTCGGGAAAATCGATGTGCTGTGGTTTGACTTCTCATATCCTGATTTTGTCCATCGCGGTCTTCCCGGCAAGGGACGCAATGAGTGGCAAAGCGAAAAGCTGCTCAAGATGGCGCGCGAGTTACAGCCAGGCATCATCGTCAACAACCGCCTTAACCTGCCTATGGGCAACGCTGACTTCTACACACCAGAGCAATACCAGCCGCGCGCATGGGTTCAAGTGGATGGACAGCCAGTGTTCTGGGAGGCGTGCCAGACATTCAGCGGATCGTGGGGGTATTACCGCGACGAGGATACGTGGAAGAGCCCCGAACAGTTAGTGCAGATGTTGATCAACACAGTGTCGTGCGGCGGAAACCTGATCATGAACGTCGGGCCAACCGCGCGCGGGACGGTCGATGCGCGCGCTGAGCAGGCGTTATCCGTCTATGGCGAGTGGTTGCGCCTGCACGGTCGTTCGATTTATGGATGCGCCCCATCCGAGTTCCAGCCCCCGCAGGACTGCCGTTACACGCAGTCTGGGAACCGGCTATACCTGCACCTGTTCAACTGGCCGTTCAAATTTGTCTATCTGGATGGATTGGCAAACAAGATCGCTTACGCTCAATTGCTGCACGACGGCAGCCAGGTATTTGTAAAGTCGGCCTTGCGCGACTACAACTACGAGGCTGTGGCACAATTCATCCCATCGGACACGGCAGTTCTTGAACTACCCGTGCGCAAACCCGATGTCGTTGTGCCTGTAGTAGAAATAATACTCAAATAGTTTATTGGAGGTTTCAAATGGAATTTCGTCCACTGGGTAGAACTGGTGTAAAAGTCAGCGTCCTCTGTCTGGGTTGCATGATGTTCGGCGGTCGAACGACGCCTGAGGACAGCTATGCCATTATTGATCGCGCGATTGACGGCGGCGTCAACTTCCTTGATACGGCCAACGTCTACAGCCGCGGCCACAGCGAAGAAGTCACGGGTGAAGCGCTGAAGCGCAACGGCAAACGCAGCCGGATCGTGCTCGCGACAAAAGTGCACGGCACGATGGCAGATGACGACCCGAATATGGAGGGCAACAGCCGGCGGCACATCATTCAGCAGGCTGAAGCCAGCCTGAAACGCCTGCAGACCGACTACATCGATCTCTATCAGATTCATCGCCCGCAGTCCGACATCCCAATCGATGAGACCCTGCGCGCACTCGACGACTTGATTCGCTCAGGCAAAGTGCGTTACGCAGGCACAAGCACCTATGGCGCGTGGCAGTTGGTCGAATCATTCTGGGTCTCAAAAGAGCTGGGGCTGAATCGCTTTGTCTGCGAACAACCGCCCTATAACCTGCTGGATCGCCGGATTGAACGCGAGTTGTTGCCAATGGCGCGCACCTACGGAATGGGAGTCATCCCGTGGAGCCCGCTCGCAGGCGGCTTGCTCACGGGCAAGTACACTCGTAATGCGCCTCCGCCGTCAGACACGCGCTTCTCGGATCTCGACAAGAACCCATTCTTATCTCGTCGCTGGACCCAGTCGGCTTTTGACGTGATTGAAGGCGTAGCCGCGATCGCAGAGTCGCGAGGGGTTCCAATCGCACAGTTTGCGCTGGCATGGTGCGCGGCTCAACCCGGCGTCACCAGCCCGATCATCGGGCCGCGGACAATGGAACAGCTCGAGGACAACCTTAAGGCGCTCGACTACAAACTAACTGCCGAAGATCGCGCTGCCATCGACAAAGTATCCATCCCCGGCCAGATGTATGCGCCCTACTACGAAGCAGACTTTGGCCCGCATCAGTATCGTTGATAGATCGTGGATAAATGGCTTTAACTATTTTGAAAACTGAAGGTGACTGTAATGATTGATAAGTTAGCATTCGGGCGCACCGGGCATGTCAGCACACGCGCACTTTTTGGCGCCGCTGCTCTCGGCCGGGTCACACAGGCAGAAGCCGACCGCACACTCGATGTGTTGCTGGAGTATGGCATTAACCATATCGACACGGCCGCCAGCTACGGTGACTCAGAGGATCGCATCGGGCCGTGGATGGCCGCACATCGCAAAGACTTCTTTCTTGCGACAAAAACCGGACAGCGCACTTACCAAGCCGCAAAGGATGAGTTTCATCACTCACTCGAGCGCCTGCGCGTGGATTCCGTCGATTTGATTCAAATGCACTACCTGGTTGACCCACATGAGTGGGAGGTGGCTATGGGTCCCGGCGGCGCACTCGAGGCGCTCATTGAGGCGCGCGACCAGAAGCTGGTGCGCTACATCGGCGTCACCGGGCATGACCTGACGGTGCCCCAAATGCATCTGCGCAGCCTGGCGCGCTTCGACTTCGATTCCGTCTTGCTGCCCTATAACTACATGCTTGCTCAAAACGAGCAGTATATGACTGGCTTCAACCAGGTGCTGGCAGTATGCCAGGAGCGCAATGTGGCGGTGCAGACGATCAAGTCAATCGCGCGCGGGCCATGGGGCGACAAAGCGCATCATGCAGCGACCTGGTATGAACCATTGACGGAACAGGATGAGATCGACAAGGCGGTGCATTTCGTGCTCAGCCAGCCCGGTATCTTCCTGAACACGAGCGGTGATATCCACGTCATGCCGAAGGTGCTTAGCGCTGTCAGCCGGTATAACGCGGAGACGCCTGCGGCCGCCGCAAGCGAGGCCGCAGCCACGCTTGCCCTCACGCCGTTGTTCACGGTCTAAAGGTAGAAGGTTTATAGAGAAGAACGCCTGCTACCGTTATGAAAATTAAGTAGGGCGCGGACCCGCGTGTCCGCCATGTGCGCATCATCAGGCGGCCACATTGGGCCGCAACTACGTAGATGAATGACGTAGACGCGGACCCATGTGTCCGCCCGCCTGCATGCAACACACCAGGCGGCCACATGGCGCGTAGCGGCGGCTACGTGGATGTATGACGTAGGCGCCGACCCGCGTGTCCGCCCGCCTGCATGCAACACACCAAGCGGATACACGGCGCGTAGCGGCAGCTACGTGGATGTATGACGTAGGCGCCGACCCGCGTGTCGGCCAGGTGCGCCACACCAGGCGGCCACACGGCGCGTAGCGGCAGCTACGTGGATGTACGACGTAGGGCGCGGACCCATGTGTCCGCCCGGATGCATGCAGCACACCAGGCGGCCACATGGCGCGTAGCGGCAGCTACGTGGATGTATGACGTAGGCGCCGACCTGCGTGTCGGCCAGGCGTTTTGTTATCGGGAGTCGCTTTCCAGGTTCAACCACGCCAATTCGGCGGGTGTGAGTGGGGCGCCGAGCGCCAGGGCATTTGTCATGAACTCCTCCACGCTGCGCCCGCCCGTTAAGGCGAAGATATTCAACGGCTGGCTCATGACGTAGGCAAGCGCCACTTGCGGCACCGATAGCCGTTTCTCCGCGCCGATGATCCTGACGCGATCGAGGCGGTCAAAGTTCTGCGGTGAGAAGTAGCAATCGACCACCAGCTTGTCGAAGTAGTCGGTGCTTGTCATCGGGAGTGTGCGGTCAAATCGCCCGGAGAAGAAACCTCCGGCGAGACTGGACCAGGTAAACAACGGCATATTGTTAGCCGCATACCACGCGCGCACAGCGCCATTCGCAGGGCCGCTAATGCTCACACAACCAGGCCACGGCTCCTGCATCTGTTCCGCCAGGCTGTAATTGGGGCTGCTGGCGATGAACGGTTTCAACCCATGCTCTGCCGCATAAGCGTTGGCCGCCGCGATACGCGCATGCGACCAGTTGGACCCGCCAAACGCGTGAATCTTCCCGGCGCGATAATGCTCGTTCAACACTTCGACAATCGGCCCGACCGGCACAGCAGGGTCATCGCGATGCAGCAGGTAGAGGTCGATATACTCGAACTTGAAGCGCGCCAGTGAATCATGAATATCCGCTGTGATATCAAACGGCGTCACGCGCTTGCGATCCTGGTTGTGGTGCGCCCCCTTGCCAAGAATGACCACTTTCTCACGAATGCCGCGTTCGTTCACCCATCGCCCCACGGTGCGTTCGTTATCTCCGCCGCCATAGACGTGCGCGGTGTCAAACGTATTGCAGCCGCGCTCAAAGACTGCGTCAAGTAAGCCAAAGCTGTAGCCAAGCGCATTGGAACTCACCATCATGGTGCCTTGCACTAGCCGCGAAATTGGTTTGTCGATCTCGTCGATGTATCCGTATAACATAATTTAGCTCAATCCCATCGCACTCAAGTTTCGATAACTGATCGCAAGGCTTTCGAATGGATCGCGCTGGCACTCATCCTGCTCAACGGCATACCACTCGACGCCTGCGACATTACAGGCCGCCAGAATGGCGGGCCAGTTCAGATTGCCTTCACCGATCTCAGCCATTTTCTGCTGGCCGTCGATCACCACCATATCCTTAAGATGCACGACCGGCATACGATCCTTCATCTTCAGGATCCATAACGCCGGGTCGCCACCGCCGTGCTGCACCCAGTAAGTGTCAATCTCTGCTTTGAGATAGCGTGGATCGCTTTCCTCGTAAATGACGTCAAGCGCTGTGCGGCTGCCAAAGCGAACGAACTCGAAACTATGGTTGTGATAACTGAATGTCAGACCGCTCTCCGCCAGACGCCGCCCAATCTCGTTAGCATCTGCGGCGAAACGCGCGTAGCCCTGCTCTCCCCCATCGCGGTAATGCCCCGGCAGGCTGCCGACCGCCACATGCCGGCAGTCCCACAACTGATGCTGTTTGATGACCGCTGGCAAATCACTTTGCAGCCGGTCGAACCCGATATGCGTGATACAACAGCGCAGGTCATTTGCATCAAGAGTCGCCTTAACTTGTTCAGGCGCGATTGGCCCGATTCCAGAGACTTGCACTGCTGTGTAGCCCATGGCGCGCACTTTTCGCATGCTGTCTTCAAAATCGACCGCTGTCTTACAGAAATCGCGCAATGTATAGAGTTGCGCCGCGAGTACCCGTATTCCCATAATGTTTCCTTGCTCCTGTGTTCGGAAGCAGTCAGAAATTCACCCCGCTTTCATCCACTGGGGCTAAGCTTATTATCTGACAAATTGATTGGCGTAAAACCCGTTACGGGCGTATAACACAAATCAAGCAACAGAACGGAGGTTCATATGTCACCACTAAAGTCAAAGCTGTTCAATCTGGTCGCAGTCTCAGCCATTGCAACACTGGTAGCCGCTGGCGTCAACCTGCAACCCGCAGCCGCAGGGATATGGTCATGGAAAGGGCATGCCTGCCGCGGCGCAGTATTTGTCACCGTTGAGATAGACAACACCACAGAACAGCCACCCATCGTGTCCTATTCATACAAAAGTCAGTCTGGTCAACTGAACATCACGAGCAGCAGCGTGCAACTTACCGGTCAGGACCAGCATATGGTTTACCAGTATTACGGCGACGCCGATCCACAGTTGCCCGACAACGCCGTGGGTCAGATCAACATCAACGGCGGCCAGGCTGGCACGTTTACGGTTGATGGCGGCCAATGCCCAGTGTTGGGCCGGATTGTCGGGTCAGCATTTATTGACACTAACCAAAATGGGATATGGGACAAGGACGAGCCCACATTCGGCGCCGCCTGGATGAAAGTCACCGGTGGAGGCTCATGGTTTGTGTGCGGCTGGATGGGCGACGATGCCACATTCGGCGTAACAGTTAAGCCCAACACCTATTACATCCTGCCGGTTGCGCCCAAAGGCTACCGGACAACCACGCCAAAGCTCACGGTTCAGATTAAAAACCTGGGTTACGTCGCATTTGACACCAATATAGGGTTTATAGCCGATCCAAAGGCGCCGGGAGATGCCTGCGATCAATATAACCCACCCAGACCATAACCCGTGAGTTTGCACAATCATGCTGCCGCGAATGTAGCGAGTGATGGAAGTTAAGAAATAATACCGGTAACGTGTCGTATCAAAACCCTGCGAGGGGTGACTGGCAGGTGAAGGCTCATTGCATTCAACCCTCGCAGGGCTGACTCGCACTTTGTGTGAGCATCGGTAAACTTTCCCGGTTTTACTTCTCAACTTCCATCATTCGCGGATCTTCTGACGGGTGAAACAAGGGATGCGGCGCGTCACAGCGGCATGTGGTTTCTGGCCAAGGCAAACAGGCTATTCGTAACAATCGTGGTCCTGACCTTGTGGACGACTATGGTGAACGCGCTCTCCTGATGGAGATCACCAAGGTCAACAAGTGCGAAAGCGGCGGGTCGGGCGCGTTCAACTGGAACGGCCAGATAGGGTATCGGCGCTGGGGTGGGAGACCCTCCCCAGACCACGCCTCTTCCCCTTCAGATTCGGAATCGGATTCAGTGCAGATTCAGAGGACAGAGATTAGGAAGCAAGGGCAGACGCAACCACCACCCGAAAACCGCCGTTACCGACGCGGCTCGCAGGATCAAGCCAAAGACGGTTGGCCGCGCGCGCGCCGCTGGAATCGCCGCTGGAATCGTAGCTCCACCCACCGCCGCGCACCACGCGACGTTGCCCTGACGTTGGGCCTTGCGGATTGCTCGCAGGCGAACTGGTGTAGTAAGTATCACTGTACCAATCCGCAGTCCACTGCCACACACTCCCAGCCATATCCGCCACACCATACGGGCTATCCCCTTTAGGACTGTACTTGCCTACCTCAATACTGCTAACATTGTTATTGAAATTCGCTCGTGTGTTGTCTGGCGCCTCGTTTCCCCACGGATATAACCGGCCATCGATACCGCGTGCCGCCTTCTCCCATTGCGCTTCAGTTGGCAGCATGACCGTTCGTCCTGTGACTCGGCTTACCCACGCGCAAAACGCTACGGCGTCATCCCAACTCACATTCGCCACCGGATGATTTTCCTTACCGGGTGGCATCGTCCAGTTCAATCCATATACCTGTGCGTACACCGCGAACTGCGCGTTCGTCACATCATATTTGCCGATCAGGTACTCATCCAGCGTCACCTTGTGCTGCGGCTTTTCATTGCTTTGGGCGCTCATATCCGCATCGGTGCTGCCCATTAGAAACTCACTTGCCGGAATGCGCACCAGGTCGATCATCACGCCGGGCGCGAGTGTCAGCAACAACGGATTGGCTGTGGGCATTGTTGGCGCAAGCAGCCTCGCCAACAACGCAATCAGCCCGCCGCCGGCGCCAAGGGCGATGGTGATCAATGCCACGCGCCGTGACACCAGCGGCACGTTGGGAGCGATCTCCGCTGACGCAATGACCTCTGTTGTCTTCGCAGAAGCTACATCCTGTATGCCTTTAGCAGGCTGATCACGCCCGATCGCAGGACTCACACCAAGAGCAGGCCCCAGTGAATCACTGTCTAAAGCGCCAGCAGGGGTTGCCACTGCCGGCTCCGTTGGCTGGGGTTGTACTGGTATGTCAACCGATCTAGGGACTGCTGGTTGAAGTGTTGCCAATAGTTGCGACAAACCGATATCGTAGCCATCAACAAACGAGATACGTTGATAGTGCCCCCATAAGATCGGCGCTTCACACTGCTCCTTGATCAGGGGAATAAACCGAACCTTCTTCTTGTGTTCCAGTTCAATTGCAGACTCCACCTCGGTATTCACCCATTCTGACCCAGTCGCCGCTGGGGTCATCACAACGAGTAAGACCGCGCACTCGCTCAAGCCGCGTTGGATTGCGGCCACCCATTTCTCACCGGGATTAATGCTCTCTGGTGTGATCCACGGCGTCCAGCCGCGCTGCCGCAAATCACTTGCCAACTTATGAGCAAACTCGCCGTCCTCCTGAGCATGAATGATAAACACCTGGTGAGGGTTACGCTCTGATGGCAACGCGGTCGCCCGTGGTGTGGGAATGACGTGGTGAAATCTTCGCCCATATAGCAATGGCCGTTCCGTCTGCAACGCCGCGAGCAGGTTCTCAAGCAAGCCGCGATTCTGGCAGTACTGAATGAGCTTTTGCACTCTGATTTTGCGGGAATCCCCTGGCGCAAACTCATCTTCTGCCTGTGGGAAGTATGCGTAGAGTAAATGCTCTATATCCTCGTTTTTCAACGTATCGAGGATGAACTGTTGGATTTCGACAGGAGTAGGAGATGGATTCATGGCTTTCCCAATTTGCAATCTTGGGATGCGATTATCACATACCGCGCAAGTAGTTCCGGATCACACGCTTCATATCATAGTGCGCGAGGACGATAACTTCTTCGGTGTGCTTCAATCGCGCATTCACGAAACCTGGTCTCTTGCAGTTGGATCGACCCTTGAGCACCGACCGCGTTATTCCTTGTGCAGGATGCCGCCGTCTTCGATGCTTAACGCTTTGCCCGTAATGGCGTTTTTGGGGCGATAACATCCAGGGTGTGCAGAGCCACACTGCCATAACCGTCAAAGCTCACATGGTTGCCGGTGGCAATGGGTCTGCACCCCTGCGTTGATCAGAAGACGCTGATGTTACTTCTCAGATGGATACTTCAATCCCCACGGTTCGCGCACGCGATCCAGCGTCTGCATAATTGCAACGGTTTCATCGAGTGTGAGCGTATCACTCTCTGTCCTGCCCTCGCGTAATCCGCGCATGACTTCAGCAGCTTCATAGTTGAAGCCATTGCCCTCAAACGGGACATCGATCACCTGCTCTTCTTTTCCGTATACATTCAGCGTAATGCGGGTTGATCGATAAAACGGGCTGTGCACCTTGATGCGCCCGTCAGTTCCAAGGATCGACGCCTCGTTGGCTGTTGCCGTGCGCACTGCGGTGGAAAGGACTGCGAGCGTCCCCCGTTCATACTCAAGGACGTACGCCGATTGCTCATCGACGCCGGTTTCGCCGAGTTGCGCAAGGCTGGCAACGCGCACCGGCGCTTTTGGTCCCAGCACCATCGAAGCAAAAGAGGTGACGTAGATGCCAACATCCAGCAAAGCGCCACCACCCAGCTCTGGCGCGAACAGACGCCCGGCCGGGTTGAATCCCGCCCGGAACCCGAAATCGGCAGACACCATGCGCACTTCGCCGATAAGACCCTGCGCCAGCAATTCGCGCACCTTCACCATGACCGGCAGGAAGCGCGTCCACATCGCCTCCAGCAAGTACAGCTTGTGCTCGCGGGCGTAGTTCACAACTTCGGTCGCCTCAGCAGCGTTGATAGTGAAAGGCTTTTCACAGATCACCGCTTTGCCGTGTTGCAGGCACAACAGAATATTGTCCTTGTGCATGGGATGCGGCGTCGCCACATATATCGCATCGACGTCTGGATCATTCGCCAGCGCCTCATACGACGCATGCCGATGCGAAATATGGTATTTGTCCCCAAACGCATCTGCATTCGCCTGTGTGCGCGACCCAACGGCAACTAGCTCCGCGTCCGGCAGGACGCTCAAACCAGTCACGAACTCATTTGCAATTCTCCCTGCGCCCAGAATACCCCAGCGTATCTTGTTCATTAAGTCCTATCCTTTTTAGTAGTTTTACCTATCAGGTTTTACGGTTCCAACGGCAACGTCACGCACGCACCACGCGCCATACTGCGGGCGACGGCTTCGGTGAACTCCATATACTTCACGCCGTCCTCAAAAGTCGTGTGTGTGATAACGCCCTGACCGCGAATCGCCGCGACGAACTCTTCTTCGACGCGCCAGCGCCCCTGCAGCTCTGCCGGGATATCGATCTCAGCCAGTTCGATGTCGCCGCGCTTGCCGCCAAAGAGCTTATCCTGTGAGAAACGCAGCGTTCCGTTGCTGCCAAACAGGGTTGCCTCAGGCGCGCCTGCCAGGCCGGTGACTGCCGAAAACTGCAAATGCGCCTGCGCGCCGCACGCCATCTCGGCGATGATATCGACATGCTCAGGCACGCGCACCGGTCGCAACAAGTCATTCTGATCCTTGCGCATCCGCGCACAGGTCTTTCCCATGGCGCTCACGCGTGTCGCGGCGCCGATCCAGCGCATCATGGCTTCATACCAGATGCCCATCCCAAGCACGTTATAGCCGCTGAGATCGAAGTCCTGGCGCCAATGCATGGGCGATTCCGCATCCAGAAACGCGCCGCCAACCCGGACATCCACCGCCAGCAATTCACCGATATACCCCTCTGCGAGCAGCCGTTGGATCATCCGATCGACCCTCAACGAGTACGGCGAGGGCACAATCTGCGCAACCAACCCGGGCCGGGCGCGCGACGCGTCAAGCATGCTATGGGCTTCGGTTGCATCGCATGCCATACGAGCCTCACACAGCACATGCTTATTCGCCGCAAGCGCCGCCTGCGTCACGCGCGCATGCATGTAGGGCCATGTCCCAATAAGCACGGCATCAATGTCCGGCGATTCAACCAGTTGCTTCCAGTCATCACAGGCTACTGGTATACCCAGTTGTTTTGCCGCGTTGCGCGATGATTCGGGCGTGCGGTTGCACACACTGACGATCTCTACGCCCGGAATTGCGCGCAACCCGGGAATATGGCGCGACCGCGTATTGGCGCCTGCGCCAACGATACCGACTCGTATTGTCTGGTTTGTCATGTCGCTTTACCCGTTAACCTTTGTCTTCAAGAAAGTTGTGACGCCGGCATTGGCTGTCTAAAGTCAGCAACGATCTTGCGTATCTCGCCTTCGTGTTCCTCGATACTTTCCACCAACTTGAACTGCACGAGCGCCCGATGCAGATTGTGTTCGCGATGACGCGCCTTGAAATAGACGTTCCCCTCAAGATGATCGGTAAAGAACCGCAATCCCAGTTCAAAGGTGATCAGGCGGATCGAATCGTACAGATAGTCATAGTCTTTCTGCGTGAAGAATTCCCTTGCAGTGCTCATGTAACCACTGAGGATTTCACGGCACATATCCGTTTCAAACTTGACGCTTGCGATATCGGGTGTTTCCTCGCCCAGCGAGTTGCAACACGAACGCAGACAGTCGCCAATATCGTAATGCACCAGTCCTGGTTTCACGGTGTCGAGGTCAATGATGCTGATAGCCTGATCCGTATGATCATCGATCATGATATTGTCGATCTTGGGGTCGCCATGCATCGGTCGGATCGGCAAATCTCCGGCGGCTTTTGCGTCTTCGAGCACGGAGGCAAACGCCCGTCGTTTGGCGACAAAGTCCGCGCAGTGCCGGGCGTCGGCGTTCATACCGCCCTCGTGATGATCCTGCGCGAGCACCTCGTCGTAGCGTCCTAGATACTGCGGGGTGATATGAAACCCGACCAGCGTGTCCTGCAATTGATCAATCTGCATGTCGCTGATCAGGCCGTGAAAGCGCCCCAGCGCGTAGCCTGCTTCGCGCGCATGGCTGCCGCCCCGGATGCGGGCATACGCGGTTGAACGGTCAACGAAACTGATCGCGCGCCAGAATTCATTGTCAGGATCGCGAAAGTAACTCTGCCCGTCCCGGCTGCTATAGACGCGCGGCACTACCCAGCGCCGGCCATTGCGCTGCTCATCGTTCTCAACCGAAAGGCGCCTGTGAACGTGCTCGCTCAGAGCGCGCATATTCACCATGATCAGTTCAGGCTTATGAAAGACGCGCTGGTTTATCCGTTGCAGGATAAAGTGCCTGGCTGAATCGGGTGAATCGAGCGTGACCAGGTAAGTGTCATTGACATTGCCCGTGCCATATTCCTGAACCTTCACGACCGGGCCGTTCGTGTTAAATTGCTCTGCTATCTGGATGAGCTTATCCAAAGTCTGTGACTCCTGTTCATGTATTACAACGCTTTTTCCGGTAGAGACCGGTAGAGATTTACGGCAATCACAGATCCAGTATCATGTCGTAATTATTGAACCCGGGCGGTTCCTGAAATTCTCCGACGGTTGTGAAACCGTGTTTGTGATAGAAGTGCACGGCGCGATCGTTGGTTGCCTGCGTGCCGCCCCACAACACCATGCGCGTTCGCCCGATTTCTCGCGCTATCTCAACCAGCCGCCGCATTAACACGCTGCCCAGTCCTTTACTCTGGTAGTCATCAGCGACGGATGGGGCGAGCGTGCAATCCTGCGCCGCATTCAAAGGTATTCCCAGTATCTGGTAGCGGACAACATCGTCATCTCGAACACCCAGTATCAGGATGAAGTAGGCAATGATGCGCGGCGTCGCGGCAGTGCGATCAACAGCGATCATTCGCAGTGTTTCACCCGGGTCAGTGGTTGCGCATAACTGCTCCGCAGTCTCGCGATCAAACGCATGCGGGCCGTAACGGCGCCGGGTTTCTGTCGATAGACTTACAAAGTAGTCGCCGAGAATCGTCGCATCATCAGGGCCTACGATCCGAAATTCCAGGGGTTGACCGTGAAAGTCGACAACTGTGCGGTTCCCTGCGTTGTGATCAGATGTTTTCTCTGTTTCGGTGTTTTGTGGATTCATATAACCTGCCAGTGCCAGTGCTAAGGCTAATCCTTATCCGTGAATAAATCGCTCAACCCGCGCTCCCAGACGTCAAGCGGCATGAAAGGCATCTCGACGAAGTCCTTCGCGAGATCAGCGACATAGTCTTTGACCTTCAGTTGCGGGTATTTGCTGTCCAGCTCGTCGATCTTGGCCATCACAGAGACGGTCAAGTCCTCGGATTGGCGCTCAAGGTCAGCCAGGTCAATATCGAGGTGGAACATGTGGTTAAACCGGCGCATCAATTCACACCAGCCACGATAATCGTTTTCTATGCGCAGGCCTTGCAATTGTTGCGAGAGGTGAGAGAAGTCATAGGCAGGCACAAACGCATAGAAGGTGAAATACTCGATCCCCATCTGTTCAGCCTTATTTGCGAGATAAGACCCAAGGCTCGCCCCGCCTTCATAATTAGAGAACGACACAGCGTACTTGGACAACTCTTCCTGCATAGCGGGCGCGCTGTATACGCATGAAATAGCGCGATCTTTTTCATACGGCAGCGACCCATAAACGCCGCCGAGTCCCGCGACGCGTTTTACGCCAAGCTCACGCGCGACGTTAAAAAACGCCTCGGCATAACGCTCGCCGCTGATATGCGGTTCTTCGCCAAGAAAAAGCACGCACCCGCGGCGCTCATTGCCAGTGTAGAAAATCTCATTGCGATGCGTTGTTATCGACTTGCGGTGACCATCGACAAATTTGATTTCTGGGCGCAGGAAAGCGTGAGTGCCGGGCACCTGGAAGATATAAAAGCCGTCTGAGCGCAATCGTCCGATCTTGCGCGCCTTTGTATGCTCAATCAGGTACCGCGGAAGTTCCGATGAGACTGCTCCGGCGTCCGCCCACTGCCGCCACCCGGCGATCATGTAGATTTCTTCGGCTTTCGGTTTCTCGAGTAACTCGACTAACTCATCCATATCTCACCTCATGTCCTGCGTTGTTGTCCTCGATCCGTAGTTTCCAGACTGTGACACGACTGCAGAGTAATCTCATTTTACGCGTTGTTGTCAATCGCGATTGGCGCCTTCACTCGCCCGTGCTGAATCTCAGGAATCAACATGAGTGTGGCCAGCAAAATCAGCGCTGCACTGATCCAGCTCAGTGCGCCGAGTGACAGTGAGTTCAGCAACTGGTACCCAACGATGGGCGCCACGACACCACGAACCCCGGTGAGAAAGGTGTGCACCGACATATAGTCTGCCACCCGAGCTGGCGGAGCGAACTTGGTCACCCACAGGCTCCATGCGAGGTCGCCGCCAGACGCCGCCACTCCGAATATCGCAGCACCTGCGATCAAACCGAGCGCGCTATTGCCGGTGAAGAACGTGGCGATGCCGAGGGCAAAACCAACATTGAGCACCATCCGCAACACGAAGAAGTTGGCGCGATCAAAGATCAAACCCCATACGGGGCCCATGACCAACCGCGCAATTCCGGGAACTACGCTGGTCAGCAGCGCAATGCTCTGCGCATCCAGTTGCAGCCCATAGATCGGGTTTGCCAAGTATTCGATGCGCATCGGCGTCATCATCAGGTTG
>Ga0118677_10009883_pt1 | contig 14751 bp, 11 predicted proteins | sample AliMusrvi5mmetaG_FD_86154 | JGI IMG/M metagenome (GOLD analysis project Ga0118677, IMG submission 86154)
TTCTGCCAAGCCTGTCGTTCCACTTGCCAGGCCTGTCGTTCCACTTGCCAAGCCTGTCGTTCCACTTGCAGCCTGGCATTTTCCCGGCACAACCGCTTGGTATAAGCAGCGGAGAACGCGCCCGACCGCAGTTTTATCGGGTCGGGAATATCGGCCAATAATGACAGGGGCTTCGGCATTCCGAGCCCTTGTTAGCAGGGAAAATCCCCCGTGTCCCGCACAAAATGACCCCAGCCCAAACTTTTCTCCGCAGGGGCACCGAATATTTACCTTGAAGAACCTCCCATGGTCGAGAAAGCTGCCGTCCCAGCCCCCACTGCCGAGGAAATCGCCGCCCGTCGCGCCGAATGGCTGGAGGAAAGGCGTGCTCATCCGGTTGTGTCGCTGGGTTTGTCCGGCACGGTCTATGACCATAGGGCGACGTTGCTCCGATGGACGCATGGCGGGGAAGAATACGAAGCGTGGAGCAACCTTGACTTTAATGTGATGAAAGACACGAACTCAGTAGAGGTTGGCAGCAGGACATATCTCATTTTTATGATGATAGGAGATGAATCCACCACGCCGCGCATCGTCAAGTCTGGAGTTATCATTGCGTCCAAGGTTCCGACAATCCCTCCGATTCCAAAAGAACCCGGCTTTGTGCTCGTCAAGGGAAACCCGGAGAACCTGGTTGCGACTGGCGGTATCAGGAAGCTCCATGAGCTATACAGAACTCACAAAGCTCAATTTGACGATGCCTACAAACAGCGATTGCGTTACGAAGCGGCCGCCAATGCATGGGAGAAAGAGCATCCGCCGCAACCCGAGAATGTGACGATCCGCTGGTGGCGCGGCAAACGTGCCCCCCAACCGGGTCCAGATGGGCAATCTGACACGAAGGCGAAAGGAGCCACGCCATGAAGCCTGTCTTGTTACTGCTCGGATGCCTGATTTGTCCGGCGCGTGCCTTGGAACCTGGCGTGCCCGATCCCCACCCCACGTTCGAGCAACATGGAATTGATACCGACTCCGGCCTCCCAATATGGCGATTCGACTGGACCGGCACGGAAGGCTGGACTTACTTCATCCAATGGTCTGACGATCTCGTCCATTGGCACTATCTCCCGGTGATTGATTCTGGAGTTGTGCACGATCCGATTGACAGCACTACGGATGCGTCCAAGCATTTTCTTCGCTCGCGGTTCACTAACATCCCGACCTCCAATCCCAATCTCGCCGACTTCGATGGCGACGGGATTTCCAATATTGATGAACTGACAGTATATTACACTGACCCGTTTGATCCCACTAACGGCAATCCGTTGTTGGCCATCGATTCGGACGGAGACGGCCTTTCTGACGCGGCCGAGGCCCTTCTTGGCACCAGTCCGCTGCTTGCGGATTCCGATGGCGACGGCGTCCCGGACAACATCGACGCGTTTCCGCTCGATCCTACCCGGCACTCACTCGCGATTCCAGATCCCACTGACACAACGCCCCCCACCGTGACCCTCGACTCGCCTTCAAATGCGCTGCAAGTATCAGGCCCTTGAGCCCCCCCCCTGTCGCCAATCTAGCATCAACCCCCTCTCGCTATCCATGTTCCGCAAATCCGCCGCCTCATTCTTGTCACTGGCCTTGCTGCTGCTTGTGTTGCCAACTCCCTGCCAGGGGGCTTTTGCGGTTCACAGCGCCGACCAGCCCAGACTGCCCTCGTATCTTGGAAAGGACCCCTGCGAATGCAGCGCATGCGACGCAATTTCGTGGAGTGTTGACAAGGTGAGCATGAATTTCCGCACAGGGCTCACGGTGATGGGCAGGGTTCCGCCCTGTGGTCCGGTTGTGTCGATAGACCTTCAGTTCAACAGCCAGGACCCCGGCAGCGACCAGGTTCCCTGCGGTGCGAAGTGGTCGTTTTCTTATCTCTCATGGATCACGGTGACGACCGGGGTTGACGCCCGCGTACGGGACGGGGATGGTCGCATCGAGAGATTCACGCCGCCGTCGGGGGGCTATCCAAAGACCTATCTATCACCCCCCGGCGACTTCCGCATCCTTGTTGAAACCGCGTCAGGAATCTTCACGCTGACCCAGACGGACGGGACCGCATATCATTACGGCACACCTGGCGCAATGTCGTTCCCGCCACCAAACCCGCTGCTGCTGGACATCACGGACATCCATGGTAACGCCCTTACCATAACTCACACCTCAACCGGCGAGATAGGCACCGTTACCCACTCCGCGCTCACAGGTGGCCTGTCGTGGGATTTTACCTGGACGGATGCTGCCTTGGAAAGCGGCACCTGCCGGAGAATCACGCAAATTGCCGACCCGTTTGGGCGCTTCGCATCATTCACCTATGACCCTGCCGGGAACTTGCAGACAGCCGTCGACATGGGAGGCAGACACTACGGCTTCGAGTATGTGACAAAACCGATGGAATCGGTGGCCGTCGTGACCGGAAGCGGCTCCCCGACGGTAGCTCCGGAATTGTTTATCTCCACCATCACCACTCCAAAAGGCACGACCGCCGTGCAGACTGAACCGGCCGACGGCACCGCGAGCGCGTTCGACACCATCTGGCCCGATGCAAATGCCGCAATGGGGCGCAACCACCGTATCACCATTACCGACCCCGAAAACAATGCAGAAGAATACTTCTACTCGGCCAATGCCCGGCAGACGTGGCACCGGGATGCAACCCAACTCGCAGCGGCCGTGGCCGATTTGGACAATCCGAAGGGCTGGACCGGTCCCCTCACCTCCTATTCCGAAACCCTGGTCGGCCAGCGCGGCCAGACAACTGCCTCAAACCTGTCCTCGACCGGCGACCCACTTCCACTGTTCTCCGTTGGTGGCCACGATACCGCCACCGGACAGGCGACCGCTGTTACCGACGCCGCCGGCCAGACAACCTGGCGGATCTATTACCAATCCCCGGATGATGCGGCAGGGAAACTCCAAAGCCTCCGCCTGCCGAAATCCAACAACGTGGCGGCCACGGATTATGAAATCCGCTACACATACACCAACGGCGGTAAGGATCTGTTGTCGGCGAAGCGCAACCTGGGTGGAGTGGAGAAAACCCTCGCCGCCTACACCTATTACTCGGACCGCAGGCCGCACACGGTCACGGACGCCACTGGCCGCATTTTAACATTCTCGTGGAAAACCAACGGACTGCCAGATTCCGTCAGCGACTCTGTGACAGGGGACACCGTCACCTTCACCTATGATACCAACTCGTATCCGTCGGCGGTGAAGATCAATGATGAGATCGTCCTGAGCACCGCATATGACACCCAGGGCAGGCTCCTTTCGGTCATGAACGCGGCGGGACTGCTGTCAAGTTACCAATACGACCCGCTCGACCGGATCAACCGCGAGTTCACCGGCGATGTGGACGAGATGAATGGCTCCTTCACTTATCGGGTGTGGCAGTGCTGTTACGTATCAGAAACAACCTCTGGCAAGAGAACCGGCGGCGCGGATACCGTGCTCGAACGCACTCTGTTTCGGCACGACGGCCGCGGACTCCTGACGCGATCGACCGATACAGCCGGTCATGTCACCCAATTCGGTCACGACGCAGGCGGACGAATGAATTCCCTGATCGACGCCAACGGGCACACCACCTCATGGCTTTACGACGAATTCGGGCGCTTCGTGACCAAGACCTATCCCGACGAAACATTTGAAAGCGTGACATGGGATCCGGCCAAGCCGACCCAACCGCACCATGTCACCAACCGCATGCACCAGAGTACTTGGCTCGGGTTCGACGAACACGGCCTGCCCACCCGGACATGGGGGCCTAACGAGGACCCGGAGGACGCCCCGGATTTCAACATCACTAAAACCCGGGACACTTGGGATCGTCTCGAAACGATCAAAGACACGGTCTATGCTGCGGGCGTCCATCACCTCACTCATGACTTAATCGGACGCGTCACGGAACTTGATGGACCCTGGGATGAAGACACCATCACGTGGACCTATGACGATGCCAACCGCAAGGTCACCCGCGAAACGCCTGGCAGTGTCACCATTGAGACCACTCGTGACGCATACGGTCGCCTCGATTCCCTTGTCGATCCGCTCGGCAGTTACGACATGGGCTATGCCGGTCTGTCCGACATGCTCACCACCGTCACCCATTCCGGCGGATTCAACACCGCATTTGAATACTTTGGTGAGAACCTTGGCCATGCCCTCAAAAACATCCTCTCGAAGAAGGGCACGCAGGAGATCGCCCGCCATGACTATACCTATGACTCGCTTGGGCGCATTCAGACATGGAAGCGCAGCGTGCCACTTGCCAACCCCGGCACCACCAACGAATACGAGTGGACGATGACCCACGACTTTGCCAGCCAACTCACCGGTGTCGTTGAAAAGGCCCTGTCCGGTACTATTCGCGGTGGTTGGACCTATGGCTATGACCCGGCCGGGAATCGCTATTCCTCCATGCACAGCGCCGAAGCTGGCAGCACCGCCACCGCCACAACTGCCACCCATAACGACATGAACCAAATCACTGCTCTCGGCGGCGGTGGAACCACGCGCGTAGCCGGTACGTTGAGCAAACCGGGCAGTGTCAGCGTGGGGCTCGCGGGTCAGGGTGAGCACCCGGCCCGCATGCTGGCCGGCAACCGCTTCGAGGCCGAAGTCAGCCTGCCCTCTGGCACCAGCACGTTTGCGGTTGAAGTCGTCGATGAATCTGGGAATCGCTCAAGTTACCGCTACACCGTGGCCACCGACCCGCAGGACGCTCGCGAATTTTCCTATGACGACGCCGGCAACCTGACGGGCGACGGTGTTAGGGCATACGAATGGGATTCCCTCAGTCGTCTGAAAAAGGTCACATGGGCCGACGGCGTGACCACGGAGTTTAAATACAACGCCCTCGGCCAGAGGGCAGAGCGCATTGAGACGAACGGTTCCACAGCAGTTCACCATTACTATCTATACGACGGCATATCCCTCGTGGAGCGCCGCACCGGCACCGACCCCGACGCAGCCACAACCGACCGCCGCTATTTCTCCAACGGCGAACAACGATGGGATGGCTCCGCGTGGCAAAGCTATCACTACTGCCGCGATCACCTCGGCAGCGTCCGTGAAGTTCTTGCCTCCGACGGCACCTTGGTGGCCCGCTATGACTACACGCCCTATGGCGAGCGCATCACCCGCTACGAGGCAAGCGGCTATACCGCCTGCGACATCGGGTACACCGGCCACATTACCCTGCATGGCCCCTTTAGTGGACAGTCTGAAATCATTCTAGCTCACTTCCGAGCTTGCGATCCGGAGTTGGGAAGGTGGCTCTCCACGGATCCACTACATTACGCAACAAATAGCATAGCCGAACTTCTACCAGAAGGGTCCAATCTTTACGCCTATGTTGGAAACTATCCTATTGGTAGTGTTGATGTTCTTGGCGCGGATAGATGGATTGTTTCCGTAGGACACCTTGCCACCGTAATAGAAAACCCGTCCTGTGATACGGGGTACACAAGATTTGAAATGAGTATTGCGGGTCTTAGCAAGACCAACGTAATCAAACCTGATGGACCTCCAAGCGCAAAATCAGATAAAAATGAAGATAAGGTGGCGATTGCAGCAATTGAAGCAATGGATTTGCACTGGTATGATTACGGCCCACTTTGCATGAATTGTCGACATTACGCGAACATCTTTGCGGTATTGGGAATGGCAGATGTGGAGGCAACTTGGAAAGTCGGCATACCGCTATTCTCAGGAAGCATAATCCCAGAGAAGCGTAGGCCACAGCGACCACCTAAGCACTTATGACATCACCTGTCAGATACGCCGCTGATAACACCTAAATGCGTTAAAATATGTATTACGCAGAAGGCAAATTTGAAAAATCGGCGCATTATCACAATAGCTTGACGAACCAACTAGCCCAGGCAATAATTTCATAAAACTCACCATCGGCCAGAATGAACATCTCACAAACACCTCCTGCGGAAAGTAGACTGCGAATTTGCAAGCATGTGTGGCCCCTGCCTGTCGCTCTGGCACTCTTTGCTTTGATGGGGCTTGCTCGATTGATGGGAGAAGATGTGTTTCTCGCGACTCATTTCATTTTCGAGATTGGGATTACTGTTTGCATGCTCGCTTCCGTGGTATATACCGTTAGACTTTGGCGGATAGGAACGAACGGAATCCCACGATGGGTATTCTTTCTTAATCTTTTTTTTGGTCCGTTGATATTTGCTGCGCAGCTTATTGCGTCCTTTTGTCACGCGCCGAAGTGATGTCATATGACAATGTGCCTACATACCTAACAGCAATTTCCCACCTTAAGTAATTGGTCAAGAATCATTTTGGCCGAACTGGCATTTTCTATTTCATATTACGGGATTTGATTTTACACGCAACCAAAGACGAAGATCGGGATGATCACCCATTTCGCACGACAATCGTCCACTGGACAAAAAAGAAGAGTGCTAACAATACGTGGCGGGACAACCGGCGTGAGCTTCTTAGTCTCATTACAACCTCCTTTCAATATCCACCGGTGCCATCCCATTTAGCGATAGATTATCACCCCATCCACATCTCCAAATCCGCCATCGCCGCCCTGACGTTGCCCTTGGCCCCTTCCGCGATTTGGCGGGTGATTGAGATGGGAGCGCCCCAGCGCCGGGCGAGGAATGCCGCGAGAGGCTCGTTGTCAGGCGGATGGAGGCGGACTGATTGGAAGCGGGTCTGGAAGCGTTCCGTTAGGCTGGTCAGGTCAAGGTTGGTGGTGCCGAGGAACGCGTGACCCGGCCTCATGCGGTCGAGGTAGGAGAGGAGCATGTACTGGGCGTCCTTCGAGCAGCGGTCGAGTTCATTCACCACTTTGATAGCCCACGGGCCGAACATGGAAGCATAGGCGAGTGAACGCGTCCATTCGCGGGCAAGTTCGAGTCCCACTTCCTTGCCGTTCACGTCCTCGATGGCGGTGGGGTGGCTGGCGAGCGTGCGGGCGATCAGGTTCACCAGACTCGTCTTGCCAATGCCGGGAGCACCTGAGATCAGGAGCTTGAGCGGTTGGTTTGGGTTGGCCCTGAGCCGTTCCGCTTTCCGCAGCAACACTTCCGCCACCTTGCCCGCCTGCCCGACGAAATCCGCAGGACAGGACGGGACGAAGCAGGTGGGTGGGACTGGTGGCTTACGCGGCATCACCAGCCTCCTTTCTGACGCGCATACTCATCAGCATGTCGGCGATGGCCACCGCGCCTTTCCGATAGACAACCACGGCCAGCAACTCACCATCCACATACACGGCCCAGAACCGTGAGTGGCGGTATTTGCGGATTTCGATCATGACCATGCCTCCCTTCTGGCGCGTGCATTGAGGTCGCGCAGCGCGATGCCGTATTTGGAGGCGGTAGCCTCCGGGTTGCCGTAGCGGCGGAAGTGGCGTTTGACCAAATTCCAGTCGGGTTCGGTGGCCGAGTCTGGCAGGTCAGCCAAAGGATCGAAGCGGGGGCAGGGTGCCGGTTCTTCCGGCGTTTGTTCCAGGGTGGCGAGTCGGCGCAAACTCTTCAATCCGCAATCCGAAATCTTCAATCCGCAATTGGCGAGCGGGGCCCCGCCGGCGAGTTCGGCAATCCTGGCATCGACAATCTCGCGGATCAAATCCACGGGAATCTCGGTGATCGAATAAACGATGCCGCTCAGGCTTTGCAGCCCCAGCAGTTTCTTCATTTCCCGGCGGGCATCGCGGGGGCTGTCGGCTTGGAGGCGGTCATCAAAGACAATCTCGTTGCCGCGACTGGCTATCAGTTTGTAGGTGCGTTTCATGGTGGTGTCAGTTTTTGGTTTCAATGGTTAGGGTGGAGAGTGCGCGTTCAACATCGGAGGCGCGGAAGCGCACGGCCCGGCCGATCTTGATGTAGGGGATGAGTCCGGCCTCTCGCCAACAGAAGAGGTTGCGTTTGCTGACGTTCAGCCACTCACACAACTGCCGTTCATTGAGCAGTTGCGGTGGCGGCGGTGGCGGGAACCACGAGGATGAGTTGTATGATGCCGTCTCAGTGGCGGCGATGCGGATGGTTGGTTTCATTACAAGGTGACAGATAAAATGTAGAGAATTAGCTTGGTTGTGAGGATTTCGGTGGTATGGTGGAGACATGCGCAGGTCAAGATGGCTGGCGGGTTGGAAGGGATCGGCGACGAAACCTGTGATCTACCACTGTGTTTCACGGGTGGTGGATCGGCGGTTTGTGTTTGAGGAGAGAGAATGCGAGGCGTTCCGGATGTATATGCGGATGTATGAGAATTTTTCTGGCTGCCGGGTGTTGTCGTATTGCGTGATGTCGAACCATTTTCACCTACTGCTGGAGGTGCCGCCGATGGTGGATGGTGGGTTGAGTGATGAGGAGCTGCTGGGACGTCTTGGCGGGCTTTATTCGGAGGTGGTTGTGGCTGGTGTGGCAGCGGAATTGGCGGAGGCGAGGAAGACTTCTATTGGCGCTGAGGAAGCTGCGGGTGGGGATCGGGTAGGAGCCATTCATGCTCGATTTACATACCGGATGCATGATTTGAGCGAGTTCATGAAGGGCTTGTTGATTCGCTTCACGCGGTGGTTCAACCGGGTGCATTCGCGGACAGGAACCTTGTGGGAAGAGCGGTTCAAGAGCGTGATCGTGGAAAGTGGGGTGGCAGCGCGGACGATGGCAGCCTACATCGACCTCAATCCGGTGCGGGCGGGGATGGTCAAAGACCCGGCAGATTATAGGTGGTCAAGCTATGGGGAAGCGGTGGGCGGCGGGAAGAAAGGGAACGGAAAGAAGGCCCGCGAGGGCTTGGTGCGGGCCTATTTTTGCGATCAGGGAGTGGGGTTCGAGGCGGAGAAATGGCGGGAGGTATCGCCCCTATACCGGCGCTTGATGGGGTTGGCCTTGGGACGCAAGCCAGGGCGTGCCGAGGTGGCTGGAGAAGGAAATCGTGCGAGCCAAAACACGCGGAACACGGCGGAAATGTTAGAGAGTGAAGACAACGGAACGGTCTTGAAGGATCTCGGAATTGCAAAGATATTGCATTGCAGAGTCAGGTATTTCACGGACGGGGCGGTGATCGGAAGCAAGGAGTTTGTGAACGAGGCGTTTGCCCGGGCACGGGAGCGATTCAGCGCGAAGCGCAAGGATGGGGCACGGGCCATGAAGGGCAATGGCAGCGGCGTGAAGGGATTGCTGTGGAGTGCCAGGGATCTGCGCGTAAGAGTCTGACAAGCTGAATTCGAGCCTGCGTCTTTCGGGGCACTTCAAACTTTGAATCTGCTAGGCTGTGAGCTGTGGAGGAGGGGGGGTGGATTTTGGATTTTGGATTGGGAGGGAGCTGTGCGCTGCCCTCGGGGAAGGCGAACGTCGAACATTGAACGTTGAACCGAAGAGGGCTGCGCACGGAGGTGCAGCCAGTCGGCCACCAAGCACGCAACGGGGTTGCGGCGCGGTGTAAAACCGTTCAGCGCCGGGCCGATGGGGTGGTGGTTTTAGCCACAATCCACCCCCTTCGCTACGCGGTTTGCTATGCTGTATTGTAACTTGTTGGAATTACTTGGAGTTGCAAATGTGACGATCCTCCCGCGAGGACGTTGCCTCTGACTGCAGCGGCTCATTCTCTGCTGGCAAACACCGTTCACGGGAAATTGGCTTGCGGAACGGGCTTGGTTCGGTGAGCCTCGGGGCATGGAACATCATGTGTATTTTTGGCTGAAGGACGAATGCAAGAGCGCTGCGGACCGGGCAGTGTTTGAGCAGGGACTGACGTCGCTATTTGACATTTCGCTGGTGGGTGGCGGGCGCTGGGCTGTGCCCGCAGCGGTGATGCTGCGGCCGGTCATCGACCAGTCGTGGGACTACGCGCTGACGATGCAATTTGCCAGCGTGGAGGAGCAGGATGCCTATCAGGTGGATCCGCAGCACCACGTGTTTGTGGAGACATTCAAGAGTTGGTGGGCGCAGGTGCAGGTACGGGACTTGGCATGAGCCGCCGCCGCAAGACCCCATCCGATGGCACGCAAACCCACAGCCAAGCCGGTGGCGGCCGGGGCATTTTTGCCAATGTCGCGTGCCGAGATGGACGTGCTGGGTTGGAGCGAACTTGACGTTCTCATCATCACCGGCGACGCCTATGTGGATCATCCGTCGTTTGGTGCAGCGATGATCGGCCGGGTGTTGGAGGCGGACGGTTTCCGGGTGGGCATCGTCGCCCAGCCCGATTGGAAGTCTCTGGAAGCCGTCACCGTGATGGGCGCTCCGAGGCTATTCGTGGGGGTTACGGCGGGCAATCTCGACTCAATGGTGTCCAATTACACCGTCGCAAGACACAAGCGAAAACTCGATGTTTATAGCGCCGGTGGTGTGCCGGGCCGCCGTCCTAACCACGCGGCGGTGGTCTATGCACAATTGGCGCGGCGGGCGTTTCCCGGTGTGCCGGTCGTGCTTGGCGGGATTGAGGCAAGCATGCGGCGGGTGGCCCATTACGACTATTGGGAGGACAAACTTCGGCCATCTATACTAACGGACTCGAAGGCGGACCTGCTGGTGTACGGCATGGGCGAACGGGCGGTGCGGGAAGTCGCCAGCCGCCTGCGTGACGGGCGAAGGGACTTGGGTGGCATCGCGGGCACGGCGGTTTTGCTAGGTGCGAAAGCCAGTGCCTCCGCGGATTTTTCCAAGTGCATTATGCTGCCGTCGTGGGAGGACTTGCAAGCGGATGTGCGGCTGCTGCTGCCTCTAACCAAGGTGACTGAAGCGCAGCAAACCCCGTATTGCGGCAAGCGCTTGGTGCAGATGCACGGGGCGCGGGCTGTGGTGATGGAACCGCCAGCAATGCCGGTGGACGGGCCGGAGTTGGACGCCCTGTATGAATACCCGTTTCAGCGGGCGGCGCATTCGTCCTATCAGGATCCGGTGCCGGGATTTGCGACTATCAAGGACTCGGTGATTGTTTCGCGAGGCTGCGCCGGGGGCTGCACGTTCTGCGGACTGGGTCTGCATCAGGGAAAATTTCTATCAAGCCGCAGTGTTGAATCGGTGTTGAAGGAGGTGAGACGCTTGGGTGAACTAACATCATTTCGCGGAACGGTGTCGGATCTGGGCGGGCCGACGGCTAACTTGTACGCAGCGAGGAATGGCCATGTGGAGGAGTGCCGGGAGTGCCACCGGCCGAGTTGTTTGTGGCCGGGCATCTGTCCACATTTTGAGATCAATGAAGAGCCGGGGCTTGAGATGTTGCGAGGAGCGCGGCAGGTGCCCGGGGTGAAGCATGTGTTTGTACAAAGTGGCATTCGGATGGATGTGGCGTTGCGCACACCGGAGTACCTGCGCGAATTGGTGCAGCATCATGTGTCCGGCCACATGAAGGTCGCTCCAGAACACCTGCAACCCGACGTGCTGCGGCGGATGCGAAAACCCGCTGGGGATTTTCCGGCGTTTATGGCAAAATTTTCCGAACTCAGTGCACTTGTCGGCAAACAACAGTACCTCGTGCCGTATTTTATTTCTAACTTCCCCGGCTGCACTGGCGAAGATATGGGCGTGGTTGAGGACTTCCTAAAACAGCAGCGCTGGAACCTCCAGCAAGTGCAGGATTTTATTCCGCTGCCGATGACCGCCTCCACCGCCATGTACGTCACCGGCCTGGATTTCACCAGCGGCAAGCCCATCCCGGTGGTGCGCAATGCCGGCGACCGGGAAAAACAAAAGATCATGCTCCGGCCCAATCAGCCAGCCGGCGCCAAATTTCCAACCACCCACTTCGATGCAGTGGACTGAATTCCTAGCAAGACCGTTGGCCGTCTGCGCCAATGTTTCGTGCGTCACCGAGGTGCGGGCCGGGTGCTCGATGTGGGGATTTTTGGTGCAGCCAACGAGGAGGAGGCGTGGGACCTGATCCAGCGAGAAGTTCTGGAAAAACTCGCCTGGCAGGAGTGAAACGCTTGAATACCGTAAAACGCCATGAATTCAACCCTTCCAATGATCCTTGCTTTCGTCGCTGTTGCGGCGTTGCCCAGTTATGCTGTTTCGGCTCTCATGCCTCTGCCGAAATCCATCACCCCAGGCAATGGCAGTTTGGTCATTCCGGCGGCAGCTCGCATCGTTGCGTTAGATCCAGCTCTCGAGCCATTAGCTAGAATTCTGGCATTCGATATTGAGCGGATGCTGCGGGTGAAGCTCGCCACTGGCCATACCCCAGTGGAGGCCGGCGACATTGTGCTGCAACTGCGGCCTGCCTCAACGGAACTCAAGGGAAGTGATGCCTATCGCATATCGGCGGATACGGCGGTGCTTGTCGAGGGTCGGACCTATCAGGCCGTGGCGATGGGGATGATGACGGTGCTGCAGGCATTGGAAAGCGATGGTGGCGGGTTGAAGATAGCGAGGATGACGGTGATGGATTTTGCCGACCGCGATTTGCGGGCCTTGCAGGTTTCCATCCGCGGCGGCTATCATTCGCCTGCTTGGGTCAAGAAGGTCATTGACCTGATGCGTTTCTACAAGGTGCGGGTGCTGCAGTTGCATACGTCCGAAGCCCTGTGGGTCGGCGCGGTCATGGACTCGAGCAATGGCGCTGATGCGAAGGTGCTGCGGGAGAATTCGGCCTGGAGCAAACGCGAGATGGAGGACGTCATCAGTTATGCCATCGAGCGCGGAGTGAGCCTGATTCCGCACAATGAGATGCGGCCTAATGATCCGTTCTGGCAGGCCGTGCTGACCCGGGATTTTACTCCGGGAGACCGGTTTGCCGGATATGTGGATGAGATCGATGGCAAAGGAAAATTTGAGATCAAGGGCAACCTGGCCGATGACCCTCGCTGGTGGAATTTCCTCAAGATCGTCAGCCAGCGGTCCCGCGACCAGTTTGCCAAGAGTTGGCCGGGGGGCAAACTGCCGTTCTATCACATTGGTCCGGTTTATGGCGAGGGCGGATGCAACGGCAAGGAGGCTGTGAGAATGTTAGGTTTTCTGATGGAGGACAATCCTGCCATCAAGATGATGTATTGGAACGGGCCGGGAGCGGATGATGTTGATATTAGCCCGCACAAGGCGAACATTGTGGTTGATTTTTACAGCAAGACATGGGGCGGGACACCTAGTGGCTTGCTGGCGGCGGGATACCAGCTTTGCAACACGTCATGGACGCCGCTTTACGTCCAGCCGGGAACCCTCAAGAAGGCGTTCGCTCAAGGCAAATGGATCCATGACGAGTTTGCCGTCACCCGCTTTGGCAAGGAGAGTCCCTTCGGGCTGCCGCTTGGTGAGAACGCCGATGATTGCAGCCAATATGCAAATCAAGTGGTCGGCAGTCTGCTCTCGACTTGGGACTTTGCCGGTGAGAGACAGGGCGACGGTCACTTGGAAATGATAGCTCCGAGCATCCCATATTACGCCGATCACGCATGGAACATGCAGGCATGGCCATATCCCAAAGGCTCGTATGAAAAGACTAAAGCTGCTTTCGATAGGATTTTCCCCCGCTCTTTGGTGCTTATTGCGGAACCGGTGGTGTCCCATCCGGTGGGTGGCGTAACTGCAAGCCAAGGCCGCTTCAAGGATGAGGTGGAGGTGACATGGAGTGAAGCGGATAATTTCCCAACAACCTATCAGGTTTTTCGGGCGGACGGCAGGGACGTCTCGCAGGCTAAAGCCATCTCGGCGAAGATGCCCGCCTCACTGGTGCTTGGTTTGAACCGGTACCATGACATCACGGCCAAGCCGGGACAGAAGTATGGCTATTGGGTGCAGGCCGAGAATGCCTATGGGGTTTCCGCTCTTCAAGCCAGTGTGGAAGGCTTCACTGGCGATGGGGTCGAGGTGCCTGCCAGTTATGAGGGGTTTGACTATCCGCCTGATGCGAACCTGGACGCACTCAATGGGGGCAGGGGCTTCAAAGACGCATGGTCGGTGAAACAGGCGAATATTCCTATCAAAATCAATTCCTTTGGCCTGACATATCCGGGATTACTGACAACGGGAAAATCGGTGCATTTTGAGATTTTGCACGATGAGAGCGAGGGCCGAAATCCGACGCACACCTCGGTGCTGCGACATCTCGCCTGTCCTTACGGGAAGTCCGGAACCGAGGTGTGGACCAGCGTGTTGATTCGTCCCGTTAGGAATACTTATACCACAACGATTTCCTACAACCGGATCTCAACGGGCAAGTTGTATGGCAGTTACTCCATTGCCGGGGTTCCTGCTGAGGACGGCAAGACCTATCTTGTGGTCACCCGCTCCAATTTTCAAAATGGCCCGGACCTGCTTACCACATGGGTTAATCCAATCCCCGGCAAAATGCCACTCGACTCGGAGGCCACCATGCAGTCCCGTCAGGAAGATAATAACGAAAGCGATATCCTCGCAATCGCCGTGGAGGCATATATCAAAGGCGGCGATGATATGGATGAATTGCGGATGGGGCCAACCTATCAATCCGTTACTCCCGTCGCCAAGTGAGGTGAACTTAGGGTGCTGTTAGTAATTCCACGATGCGGCGGGTGGCACCGTGGTGTGGCTGGAGCAGGGCGGTGGCGCGAGTGGTGGCGGCGAGGGCTGCGGCGGGATTCAGGGCGCGGCGGATTGCGGCGCACAGGCTGGGTGGGTCATGGGCGGTGAAAGCGGCGTTGGCGGCGACGAGTGATGAGGCGAGGGGCTGGAAATTTTCCATGTGAGGGCCGAAGATGACGGGTTTCCCGGCGAGGATGGCCTCGCAGGGATTTTGGCCGCCAGTGGCCAGAAAACT
>Ga0118677_10009884_pt1 | contig 14750 bp, 11 predicted proteins | sample AliMusrvi5mmetaG_FD_86154 | JGI IMG/M metagenome (GOLD analysis project Ga0118677, IMG submission 86154)
GCATTAAGCTGTTCAGCGATCCATTTAGACCCATCTGTTCCTTGTCCACTTTTCTCGAACCTGCTTTCTACGGGTTTTATCTTCTTTTCACGTGAAAACACCCTGATTACCAGGCAATCGACCTGCGGTATCACGACTTCGAGCATACGTTGCAGGCCGTCGTCTGCATCACGGTGTTGCTCGAGTGTGCCCAGCGCTCCGGTGAGGTCGAGCCGCTTTCGCCCCGTCAATTCGAACTCGCGATCGCTGCAGCGCTCCTGCACGACGCCGGCTACCTCAAGTCGCGGTCTGACGCGGATGGCACTGGCGCCAAATACACCCTGACCCACGTCCTGCGCAGCTGCGCCTTCGCCGCTTCCTACCTGCCCACGCTGGGAGTCAACGAACACGAAATCGCCAGCGTGCTGAGCGCGATCAACTGCACCGGACCCAACAACGAGATTGGCCGCCTGCAGTTTGACCATCCGATTGATTGCTTCATCGGCTGCGCCCTCGCCACCGCCGATCTGCTCGGCCAGATGTCCGCCCCGGATTATCCGCAGAAGCTCGAGGTACTCTTCGGCGAATTTCACGAGTCCGACAACTTCGTGGCGATGCCCCGCGACCGCCGTCGCTTCAAGTCTCCGCAGGACCTGGTCCTCAAGACGCCCTATTTCTGGACCAAGGTGATCCGTCCGCGCCTCGATTCGGAATTCAGGAAAGTTTACCGTTTTCTTGCGGTGCCCTACCCTGACGGTCCCAACGCCTACCTCGACGCTGTCGAGCGGAACATCGCGATCGTCCGCGAACACACCGAAAAGAAAGACCGACCGCCGGGCTGAATTCCACTGCAAGCCGGGCATTCACCATGCTCGCCACTTGCACATCCTCGGCCCTCCAGGGGATCGAGGCCGCGTTGGTCCACGTCGAAGTCAACGCCGGCGAAACGGGCGACCCGAAACTTTTAATCTTGTTAGTTATTTTATCCTTATTGCAGTTGCCTGACGCGTCTGACGGAAACCGCGCGATTGTGCGGGTGCGCGGTAAATGACTACGCCAACATGACGCCAGGAGTCACTCGGTTAACATGTAGAGCCAAACCCTCTCGAATAAGGCAGCATTCTTATCTGCAATCACCGTAGTGTGAGCCTTCTTTGACTCCAGTTTTCCGCCGGGATAATCTGTAGTGAGATTGTGCGAGTGTTGATACGGATATGTCGAGCGATCCACATCGACAAGATGCCCGAACTTTCCGAGCCCCAGTGCTTCGACGTTTTCTAGGCATTGTTCAGGCGTGCACCCTTGATGGTCCTGCTGGTGATTGAAAAAGAAGAATCGATCTTTAGGTGTCGCCGAAACCTGGGAATACCACTGTGCCGGCCTGTTAAGGGCGACGCTGTAGTCTTTAGGAGCGCCGGTGCCGATGACCCGAGCGACAAGGTGCGTCACTCCAATCAAAGCTGCGTGACCGCCACCCTGAGACTGGCCAGCCACAGCGAAGGACGACCATTTCAGTTCGCCAGAGGCAGTCAGAAATTGTCCCCAATCCTCGCGTGGCCGAATCCTCTTCAGATGCATCAAGAGCTTAATCAAGCGGTTCTCTATGCTGTCCGTCCTGCTAACTGCGATTTGGCTAGTTTTACCTCCTGTAATAATGGCCATTCGAAAATCCCTAAAAGCGTTGGGATCGGGGTCGTCCCTGCAAATCGACGCAGGCACATCGTCCGGATACATCAGAAAGATCACATGATAACCGTAACGCGCTGCTAGTTGGCAGAATCTTACAGCACCCTTTCCGGTCCCGTTTGTTCCAGGGATGAACAGTAGGAGTTCATGACGGTCTGCAGGTGCTCTTGCGTCATGCGCGACAACTATGTCCCGATCCACATAGACATAATGCGGATTGTTGAAGGCGGTTATCTCACGATCAGTGTCACTGGGTTTGACCGGGATCCCGTTGAGTGCCTGAAATGTTAACTCCTGTTCCCTTGGTTCCGTTCCCATAGCACTATGAGCCAACGTGAATGCGATAAGAGAAAGACACGATCTTAGGAGAACCGGCCATAGTGGATCAGTACTACGCATGGAGTAGTTCAGAGCTTCTTTTTGGGGCCTAAACGACTCTGCTACTGTCTCGTACTTTTTGCCCTCTTGCGAGCGCCTGTTTCTCTTTCGAATTGCTGCCACAGGTCACCGATGGGCGGATAGACAAACCGCCATTGTGGTCGGTCGGCGTTTTGCCCCTCATCCTCGTCCCGAATTAGTGCCATACCCATCGCAATGCTGCCGTTAGGAACAAGGTCCAATACGGCTCCGGACTTGAAATGGATCCGATAAAAACGGCCTTTCTTGGACATCTCCTGCTGCATGATATATCGCGTGAACGCGAGGCATGTTGCCTTCGACACGGCGGGGCGAATCTCCTCCAAAGCAGCGTCGAGCCAAGCCTCGATATCACCAGCCGTTGAAGGCATGCGCTTCCAAGCACTCTCGCGCCATCTCTGCCATTCTGCCGCGGTTGCGTCCGGACTCGGCCGTCCCACTAGGCGAGGCTCCGAAATGACTGGTTTACCTCGCTCTTTGAAGCCCGCTGCAAACACCTCTATTTTTGAAATGAACCCGCGCAAATGCTCTCTTAGAGCACAACGCCGTTCCGTCGTCTCTTCACTATCGCCAACAATGGCCTGCTTAAGCGCACTGACATCTGCGGTCCATTTGCTAACGGAACGGCGGCTAAGTTCAGTCCGCTTTAACTCGTCAACGTCGCTTGCGACTTGCTTGCGAAGCGCTGCCAACTCGCCCCGCCTCTGCCGGGCCTTAGATTCGTAGGCATCCTGCGCCGCCACTTCCTTTATACGCCCGGCTAAGTTCTCGAAATTCTCGATTTCTTCGCTAAGGACACCACACCTAGCTTCGGCTGCGGCGATTCGCTCCCGTAGCGCCCCGCTTTGTTTGTCCTGTTCGTCTTCCTTCGGAAGCACCTCTTCTGGTCGTAGTGCCGAGCAGTTGTCTAGGATCGTCTCTTGAAACTCGTCGTAGCGCACAGCATGACTTCGCCCGCAACCCGTGCCACTGCGACCGGCATCGCAAATAAGGAATACCTGTCCACGCGGAGGCGGCCCCTTCGGCTGATAAGCCATTGGCGCACCGCAGTAGGCGCACTTTACTATCCGCGTAAATAGATTGCCCGCCCTGCTGACACGTCCGCCCTTCCATTTCCCTCGGTTACTCTTCAACAGCGCCTGGACTCGATCGAAAACGCCCTGATCGACAATGCGCGGATAGAAGTCTGGAACCGCATCGCCATTGGGCACACGTTGACCATCCACTCGATGATGGGGTTGGAATTCACCAACCACAGTCCGGCTCTCTAGAATTTTTTGGACATAACTTTCACGCCAACGTGGCGACTTACTAGGCAGGGCCTTGCCGTCTGAGGCACGTCTCCTCTGACTTAATGGAGGCACCCAATACGGACCGCGATTGAGGCGCTTGCAGATCAGGCCTTTGCCTAGACCCCGCAGTCTTAGATCGAAGATCACGCGGATAGCTGTTTTAGCGGCTGGAATTACTTCGAACGAGATCACGCACTGTTTTCCGTCTCGCAGTCCTGTGATCGGCTTGAGCCATTTTGGGCATGTCAAAGATTCGGGCCGTTTCTCCAACCGTGCGAGATTGTGTTTGGCCGCCCACGCATCCCTTACCCGAGCGGCCTTCTTGCTACTTTCGTCATGTGCTAGATTGACCTGCCCTACCAAGGCGTAAATGCGGCCATCTCGGGCGCATTGCTCGTCGTAAGTCATCTCCGGCGAGGTCGTGTGAATTTTGACCCCATTGCGAATGATGCTGCTTAGGACTTCGAAGGCCTCCCAAAACTCCAAACGAGTAATCCGGTCAATGTTTTCAACAACAAGAACGCTTCCCCTCGGCACCCGGCCTTTCTTTATTTCGGCAAGAAAATCGCCCAACGCACCGCCCTTAAGAATGTTTTTCCCTTTGTAGGCGCTCTTGCCTCTGTCCGCCATTCTGAGGGTGTCATCCAGCACGAGTCCGTGCTTCTTGGCATAGGCAGCCGCTAGCTCGAGCTGTCTCGGTTCCGACCGCCCATCTTCCTGCTCCTTCGTCGAAAACCGGATGTAAGAATAGACGCGTGGTCCCGTATTCACTGAGCGTGCTTTCGTCCGTCCCATGCACGGATTTCTACTTGGTGGGTAAAGGCAGGGAAAGCACAGAAGCGGGCATCCCACATGTCAGCACAGCCGAGGCATGCATAGTTGCTGTGCAATACCTGCCCTAAGCGCCCAAGGAATCTAAGGCTTCTGCCCTTCCCTTTGTTTCTAGTCTTCATGTTTTACCTAGGACGCAACGGGCACCCTGCTTGAGGGGGGCCATTAGAGGTTAAGTTTCAACGCAGCGGCGTTGATCTCGTCTTGGTTTATGCCGCAGTAGCGACGGGTGATGGATTGGCTGCTGTGTCCGAAGATTTCCATAAGCATGGCGATATCGTAGCCAGCCATCCGTAAGTGGTAGCCAAACGTCTTGCGCAGAGTGTGGGCCCCAAAGTGCCCAGTGACCCCGGCTTCGTCGGCCCACCCGTTGATTAGCTGGTTCAGGCGGCCAGTCGTTATCTTGCCCCCACCCTGGCGGCTGGGAAAGACGTAGGCCGCGCGGTCAACTCGGGACGATGCGCGCAACCAGTCTCCTAGCGCCCGTCGGGCGTTGTCCTGCAGCGGCATGGTGCGGCGCTTGTTGGTCTTTGTCTCCACGATGCTGACGCGGAGTGCGATGCTGCCATCGTCTGTGAGCACATCGCCCCAACGGAGCCCGAGAAGGTCCGTGCCACGAAACCCGGTGTGGATGCCAACCACGAACAGCGCGAGATCGCGCGCCCGATGGGCCAGCACGCCCTTCATGGCGGTGATGTCCCGCTTGTCCCGGATAGGCTCCACAGTGCAAGAGCCCCTGCGCGGGCGAGGCGCAGGGGCGATAGCAGTCGGTTCGCGTTTCACTTAAGGGCGAACCCGTCCTTGGACTCCTCGACAAGCTTACGCCCGACGAGGTAACGCATGTGGCCGATCACGCGGGGCACACCTAGCTTGGAGGCCTTGGCGATGTCCGCTACGGTCTGCGGCTTCTTAGTCATCACTGCGTTGATTCGGGCGGCTTGGGATCCTACCCGGTTCCCAACTCCGTCAACGGCGGGGGCAACCTTGCTAGACTTTGCTCCCGTTCCTTTCTCCTGGGTCGGCGGCTTCTTGTCGTCGTCGAGAACGTTAGTCGTGGTCTTGGCCGGGGGTGTCTTTGCTTTCGCTGTCATGTGGATACTCCTTTGGTTTAAGTTACTGCTTTACCACGTGGACCTTAGGTAAGTAGCAACTCGCGCCTAGGCACAAGTAACCCACTATCTGATACTTAAAGCGCGCCAGCAGGTTGCACACGAATCAGTCCCGAGCGCGACTTCGCGCTTTTCCATAGAATGCAGAACCCGCACCCGACTTTAGGCGGGTGTCATCGCGTTCTTACTTAGAATCCCAACTATTGCGGCGGCGGTTTGGCGTCTACTGCAGATCCGAGAACTGACTCCGGCCATCGCGTGAGAAATAGTCCCTCAGCACCTTGGCTCGCTCAACGACAATCTCGTCCTGCGCCTTCAGGGCAATGCGGAGAATCTTGAGCGCCTCCTCCTCTTGATAGAAATAAGCCCGTTGGCTGCTACGGATGATCTCCATCGTGAGCTCCAATCCCTGTAAGGCCGTGTCGATGTCCGTTTCTGCCAAATTCGCAAAGTGCGGCATCCAAAGGTATTGGCCTTCGTGACGTCGCGAAAGCTTTAGTGCCTCGAGCATTTGGGTGGCCGTCCACTTCGAGTCTAGTTTCTCAGCATTGAACCACCACACGAACGCGCCCATTTCGTCTTCATACCCCTTACCCTTGGCGGCCTGTGCGGTTGAGAGTCGCCACCTCCAGAAATCAACGATGCGGCCGGCGGTAACAGGATCCACCTTGTCCGTCTGCTTGAGCGAGTGGCCCACGAAAGCCATGACTTGTGCGCGAATATCGTCGTTGGCTTTGCCGTAGAATGCGCCGAGGAGATCCCCCTCAACAGTAAAGTCGAGATGGCCCCACCAATACAGGTTCACGAGATAATTGCCCAACGCTACCCGAGGATCGTTGTTGTGCTTGGTCTTAGCCTTGACCGACATCTCGCTGATCGCGCGCCTGAACTGCGGTTCCATCAGCTTGAGCACGTTCCAGTCCGGATTGGTGTGAGTAATGAATGTGGACCATGCGACTGCGTCCAACTTAGGTTGCGCGGCTCCGGGAAAAATGAGGTCACGGTTTCGCGTGAACCACACCGCATCCCAATAAATTAGCCGGGCGGCTGAACTGCCGTAAACGCTACGAATGGTCAGCGTCGGCTCGACCGTCGGCTTCAAATGTTCCTCAAGCAGCTTCTGCGACTCGTCCGGCAGACCCTTCCAATCTTTCGCGTCAGTGACCGCGTTACGAACCCACCAGATGTAGCGGAAAACCGCGTGGAAGGCTATGCCGCGAACCGTGTTCAGAGAATGGTCATAAGGGCCCATCACCCGCTCATCGTCGCCATGCTCGGCACTATCACTGATTCTGGGGTCCGGATCCCCTGCAAGTTTCACAAGCAACTCCCAAACGGCGTCGCGCTCTGAGAGGGGGAGCATGTGTTTATTTTTCCGGAGAAAGCCTTCGATGAGATGCCCCAGGGCTAAACGCGCGCGGATCCACCGCCGCCGTTTTTCGGTGTTACGGGTAAGCTCGTCCTCCACATCGGTTTCATCGTCAGGTTGGTCGAGCATCCAACGAGCGAGCTCCCATACCTTGGTCAAAGAGGCGGCCGGCCCCTCTTTCATGGATTCCCAAAGCGCGTTAAAATAGGCCGAGATATACTCTGGATCCAAACCGATGAGTTCATCAGCTCGTGCGACGTAAGCCTCGAGACTCTCACTGACAGTGACCTTGAATACGTTGGCCATTCCCTCCCGCGAGGGTGCCTTCCAATGCTTGTTTGTGGGCGACCATGTGCGAACGTGCTCAATCTGTTTGTGTAGGGTAAGTGCCTTAAAGTCTGGCAACCCCATCGGGCTTGTCGGCCCCATCGATTCTACGCCACTCGACCATGCATGGAACCCGGGATGACTTGGTTGCCCAAACTGGGCGGTCCATTTGTCGTAGTTGGCTTTGAAATCGGGGGGTAGCTGCTCTTTGATCCAGTAAAGCCGCTTCATCCGCCACCGATTCAACCAACCTTCGTCAACTTCCCCTTCGGCTAACTCCGGACCTTCCATTATCCAGCCAAGAATCTTTTTCTGTTGCGGATCCTTAAGTTTCAAGAATGCGACTTGAAGCAGCTGCCCATACTCCAGGTCGAATCGCCCGGAGATAATGCGGTTCTTGTTCACCAGCATCGTGGTCAGGCGGTGAAGGCTGGCCTTCTCCACGCACGACCGAGTCCAATGCATTTCCAATCGACGGAAAATATCGGACTTAAATTCTGCTGTGATGCTCAGAAGTGCCTCCAAGTCCATGGCACCGGCCGCGGTGACTTCGTTTCCGACATCCCGGATCGCCGTTACTAACGGAGTGAGCTCATCGAAAATGGAGTTTTGGCTGCTATCTTCAATGGACGGATGCCAAAAACTAGACCCATCGTAGCCCATCGGGGCTGTGGAAGATTTTCTACGCAACCTAGCGTATCGGTCCAGCACACGACAAAGTGTCAGTAGTGTTGCTGGCGGATGTGTCTCTGCCGCAACTGGGACAACGGCCTTTATCAGTTCGCCATACTCGTGAGCCTCAAGCCGGGCCTTTGGTTCGCCCAACGTGAACATCTCCCCTCTCTTCATTGCCTCAAGCTCCTTTGGGTCCGGGGGTAGAAAACTGAGCAAATTCTCAAGCATGCCTAAAGCCATTGCGATCCCGCCGCTCTCGATGACTTTGAGGAGGAATTTTGCGACTGCCTGGCCGTGATGACGAACTTCAGTTGTCGCGAGCCACTTCCTAATCCTCTTCACTACCACTTGCACGTGCTCCGCCGGCAGAGCCGCCGCGACTCGAAATAGGTTGTCATTTACATTCAGGTTTTCGGTCTCGGGCATCGCAGACACGATCTTCGCTGCCGTGGCCGGATCCAGTGCCGCGGCTTTCATGAGGTATTGGCTCTCAGACCAAGGTGAGTGGATTTTCGTATTTCCCTTCTTTCGAGGTGCCGGCGGCGAACGGAAGTATCCACCCTGATACAATACGGACAGCCACTTCGGGTCCGCCAAGTGAGAGAAAAAATAGGCGGAATCCGCGCCGCCAATGAGCAACGCTTGTATGCCTTCAACAGCCGCTGCCGTAACCCCCCGTTTCTCCCAATCCTTTATGTAGGCTTTAATCGCGGCCTTGTTTTCAGCGTCCACGGGAGCGAGACGTCTGTGCATGTACCGGACTAGGCGGGCGAGGTTTTCCGCAACAGACAACAGCGATACGTCCCCGCTTCGATGATGGGCGACACCGATGAAATACTGCCGTAGGTTCACCCATTCTTTCACAATCCTGTCCTGCTGATTCTGCGAAAAACTTCCGAACATCCGATCGAGACCCATCACCACATCTCTCTCTTTGTTTTTGGCGTAGATAATGTGATTTTCGTACCACTCCAAGTAGGCGTGTGTCGCACCAAGAAAGGACCCCAACGGCGGATCAATTTCCCCGACCCATGAGCCTTCGACATATGAGGCAGACTTGGACTTAGCCTCATTCCATTCCTTCCCGAATCCGTCTGTCTTGTCTTTGTAATTCTCTTCCCCTTGCTCATAGAGGGTTTCCGTCGAAGTTTCCCTCATGTGGAGTTCAAATTTCTCCATCAGTTCGCGAGCGGACTGTGCTGCATGAACTGGAGCCTCCGGATTATTTGTATCGCGAAGTGAGAGAATTGCGCCCTCCAACATCGTAGCCAATTTGTATTTCTTTGTGAGCTTTCTAAGAAGCCGCATGAGACTGAGCTGCTCATCGGAAAACTCCGGAGACAATGCCGACTGTTGAGCCCCTTCCATTAGAGTGGTGTCACCTTGTTGCAGAAGAGCTACGCCGTTTGCGCTAATTGCCTCATTTCACCTATGCTGAGCGGGACGTGAGTTCAGGGCCAAACGTTAGTCGCCACAGTTTTCTCAAGGGCGTCCTGCTTCGCTGCCGTCCATGACGAATTAAAATCTAGTCCTGTCCGGCGTTCGACCTCGCGGATCGAAGTCAGATACTCCTTCGGCATGTGGCCCGTGCCGGGGTCCTGGGGCATGATGAAGGCCAGGGACTGCAGCTTTCCAGCCGCGTCTTTTGCCCAAATGATTTTGAAGCAGGCCACTGGAATGCAGACCTGTTTCGTGCCATAGCGATTCGTGGGGTTGATCGGTTGTCCGTCTGTGGTCGTGTATACAGGACCGTCGATCACCCACACGTCGTGAAACTCCTGTTCCCACTTGGAGTATTCCAACGTCTCGAGCGCTTTCCACGGGCCTCGGTTTAGTCCCGGTTTCTGCGGAACCATGTTCGTCATCAGAAACGTCTCGGCCTGTGCTGCATCGCTAAAGAACACTGCGATAGCCTCATTAGGAGCCATGTGCCCGTGATCGTAGCCTGGTGGATAGTCCGTGGCAGTGACCCCTGCCGTGCTGCGCGGATCAGTCGGATAGCCGCTTGAGCGCGGAGCCGTTGTTCCGACCGGACCAGAAAGGTGATACGCTACCCATGCGGGATTCTTAAAGGTCTCATCGTAGGCGGACTCGTATCCAGTGTTTCTAAGTATCGTCCACGAGTTAGGGTAACTCGTACGAGTTGGGGGACCCGAAAACGTGTACGAGTCAGCGCCGACCGGCAAACTCTCGGAATGAACTGGTGAGCCAACGAGGGACGCCATCGGGAGGGGCGATGGGTCAGTCGTATTACCGATTTGTTGCGGCGTCTCAGTTGTCGGCGGCGGTCGCGGAGTGCTCGATGGGGTTGTGCAACCCGCAAAAAATATGACACCCACCAAAATGAAACTCGTCCAAGGCAATTTCATGCCAGGACCCTCTCAGAAGCCTTGTTGGCCTGCACCGTTAAAAACTACCGGAAAAGCGGTACGCCTGCCGAAGCGCATTCGCTACGCTATCCTTGATGACGCCAAGCCCCAGATTGTCGTGGTCTGCGTGCCATGGAAAATATTCACGCGAGCGCATGTTCGACCCTACATCGCTGCCGTATCGCACCTAGCCCCGGTAAGAATCGCCGTAGCACGGTCTCCCAATGGCATCTGGCTGACCGCTACGGATCACGTCGCGCGCTGGGATCGCCTGCTTCGGAAGGACACAATGCCCAATTTGCCATGGCGCACTCTAACTATCTCCGATTCACAGTAGCCGCACCCGCCTAGGCCCCTACCGCCCCATTTGTCGCGCTAGGGCATGCAAGACAGCACTCGAGTGAAATACGCGCTAATGGCGTTTGGTTGGCCTGTCTTACCCACCACGGGGAGAGCCCAGCCAACAGCAGGTGCGGTTTTTGCACGCCGCAGCGGGAATCGACGGTAACGTTAGTTAGCTAGCCGGCATAAACAGCCCGGCTAAGGTCCCGCATCAGTGACTAATCGTCTGCTTTCGCACCCTCGGTTCCACGTAGCTTTATCATTGATATGGCAAACATCGTGAACATCCCCAGCGCTAAAACACTTACCATCAAGATCAAGACTTGGAGTGTAGTAGGATTGCCGAGCAGAACCCACAACCCTGAGGCAATGTAACTAAGTGCTGCAAAGAAAACGAGGAAGGCCGAAAACTCATTATCCTCCTCTTTTGATGCCATAAAACTGAGTGGGCCTATTGCCACACCGTAAGACCAGAGTAAGAGCGGCACGAGTGAACCCATCGACGTCGCCTTCTGGACAAAGACCCACATTACCTCGTGGCACCACATCGCGATGATGCTGTAAGTGTAAAGCGCACCAGCGAACACGAAAACACCCATGACGAAGTATCTTTTGTTCTCGGCAAACTTTGCCGCAGGGATGACAAGCAGGATTCCCGGCATCAGTGCAAAAGAGAGTAGAAATGAAGAACCGATCAAGGCGATCAGGCCGATAAAAATGGGGTTCCACATTCCAAGCACTGCCAGCCAGATGCCCGACACGATGCCGCCGAAAATATTTAGCAGCATGATCGGCCCCAGCAGGAGCGCCAATATTGCATTGAGAGCCTTCATTAGCGCGTGGGTTAACTGCCGTGTTTGCTATCCCTTGGCTGGTGCTCATGCCAGCTCGAAAGTCACCACCTCCAAGTTTATTAAAATAGTCAGGCTGTAACCTGCTCAGCCCAACGCGCCCGGCAGTTCAACAGGTCAATCTTTCCGCTCTACCGGTGGACGACTGAAGGCTAGCGAAATCAACAAAATGACGCCAGTTGCGATATCGAGGTTGTGCCAAGTATTACGAGCAAACCGAAATGGGAAGAGCGGGTTTAGCACGAGACCGATAACCGCATATGCGAGCCCTGCCGACGGCCATAGGCGGCGCCGACAAAGAAATACTCCCCAACATGAAGTGACGAAAACGACCCAGCGAGTAAGGTCATAGAAACTGTATGGGTGTTTGGCAGTGGCCCAAAACGCGAATCCGGCGGCAAAGCAGCGCGCAATGATGAAGCCAAGTCGCGCGTAACTAGAACCACGTTGCGAATAGATGCTAGGACTTGGGGTTACGACCCTAGTCTGGGGTAGTTGGTTGTCCCTCATCGGTAGAAAGCAGTTCGAGACAATGTCCGCGGACGAAAAATACATTCGAGGTCTCTACCTCAACAGGTGCTTCGTCTTCTCCACCCTCGTCTTGAAACTTTAGCCTCGTATCAGTTTTTTCGACCGAAAAGATTCGAGCGATAATTGCGAAGTGAGAATAACCCGCGGAGTCCTTAACGACACGCCTGGCGGTTTCCTGGTCGCATTCGAGCACAAATCTAACTGTTGATTCGGGTCCATGGACGTAGAGAAAATATTTGTCACCCTTCCGTGCCACATCGTGAATCGGTGTAGTGATGAGGATTGGTCTCCCAGCCGCATTCGCGAGAATGTCATCTAATTCTAGAGACGACATTTCCCATTCTGCGCTTCGCAATGTCTCTTCCCAACCAGTAATCGCATTATGGCGGAGTGAGAAAGCCTCAATCTTGGCAGTCATTTGCGCATGCTTCATGGCATGCTGTTTTTCGTGCTCTTTCTCCACACTGCGCTTCACGATTGTATGGTAACCCCACCATCCGAGTGCCGCTAGAACTGCCAGTGCTGCGGCCACCTTTAGGAATTTAGCCTTCATCGAGCGCGCTCTAGCTTGTTTCCCATCGTCCCACTCTGTCAACGGCGCGACGACGCTATGCTGGGGTGCGGATCCCGATACGACCAGCGCGTCTTCAAGGACCTTCTGAAATTCGACGCAATCGATAGGCTTTCGGATGAATGAAACATCAAGGCTTGGATCACAGTTGCACCTCACCTCCTCGAATCGCGACCCATGGCCTGAAATGATTAGGATAGCATACCTAGCTTTTCTCTCGGAAAGCCTAGCTAGCATATCAGCGCATTTCATTCCCAAGTGATTGATGTCCGTGATAAACAGACCCGGGTCTGCTCGTGACAACTCCCGCCAAGCGGCATCTCCTTCCTCGAAGGCCGTAATCTTAGCATCTGGCCAAGTCTTGAGTATGAAATATTCGTAGAACGATCTGATAGTTCCCTCATCATCCAAAATTACGATCCTTGGGGAGAGAGCAGATCGCGGCTTCGCCGGAGCAGGCTTGTTTGCCTCATTCATCGCGCTTTACGTAATGTGCGTGAGCGTCGTGGCCTATTCGGGCAGGAACGGACGAAGAGCTTTTCTGGCTGATGGATTAAGTGCCACGATTCGTTTGTGCAGAATCGGCCAATCTTCAGTGATGTCCATTTTCCCCTGAAAGCGCTTTCGAACCACCGATAGCTCCCGGGTTCGCGGGTCGCGCGAAAGCGCCGCGAAGGTCAACGGTCGCTGCAATGTGACGAGGCGACGGAGGCCCGCTTGTAGTCCCGGCCAATAGCCTTCCTTGTTACGTTTACCGTAATTGTGAAACGGACCAACCACCTTCCATATGTCGCGGATAGCTGACGTGGGGGCACTACGGTAAATCAGAGCAAGGTCCCCCACCTGGGCGCTGGTGTGCATATTCCACTCAATTCGACTGTAGCGTAGCACTTCACCACTGATCGACTCGTCACACCCGACCACAAAAATTCGCGGCATTGCGCCGGCCAGGTCCTTCAGACTGATGATCTCTAGGTGCTGATATATCTTAGGGCGGGACTCCCAATCATTTTCCCAGCACACGACGATATCGGCCCCTTTCGCCGCATGACCGTGATTTTCATAATCGCTGGCCCACAGCTCGAACTCGATTTGGACGCGCCGTCCCTTGCGCGTCGCCAAACAATCCGGGAACTGTGGCCGCAGGTTTTCGACACAAAAGCCCAGCTGGGGCGCAAGCCGTCCAAAGAGAAACACGACTCCCAACTCGGTGGTGGGCCCATAAGCCATCCCGCGTACTTCGATTTGTCGGCCGATTCTGTGCTCTCGTGTTTTCATGATTTTTGGGGACTCCAACTTTCAGTTGGTCTGTCCACCCATGATGCTGCCGCACCAGCGAGTGTTCAACCCCTAACGGCCCTTTGCCATCGCCGCAGTAGCCAAGCTGTCCGTTGTTTGTTGCGTCCAACGGTGCTGCAAGCAGCGCCTAGCTCCATTGCAGTCCATCCCTGCGTTCAACCGCGCACGCCGAGGCCCCTACCGCGCCCGATCTCGTCAAAGGGTATGCCATGGGTAGCGGGCACAGGGACAAACTACGCTAAAGGTGCTTGGTTGGGCTCCATGGCATGGGCGCATTGGAGACTAAAACCAAAGTTTCATTGCCGGTGCTGTTATGGACGCTCGATTTTGGGTCGCCAGCGCGAGCAGGTCTCTTATCGTCTGCATATGGCACTTTACCTCGCACGCGCCGGGCGCTCTGGTGAATACGAAAAGCGATTTCTCGACACCGGGAAAATCTACTTCACTTGGGGCGAGTTTAATCGGGATCTAAATGAGGCCAAGGAACTGAAGGACTTCTATCGGCTATTCGCTGAGATTTATCCCGATAATGAAAAGGCCAAGGTTCAAAATAATTCACGCCAAGCGTATCTGTTCTGTCACGGAATGACCAAGGGCGATTGGGTCGTCCTGCCGAGCAAGTTTAACCCCACTCTTCATTTCGGCAAAATTACTGGCCCATGTGAATTTGATGCCAAAGCGCCGGACCGCTACCGGAATTCTCGCAGCGTCGAGTGGTTTGCTATGGATGTGCCGCGCGACCGCTTTGATCAGGACATCCTCTACTCGTTTGGTGCATTTCTAACGTTCTGCCGCATTAAGCGGAACAACGCTGAAGCGCGCGTGAAAGAAATGGCAGCAAACGGTTGGAAAGTACCTGCAAGTTCAAAGGCACAACTCAGCAAAACAGAGTCGGACGACCCAGAGGCAGACACCGAGGCGACAGCGGTAGTGAACCTTGAAACTACTGCGTATGAGCAGATCGCTCGACTCATCGTTGCACGATTCAAGGGCCATGGACTCGCCAATCTCGTCAAAGCGATCCTCGAGGCAGAGGGTTACACCGTTTACCAGCCCCCTGAAGGCCCAGATCATGGCGTCGATTTGCTCGCAGGGCCGGAAG
>Ga0118677_10009887_pt1 | contig 14746 bp, 19 predicted proteins | sample AliMusrvi5mmetaG_FD_86154 | JGI IMG/M metagenome (GOLD analysis project Ga0118677, IMG submission 86154)
TCCGATATTTGATCTTGTTTCACAGTCAGCAAATTCAAAGGTTAGGTCTGGAATTTCTATAGAATCCTGTATTTCTGATCGACCCATGTCCCGAATTTCTTCAGGACTCGCTTCACCGGTACTACTTCCTCGGCGGATATAAACTATATTCTTTTTTAAAATGCCATAGTCATTTTTTAAATAAAACGGTCTTGTTTGAATTGGAATTCTAATTACTCCAATCTTCTCCCCGTCAAGAATTAGTGTGCTGTATTGAAACTCTATCGGTCGTTGTATTTTACTGTTAATAAATTGTTGTATTTGCGCATCATCAAGAGCATCCTGAATACCAAGAGGCTTGCTTCGTCCTCCTTTTATCTCTTCAACCCCGATCAAGATGAATGCATCAACTCTACGCCACGCGTTTGAAAAAGCAAGAACATCTTTCAGTAATTCGCTTTTTTCACGATCATTCGCTAAACTGAACTTATACTGTTCACGCTTGAAATCGAGCGTTGTTCCCTCTTCCTCATACAAAAGTTCTTCAATTGGTAACTTGAATTCCATATTTCTTATAACGTTGTCAGGTCATCATAATCAAGTGTTTTCTGTCATAGACACATCACCATGCTTATGTAGACGTAAGTTTACGGGAATCGATTGATCTTTAACTGTTCCAAAAAGCAGACAAACTATCACCCCCATAAATTAATTCTTTGCGCCAATACTTCATTATTTCTGCACAAAAATCACCATTCCAAATAACCAGTTACCGAATCAATAAATGACCCATTTATTCAATCAACTAATTCATCAGAACCACGATTAATTTCATCCTTTACATGATCAATACTTTTTAATTTCCCATCATCAGCATGAATTAACAATTTATCCCAAAATACAGGGGCAATATCAAAGGCATAATAATGACGTGCGGCATTAATCAAGACATTGGCATCCAATAGAAATATTAAAGAGTTACTCAAACTTTCCTCCCAAATATCTCATCAGCATATGTCTGAAATGTATCACGCTTCAATCCCGTTAAATGATAGGCTTCGGTATAAGCTGTTTTCCCCTCACGAACCGATTGAATCAACATTTGCCCAAAGCGGTTACCAATTTGAAGGTTCTGTACAGGATAAAAATCACCGCCACCGGCATCAGATTTTTTTTTCGCTGCAAGCTCAATCTCTCTACATTGCCAGTCACGATAAAAATTAAAAAAAACTTCTCTTCCTATAAGCCCAAGATCCATGCATCTTCGTGCAGCAACAATCTCACTAACCTTAAAATGCCTTGCTATATTTTGAAAACGATTAGCATGGCCTCCAATTGCAGGCCAGAGATTTCTCAATAGTGTTGTTGGCACTAGAAATTCAGCGGCAATTTGGTTACAAACCATTTCGGTAGAATCAGCTGCGGGTTGCAGTCGACGTAAATCGAATGCAGCACTGATACCAAGCCAGATGTGAGCCAGTTCATGAGCCAAAGTAAACATCTGAGCCGCTTTTCCATCTGCCCCATTAACAAAAACCAATGGTGCATATTGATCAACCAAGACAAATCCCCTGAACTCTTGAGGATCCAGTTTGCGGTGCGTGTTATTCCCAACCACACCATTAACCATAACCATAATTCCGGCCTCATCTATCTTTCGCTCCAGCCCCCTTAATGCATCGGACCAGGATGGCTGACTTTTTGCCCAGTCATCATTAATACCTAATACATTCCTGATTTGTGCAGCAATAACTCCAGGATTATCCGCAATTGATGCGGAGCCAACAAAGGGTAATGGACTATGCCCCTGCTCTATCAAGTAATCCCGCATCCAAGCCTGCCGCTGCTGCATCTTGTAAACGGTATCAAGAAGTTCAGGACTGAAATCTTGAACAGTCCCACTTGTCAATGTCCTGAAGTTGGTAATAGGTAACCTTTCTTCAGGTGGGCTTGTGAGTAACAGATATCCAAACGGAACCGTGGCAGCTTTTGCAAATTCCTGAAGTTGAAGAAAAGTTGGCTGAGCCGATCCGCTAAGCCATTCGCCCATTTTTTTGAATTTATGTTCCAATTTCTCCTGTCGGCGAGACCTTTGTATCGCCCACTCAAGAACTTGGGGAGTAATAGCAATACGCATTACCACATACCAAATAAAATTTCAAAGGAAAACGGCAGAAAATTTTTATTACTCACTGCTACTGTAGGAAGCGCTTTTCAATTTAACAAAAACATGAAACAACCGGTGTAAAAAGGCTGAAATCAATAACAAGAAGTTCAACTTTCATCGATCCTTGTAAAAAATCTCAGAAAAATCTCCGAACTACCAAATGGGGTATTTTTCTGTCGTTCAGTTCTTATTTGCGTGATGCCCGGATAACGGACTTGTTTTTAAGCCAGTCAGAAAAAGAGGGTTCATCCATTTCACCGGCCGCCAAATCAATAACAACGTTAACAGCTTCGACTTCACTTGACCTCAGGTCCCATCCGTTAATACTCAGAAACACATAGGCAACAAGAAACCCAGTGCGTTTGTTGCCGTCCACAAAAGGATGGTCACGAATAATGCTATAGGCATAGGCGGCGGCCACATCAAAGACGATCGGATCGCCATAATCTGCCTTGTGTTTCGGGCGTGCCAGAGCTGAAGACAAAAGACCGTCATCACGAATGCCGGGGATTCCACCATGCACGGCAATTTGTTCGTCATGTATGGCAATGACTACCCCATCCAGAAGCCAGTGCCAAGTCATTTGGCAAGCTCATGCAGAGCGTTCCGATATTCAGACATGCCGCGACGGGCTGCCTCCATTTGCTCTGCAAATTCCGGATCGTAGGGAGTTACCATGTACCCTGTCGGCGTTTCCGTTAAAAAAACGACATCCCCCTGCTTTACCTTAAGACGATCAACCGCTGCCTTAGGCAGAATAACGCCTGTTGAATTACCAATCTTTGTTACCGTAGCACGCATAACACTGCCTCCGTTTTTGTTATACCACATGTTATAACAAAATAAACCCATAGTCAAGTGAGTTTTTCAACCTTTTCCAGTTATGTGAAACCGCACAAGAATAGGGCTTATAGGTCCGATAGGGCCAATAGGAGTTATAGGGACCCGCCACTACCTTGCCAAAATCCTTCTCCGCAACTGTACTACCGTCTCCCTGATAATACTTGCTGTGTTGAATAATGCACCGTGCCAAAGAGCAGAACATTGAAATATGCATCCACAGGGGGGCATTGATTCCTGCTAAGTGCTTGTAATACAATAAAAATTTCATTGGCATAAGAGTTGCAAAATTACATGTGGCTTCAGATAAAAGAATCGGTGAATCAAGGAGGCAAAATGGAAGAATATTTGATTCTTGTTCGGTGGGGAACTCATGCGGATAGAGAAGGGTGGAATGTGGAGTATCTGAAAAAAAGCCCCGGCGGCAAATATGAATTTGTTTACGGAAGTGAGAGTCCTTACTTCCCCGTAAACGTTGATCAATTCGGGCCAATTCAAGAGGACCTTTTACTCAATGCACTAAGAACCGAATTTCCCAATGCTAAAATCAATATCGAACTGTAATAAGGGAGAATTCCGGGAGCGATTGACTGACGGAACACCTACCGCATTATTCAACTTTTTTGATCAGGACTACATCTTGTTGTTAAAACAAAACCAAAATTAAAACCATGAAAAAAATTGAGGCTATCATCCGGACAAGCAAGTATGAAGAGTTGAAACAATCACTCCATGAGATTGATGTTGATTTCTTTTCGTGGTGGGACGTTACAGGACAGGGTAATGACACGAAATTCAAAAAAGAAATCTATCGGGGAAGTATCAGAGAGACGTCGCTCATTTCCAGACGATTACTATCAATCGTTGTACGCGACATTAATTTTGAGAAAACCATCAAATGTATTTTAAAACATGCGAAGACCGGAGAGGTCGGAGACGGCAAGATCTTTGTCTCGGAGATTACAGACGCTTACAGAATCCGAACCGGTGAAAGCGGTGATGAGTCACTTTTCATTAAAGACTCATCATTACATGCATATGATTACCATCAATCAGCAGCAGCTGGTCAACGGTAGGAATCCTATGGTGAGGCGAGTTCTGAATAACCCTGGAACTCGCCTTATCAGGCTATTTCATTACACCCGCAGTTATCGTGTAACATTGTGGTGCCAACGTTGATTGTTACGCTTCCAGAGTCGGATGGATTTCCTCTTTTTTGCCTTTTCCAGTCTCAACCTTTTCAATCCCGGGTAACATGTTATAGAGCGCTGCACCAGAAGATTGTATCAGATCCTTTCCTTTAGGTCCAAGTGCAAGGGTAGCAGCCAAAAATCCTATACCCCCAATAGCAATACCGTGTATTGCATGCAACAATACTGGCAGAGCAAAAGGGAGTGCCAAGGGGATAGCTATGGGAGCGAGTTGTACAAGTCCGGACATACCAGTCCGTGTGACTGTCTGTGTTGGATTTACCGCCGCATACACTTCAGACATGGAAATGTGGTCATATTTATTATGAAAAATTGCAGCCGGAAAAGTAAAACATGAAAAAAAGTGATTTACTTTTCCGGATCAATAGTCGTTGACGCGCCTTCAATTACCTGAGTAACTCCGCTTATTGTACCTGTAACCAGGTCGGCAGCTGTTTTAAAAATTGGAGGAAACAGCTGTGCAACAGACTCAATAGCGAGTGTGACAAGTTCAACCTGCTGCGTGACAATTCTGCCTGCGGAGCCAGCCATTGCGTTAATTCCGCCGGCTACATCATCGATTGTATCGTTTTCGTTTGACATGGCTTGGTATGTTTTATGGTTATTGCAACAAATTAAGGGTTTACCACTGTGTTCCAAACCTCATCGCGAAGCCGCAATGCGGTTTCGGCACCAATCTGACCAGCTTTCAACAACTCTTTCCAGCTGCTTTTCCTCATTCCCTGATGCCTTGATTGCCACCATGCCTGTACAACCAGAGATGCTTTTGCCTCGATCCCGGCGGATTCTTCAACCTGGAAAGAACCGATAGCAAGATCATAATATCCATTTGAGTCACCCGAACCCTGAGAGAGAGTGACTACATAGAGATTATAACCCGGAAAATACGTTGCATAATATGATTCCGGCCATGAAAATCCCGGCTGAGAATCATCCCAGTTAATGTCAAGCAGATGTGTTGGAAAAAGAAGATCGTTACGCATGGGGACTTGACAATGCCAGGTTTTACGACCAACGACCGGTGAACCATCTTCACTTATAGAAATACCTTGAGGAAGGCGGCTCTGGATAGATGAGAGTGCTATTTCTGCAACTCTGTTAGCGTCATCAAGGTCATCTCTTTCAGGATCTACAGAGGAGTGCCCGATCCAGCGCTCAATATGCTCCTGATCTTCCCTTGTGTAAAGGGAGGGTATTACCATACTCTCTTGAAACATCATGTTCAACCCTGTTTTAACCTGATTAAAACGCCAAAATTGATTACAAAAACAAAACGTTCATTGAACTTGTTGACTCGGTTGGATATCAACATCTATTCCTGTCGAGAATCCACAGCAGCCTCTTTTATGCACTGATGATAAATCGTAACCGGATATTGAATTTTCTTTCTGCCGGTTCCACTCCGCGGGTTGCTGAATTTCATGAACCCTTGCAGCACCAGCAAAAAATCCAGTTACTTCAGCTCTTGTGTTTGCACTATCAGTCACAGGTAAACTACATCCTGATAAAGGGTTTACTGTTTTCCTACTGAGCAGATTAAAGAGCATAATCATCGAAATTTCATTAACGCCATAAATCAACATACTAATATTACAAATATTATATTTTTTTATGATATTTGTAAGAAATTAGTTTTAAATTTCAGGAATCCTTTGGATGACCAGCGAACTAATTCTGCCATAACGTATTTCAAAACAATAAACACACCGGCTATGAGTAAAATATCAGGCATCTTCACCAATTGGGGAGAGGCATACGGAAGATTGGTTGAAACCTACGTTGATGGCACATGGTGGACTGTTGGTGATTATCTGGAAAACGTCGGAAAAGGAACCAAGCGATTACTGGTGAATGCCTACCCTTTTCTTTATGGCGGCTCATCATCATCAGTCTTCAAAGGATCTTCACCGAAGGTCGGTGGGGTTGCCAAACCGTCCAAAGAAATTGAAGCAAGGTTCAGGGACTAAAACACAAGCACTCTTATGCCTCAGGAGCCATTGGAAGCACTCATTGAAAGAATGAAAGCTGATGCCGAGTTTCGCGCGGAATTGATGGCGAAAGAGGATGTTGCCGAGCGCATGGAGCTTATTTTTTCGGAGGTGTTAAGCTGCGCACTCGAAGAGATGCATCATGCAGAGTGGAATATCGTGGAGGATGGCATGGAGAAGAGTGACCAGAGTAATTCTGGTTGCGACAAAGCAAGATCATTGCCCAAAGGCTCTTCTCCTCAAACTGCCGGTTATGCAAAACCAAGCAAGGCGATTGAGCAACGGTTCAGGGATTGAGCCATAACTTCCTTGATCAGCAATAATCAGATTTCAACCATAAGTAAAGTTTCAATGCCTCATAGCAGCAACTCCGCTACTGTTCTTATAGCCGAATATGACTATGTGAACCGCCTCTTAATGGAAGGAATTCTGAATGGAGAGAATCTGAGAACCTTCTTCGCAAGTAATGGTCATGAAGCCGTCAGTATGGTTGAAAACCACCCGGAGATTTCTCTCGTTCTTATGGACATTAAAATGCCTGTGATGAATGGTTACGATGCAACAAGGATGATCAAACAGCTCAGGCCGGAGTTACCAGTCATCGCTCAGACAGCATTTACCTCAAAAGAAGAGAAGGAAAAAGCAATAGACGCAGGTTGTGACGGCTTTATTACAAAACCCATCAACAAAAACGAGCTCCTTGGACTGATGCAAAGCTTACTGCTCAAGCAATAATATGTCTTTGAGGTTTAAACAATAGTGATGGGTGCTGAAAATATGTATCCTGATCCATGAGCGGTTTTAATAGGGATGATGTAATCGAGACCATCCTTTTTCAGCCGCAAACGATGGACCAGCGCATCAAGGGAACGATTGCCCTGTTCATTGTTATCATAGCCAAGGGATGACACAAGATCATGTCGATGAACAACGGTATTTGAAGATATTGCCAGCAGTTCAATCAAATCGAACTCCTTGGATGTAAGTTTTATCGCTTCTCCTGTTGGTAAACACAGCGTCCGGTTACTTCGTAAAAGCGTCCATTGAGGCGGTTTATTTTCCGGGGCCGGTTCGGCTGTCTGTTGCGATGGAAGCAGGGATTGGCTCGCATCAAGACGTCCGAGCATACTGTAAATCGATGCCGATAATTCGGAAAAGTCTATCGGCTTGACCAGATAGATATCTGCCCCGACCTGATAGGCATTAACTTTGCTTTCAAGTGAGGCCTGTGCAGTGAGTATAATAATGCGCATGCCTGTATTTTTGCGAATATATTCGGCCAATACCAGGCCGTTCTGGTCCGGCAGTCCGATATCAAGAATTGCCACATCATATTTGTGCAAAGTAATGCTCTGATAGAATTCCAGTGCCGTTGCTACCCCGGAAACTTCAAGTCCCTTCAGCACAAGGTATTCTACCATACTTTCACGGAAATCACGATCATCTTCAACAACGATCACTCTTCTGGAGTCGAGCATAGGTGAGCTAAATGATTTTATCAAATAATTTTACAACAATATACCGAACATTTTATCCAAATGCCGGCTGATAACCACCGTCGGGCTATAGAAGTACATTCAACCAGCCTGATGAAAAAGAGGCAGACGAATTGCTGCTTCGACTCCTGATGCAACGCTTTCAAGGCTGACCTGCCCGTTATGTTCTTCTATGATGTTCTTAACCATCCATAACCCGAGACCTGCACCCCCGGTATTCATGGAGTTACTACCACGCTGGTATTTTTCAAATAATACCTCTGCGTCTCCCTTTGTAATCGGGGTGCTCCGGTTACGGATCCGGATGACCGCTTCGTCTCCTTCCCGGCAACATTCCAGTTCGATAGATGAGTCTGGAGGAGAATACTTGCGTGCATTATCAAGAAGATTAAAAATGGCTAATTTGACCTGTGAAGGATCACAGAAAATTTCAACAACTTCAAGGCTACCTGAGAACTCAATAGCTTTATCCGGCCACAAGGCCAAGAAAGATTCCACCTGTGAAGTAATAAGGGGAACAAGTTGAACAGACTTGAACGGTACCAGCTTTCTGGATTCAATAAAACGACTTTCATGCATCGATTCTTCCATAACCTCTACAAGACGGTCGATAGCCCGGTGTATTTTGGTCATTTCGACCGGCTTCACAAAGTTAACGTTTTTATTTTTCAGCTCGATAAGATCAAGGTTGCCCCGGATAATTGCCAGAGGGGTACGGTATTCATGAGAAATCATTTGTAAAAAGCCTTTCAGGCGCTTCACTTCCATGTTCAATTGCTGCGTTCGATCATCGATAATCTGCTCCAACCGTTCAATGCTTCCCTGTTGTATCTCCTGTAACGTGGTATCCGTCATCATCACCAGAAGAGTCGGTTCGTTATTCAGCGAAATAAACTCGGATGAAAAAAGAATGGTTGCTGTTTCCCCGTTTTTTTTTCGGAGATGAAACTTACTGTTGAGAATTTTACGACGTTCTTTGAGTTCATTGAGAATATTTTCATGATCATCAATGTGTTCAAAAAGGTCAAGATCTCTGAGACTTTTTCCTATGACCTCTTCTTTTGTATAACCGAAAAGATCCAGCCATGCTTTGTTGACATCGCGCAAAACACCTGCCGAAAGATCTCCGAGACCAATTGCAATAGGAGAATATTCAAAAATAGTTCTGAATTTGGCTTCACTTTCTCTGAGTTCAGATTTAACCTTTTTTTGTGCGCTTATATCCTGAACTATACCTAAAACATGACTTGTATTGCTTTTTTTGTCGAACTTGAAAGCGCCAGTAACACGAATCCATCGCAAGTCACCCTTTGCCGTGTGAATTCGACACTCTAAAGCATAGTTTTCCTTTTTTTCGATCGCTCTCCTGATAAGAGTCTGTGTTTCGTCACGATCGTCAGGAATGATGTGATTGAAAAACGTTTCAAGAGACCACACGGGCGGAATTGTTTCGTACCCAAAAATACGGGCATGTTCAAGCGTACGCATTGTTATTCCATCCAGCAAATTCAAATCCCATACACCGAGATGACTGTTTTCAAGAACAAAATCCAGCCGTTCTTTACTCCTTCTAAAATTTTCTTCTGCTGTTTTCCTTTCGGATATATCAATAATTGTCCCTATATACCGCTCAAGGTTTCCATGCCTGTCATACAATGGTTTACCGCGGGACAACGCCCAACGTTCAGCCCCGGGATAATTTGAGAGCCGATATTCAACGTTAAGCTCTTCATGATTTTCTGCAGCATCTGTTACAATCCTGATTGCCTGCTCCCGATCATCAGGATGAATGGTTTTAGTCCAAAATTCGAAGGATGGGTTTGTGTCACACTTTTCGAGACCGTATAGCATCCATGTTTCGTCCGACCAGACGTTCTCACCTGTTTTAAGGTCCCACTCCCAGACACCTGCACGTGCAGCATCCAAAGCCAGGGAAAGCCTTGCCTTGCTATCAATGAGCTGATTCATCAACTCCTTTCGGGGTGTAATATCAGAAACCATTCCGATATAAGATATCAACTGACCGCCAGCATCGTATTTCGGTAAACCCTGACACCTCAGCCAGTGAATGGATCCGTCACTATGGCAAACCCGGTATTCAATGTTTATCTCAATCTCTTTGGTAGCTGCCGACATGACTTTTTCGAATAGCAAATCCCGGTCGTCCGGATGAATGTTGCTTTCACAAAGCCTGTGCGTGTGCGGAAGACTGTTTTTTTCCAATCCGTATAATTCCCAGATATTGTCGGTCCAGGTGACTTTATCTGCACTTACATTCCATTCCCAGACGCCGGCTTTGGTAGCGTCCAAAGCGAAATTTAACCTCTCCTGGCTCTCGATGAGCTCCGACTCTATTTTTTTGCGTTCGGTGATATCAATAATCGTCCCTATATATCTGGTCACCCGGCCATCGGCATCACGAATCGGCATGCCCCGGGAGGTAAGCCAATGAACAGAGCCGTCCGGGTGACTAGTTCGATATTCTAAAGACGCTGAGGTTCCTTTACTGAAAGCTTCACGTATGATCCATGATGCCATCTCACGGTCATCGGGGTGAATGGTATCTACACAGAGCTGATTGTTCAAAGGGAGAGTATTAACCTCCAAACCGTACAATCTCCACACCTGTTCCGACCAGCTCAGTTCATCGGTTTTTACATCCCATTCCCAGATACCGGCACTCGCAGCTTCCAGTGCAAAACTGTATCTCGTTTTGCTTTCACTGAGCTCAAGCTCAATGTGTTTGCGCTCAGTGATATCTATAACCGTTCCGAAATATTTAGTCGCCTGGCCATTGTCGTCGAGTAACGGCTTAGCACGTGACATCAGCCAGTGACACGAGCCGTCCGGGTGAATGACTCTATATTCATAATCCAACTCTGTATTATTGCTTGTAGCTGTTGCAATAGTCTGGATTGCCATTTCCCGGTCATCAGGATGTATTACACTTGACCAAACCTGGAGCGATGGTTTTTCGTCGAACTGTTCCAAACCGTAGAGAGCAGATAACTCTTTTGAGCAGAGAAGTTCATTTGTTTTCAAGTTCCACTCCCAAACGCCTGCATTTGCAGCTTCCAATGCAAAATCAAATTTTGGCTTCTGCTGGTTGAGCTCATGCTCTAAACGTTTTTGCTCGGAAATGTTCTGTATGGTGATGAGCAGACTTGTAATTTCAACTTTTCCTAACAGGAAGGGACTAATGGTGACTTTCCGAATGTCCCTTTCATCTGCAAAGCTTACCCTTTTACGAGTGCGAAGAACCTCTTTACACTTTTCCTGGTGGTGAGAAGCAAGTTCAGGCAATTGCAGCACATTTATGATAAGATCATAAATATTGGCACCAATACACTCCTGCGGGTGCTTACCGAATTGTGCGGCAAACTGGGTGTTGGTATTGAGGATAACACCGTTCAGATCTATGAGATAAACCGAATCAGGAAGAGATTCAAGCAGTGCGGAAACCGTATCTTCGAAACGGTTTTTTTCAGAAGAAATATTTTTTTTCATAAGCACAGGTATTTGGGATGATCTGTTTACGTCCCTCGATCATTCTACTGGCTTACAAGTTAGAGAGAATCCTCAATTTTAAAAATAACAAGTGGTTCACCTTGTTTTGCCCTGCTCTGCTTCTCGGTTGAACGGGTTATCTTTGCTATTGAGTACTCCGGCTGCCTTGGCTATAAGTGAACCTACAGAAAAAATCCCAAGTCCTACAACTGCAACTCCAGCAAGACCGTGAAGTACAGGGATTGCAACTGGAAGGGCAATTGGAAGGGCCGGAGAGACGAGCGCTGCTCCACCTATACCTATTGCTGCCTTCGTCATATTATTCGGATTCAATGGATTCATCGTCAGCAATCTCCTTTTTTAAAAGTTAATTTTATCACTGCCTGTCGAAATAAAAAAGCACCCTACACAACATGGCGTAAAGTGCTTTCGCCAATAATTCCAATCGCAGTACTTACGCTTTCGGCGCAATTGCTGTTGATACGTTTTTAACTGTCGCGCTTAAAGCATTGAACACATTGCCTGTAAGTTCAAGTGCGGTTTTGCCCAATGGCTCAACAGCAGCAGTGATGGATTTGATTGCATAGGTGACCAGTTCAACCTGCTGCTGACCTACTTTTCCTGCGACTTCAACCAGATCCAACCCCGCCTCCTGAGCACGCTGCAGACCTTCCAGCGGCGTCACGATGCCGAATTGTTCCCCGGCAGCTCCGATCAACCGGATCTGCGCTGCGCGAATGCGCTCATTAGCACGAACTTTTTGTGGACTGAGTGACAATGCTCCTCCTTGTGGGTTTAAAATTACTTCTTTTGCGCGATCTCTTGCTTGATACGCTCGATTATCGCACTCACTGCCTGGACCCCCAGGTCTTGACGCCCGCGCATGCGGACCGCGATCTGCTCTGTTTCTATTTCTTTATCCCCCACCACAAAAGCATAAGGGATCTTCATCATTTCCGCCTCACGGATCTTATAACCGATCTTCTCAGTCCGAAGATCTGATTCGACGCGAAGGCCTTCCTTCTTAAGCTTTTCGACCAGTTTCTGAACATACTCATTATGCCGCTCCGCGATCGTCATCACCCGGATTTGCACCGGAGAAAGCCAGAGCGGAAAAGCCCCCGCGTAATGCTCGGTCAAAATACCAATAAAGCGCTCCAGACTTCCCAGGATCGCCCGATGGAGCATAATCACGCGATGGTCTCGGCCATCTTCGCCGACATAATTCAAATCAAAACGCTCCGGCATGCCCATATCCAGCTGGATCGTACCGCACTGGAGCGTCCGCCCGATAGCATCCTTCAAATGAAAATCGATCTTCGGCCCGTAAAAAGCCCCGTCGCCCTCGTTAACCTTATAGGGCATCTTGAGCTCTTCAAGCGCATTCCGGAGCCCCGTGGTCGCTATCTCCCACTGCTCGTCTGTTCCTGTCGACTTGGGCGGACGGGTCGAGAGTTCCACATGATAATCAAAATCGAAGGTTTTGTATACCTCATCCGTAAAGTGAATGGCCTCCACAACGCTTGCCTGCAAAGCCTCGGGAGTCGTAAAAATGTGAGCATCATCCTGTGTAAATCCCCGGACGCGGAACAGTCCGGCCAAAACGCCCGAACGCTCGTAGCGATGTACCTTGCCAAATTCCGCGACTTTAAGCGGCAACTCACGGTAGGAATGTTTCTCTTCCTTGTACATCAACATCCCACCCGGACAATTCATGGGCTTGAGGGCATAAACTTCTTCATCTCGTTCCAGAAAGAACATATTCTCTCGGTAATTGTCCCAGTGGCCCGAAGTCTTCCAAAGCTTATCCCGCAAGATCGTCGGGGTTTCGATCTCGACATAACCGTACGCGGCGAGCTTTTCACGCATGAACGCGATCAAAAGATTCTTAAGGATCAGCCCTTTGGGCTTCCAGAACGGAAGGCCGGGGCCCTCTTCATGAAAACTGAAAAGTCCAAGCTGTTTACCGACCTTACGATGGTCGCGTTTCTGCGCTTCTTCGATCCGGGTGACATACGCGTCCAATTCCTTCTGAGAAGGAAAAGTCGTGCCGTAGATGCGCTGCAACATGGGGTTCTTCTCATTCCCGCGCCAATAAGCCCCCGCCACAGAGAGAAGCTTGAAGGCCTTTAGCTCATCGGTATTCATCACATGGCCGCCTTCGCAAAGATCGGTAAACGGCCCGTTCTGCACAAAGTTAACCGTATCCCCCGGAATACCCTCGATGATCTCGATCTTATAATTTTCCTGCTTCTCCTTGAAGATCTTGCGGGCTTCGTCTTTTGTGACGGACCATTGCTTAAACGCCTGGCGTTCGTTCACGATCTCGCGCATCCGCTTTTCGATCTTCGGAAGATCCTCGTCCTGAAAAGCCGTTTTCGAATCGAAGTCATAGTAAAACCCTTCGTCTATCACAGGGCCTATGGCGAGCTTCGTTCCAGGATAGAGGTCAAGGACAGCTTGGGCGAGAATGTGGGACGCGGAATGCCGCAGCCGGTAAAGCGGCTCGTAGTTCTTATCGTCTGACATGCTGATTCATGATTCTTTTTCTAAGTCCTTACTCTCTCGTAAATTACAACCTGATTTTTATTCCGACGCCATTCCCATAGAGAAATGGCGGGGCCGACGGGGCTCGAACCCGCAACCTCCGGATCGACAGTCCGGAGCTCTAACCAATTGAGCTACAGCCCCATAAAGATGGGTTATTAAAACAACAACACGCAGAAACTTGCGCCCTACGAAGAGCGGTATTCTATAAGGAGACGCCAACTATCTCAAGTGAAAATTCAAACAAATAAGCATAAACGCAAAAATGGGCAATAGAGGATTCGAACCTCTGACCCTCTCCGTGTAAAGGAGATGCTCTAACCAACTGAGCTAATTGCCCACGAAATCGCAGCCTTAACGCTAAAACCATCAAGATGCGAAAGAATTAATCCGCCGGATCAACTTATTGAGATTGGCGAAAAGGTCTTTTTTGAAATAGAACGCAATCCGCGTCAAATGAAACGTATACGGAACATTACGTTCCTCTTCGAAAGGCTTGAGCGACTGGGTGAACTTCCCTTTTTTGAGAAGATGCTTGAACTCCTGATTGAGTTGTTCCAGTTGCTTGTCGCTGAGCGGCTTCTCGATACGCAAGACCAAGAGATCCCGAATATAGCGCATCGAATGGTACATCTTGTAAAAGTCCGTGACATACGTGACCGCTTCCAGCGGATCATGGGTCTCATACATCAAGTCGAGATCCTCTTCATGGATCAGATTCTGCTTCAGCAGCTGCTTCCTGAGGAAATCAAAAAAATCCTTCCAATAGGTCGAGCCCAGCGCATCCAGGCATACGATCGGACGAGGATCCGTCTTCCCCGTCTGGATCAAAGTGAGCGTCTCAAAACCTTCATCATGGGTTCCAAACCCTCCAGGACACAAGACAGTCGCATGGGATTCCCGGAGGAACATGAGCTTGCGCGTGAAGAAATATTTAAACGTTACAAGTTTCGGGTCCAGGACCATCACCGGATTGGCCTCCTGTTCAAAGGGAAGCAGGATATTCAACCC